>Ga0307379_10009254_pt1 | contig 13177 bp, 7 predicted proteins | sample UN2MG_FD_202237 | JGI IMG/M metagenome (GOLD analysis project Ga0307379, IMG submission 202237) | Soil microbial communities from Risofladan, Vaasa, Finland - UN-2 | ecosystem: Environmental > Terrestrial > Soil > Coastal area > Acid sulfate soil | place: Finland: Risofladan, Vaasa | collected...
CCTGAACTTGGAGTGTTTTTCGTATAAACTTCCAACGAAGTAGCCGTTGAAACAAAATTTTCTTGACAATTCTAAAGGTTTTCTGGCTAATGTTATCGGTTCTTAAGGAGAATATTATGTTTTTGAACCGTATAAATCGGAAATGTCAACTAAAGTATTTATTGGCAGTATATATTGTTTTACTCTTATGCTTTGGGCAAAGTAAAAAGCTCTTAGGTAATCCTTGCATCGATTTTCTGGAACAGGTTCCGGTATCATGTGATGAATTAGGAAATATCGCTGATTTCAACAATGACTACACCGTAGACTTTAAAGATTTTATATTTTTTGCCGGCACTTGGTGGCGAGAAGATTGTCAAGAACCTGATTGGTGTAGCGGCTGTGATTTGGATCAAAGCGTACAGGTAAATTTTGTTGATTTGAAGATCTTAGTCGAAAATTGGCTATGGCCTAAACCAATTCAATGGCTAATAGGTCAGCAGAATCCGGTAACTGGCCTGGTCGTATCGTATGAGGGTGACGGTAAAGATTTCGCCTATACATTCGATCAGGCTATTGCTATCATGGCTTTTGCTGGATCTGGTGAACGGGACAAGGCTCAGATGATCCTCGACAGGATGTATCTTTTACAGCAACAGATTTCTAATGGCGCATGGAACGAATGGTATATAGCCTCAGACCCTAATATTATTTGTGCCGGAAGCGAAAAGTATGTTACTGGGCCGATTGCCTGGATGGTGATGGCTATTAACTATTACGAGGCAAAGACAAACGATGACAGTTACGCAAGTATGGCCAGAGAGGCCCTAAGTTGGCTTGATACGGTCCGAAACATCGAAAGCAACGAAAAGTATGGTTCACTGCGGTGGTGTACTGGAGATAATTGTACACCTGTTGAAGCTGCTATGATAAGTACCGAGCATAATTTAGATGCGTATTCCGCCTATTATTGGAGGGGGATTATCGATTCCAACACCCTTTATATAATAAGAGCGAGTGACATTTTAGACTACTTATGTCAGGAGATGTGGGCACCCTCTCCAAACTCAAACGGTCCTTATCATGACGTAAATATTTTTTGGGAAGGATTTGACAATTTTGCTTTCAGTACTGATCCTCAAACTTGGGGGGTTCTGTCGCTGGGGCCGATAGGACCTAAGGGTGAAGAATTTTACAAATGTTTAGACTGGCTTTGGTATAGTCCTTGGGGAAATACGCGAACGACGCAAAACCTTTGTGATGAAATAAATGTTCAGGGGTTTAAATCAGGTACAGGCGAACCAAACGATTATGTCTGGGTTGACGGGACGGAACACGCTGTTGCCGCATATTATAGTCTTGGTGATTATGAAAGGGGCGACTTCTTTTTTAATCATATGAAAAGAGTTATTTCTTCGAACTCTGGGCTAATGCATTCATTTCGGCAGGATGAGCCCAACAATGTTAGTTGGAAAAGAAAAAATTATCGATTCAACTATGTGGCCAGCACTGTTTGGCACTATTTCAACCAGAGGGAAATAAATCCATTTGTTCCTTATCCTGTGCACCCTTATCCAAGGTGTTGGGCTTCTTGCACTCAATGTCATGGCGACGCTGATTGTGATGGTAGCATTGATGATAATGATTTGTCTGAACTCTATATTTCTTACAATAGTAGCTTTCCAGATCCCTCTTATAATCCCTGTGCTGATTTTAACAGAGATGGGACAATAAATGTGGCAGATCTATCTATTCTAATGGGGTATTTCAATACAACACCGCCAACTGATTGTATACCTGGCAGTCCTTGGCCGCCATTGTAGAACTCGAGATGTTTACCTGTTTGCGGGTATTTACCGCGGAAACCCAACAATAACATTTTTAGCCAAAGGCGAGTCAGTGCAGTTTTAATGGGGCTGAGTGAAGAATGGGAAACGGGTAAAAGGTACTTGAATATGGACGTGGAGAACGGTGATTCTGCTTCAGAGCAAAATAAAATTTACAGAAAAAAAGTTGTTTAATCCAAATCACGCAGCATAATGGCTATGCCGCGATAGCAGGTCTTGAAGAATTTTCGCAAGACCGCTATTGTCAGCAATTGCGGCAGTGTGAATATTTTTCGGACTGGAACGGCGGGAATACACAGGCAGCGTTTTGGCGGCGACCGCAATCGCTGCCCGTGCCCGCAAACTGCCAACTACGAACTATGAACTGCTAAATATGAAAACTGCTTTCTTATTTCCCGGACAAGGCGCGCAGGTAACGGGAATGGGCGCCGACATTGCCGCGGCATTTACCCAGGCCGCAGGCATTTTCAGGAAGGCAAACGATATTCTCGGCTTTGATTTAAGCGAGATTTGTTTCAACGGCCCGGCTGAGCGGCTCAATTCAACAGAGATTTCGCAGCCGGCTATTTTCACCGTTTCAGCGGCAATACTTGAGGTGCTTAAAACTGTCCCTGACACCGCAAAAATAATACCGTGCGTTACTGCCGGCCTGAGCCTCGGCGAGTACACGGCCTTGTATGCCGCCGGTGTTATCGATTTTGAAAGTGCCCTGCTGCTGTGTCACCAGCGAGGCAAAGCGATGCAGAAGGCTGCCGATGGTGCTGACGGCGGGATGTTAAGCATAATCGGCCTCGATGACGAAAAGGTGCACCAGCTTTGTGTCCGCGCCGCACAGGGTGACGTGCTGGCTGCGGTGAATTTCAACTGTCCCGGCCAGATTGTTGTTAGCGGAACCACCGCCGCCTGCCGGCGTGCTGAGCAGCTTGCTGTTGAGTACGGTGCATTGAAAGCGGTCCCGCTGCAGGTCGCCGGCGCTTTTCATACGGACTTTATGTCCCCCGCCGCCGAACAGCTAAGGATTGCCTTAGCAAAGTGCTCGATTCGCGACCCTGGTGACATCCGCATTATTGCCAATATCGATGGCCACTATTATACAAGCGCCGCTGATATTGCTGAGGGCCTGATAAAGCAGTTGACTAATCCTGTGCTTTGGCACAAATGTATGCAGACGCTGCTTGATGACGGTGTCGAGGTTTTTTATGAGGTTGGCCCAGGCAGGGTCCTGACCGGCCTGATGAAAAGAATAAGCCGAAAAACACAGGTTATTAACGTAAGCACCCTTGACCCGCTTAACGCCCTGCTGAATCCGTGACGGCTGCCGGGAATTGTTTGGGCTCGCCGTTAAGGTCAACCATCAAGGTCAGAATTATATGTGGCCGCCGGCAGCAGATACGTCGTGGTCCTGGTTCTTGTTGCACAATGGGGGGTATTTATAATATTTTTGCGATATTGGCGGTTTTTTTCTTAATCCCTGCCATAAATGCTGGTAATATGAGAGGGGGTATCAATGAATCGCGTAGAGTTGTGGTATTTGTTTAAAGGTGCTGGTTAAAAGGTGAACGCGCAACATCAGGGGCCCTGCTGTTATGGGTACCCAGGCACGGCCGTCGGTCGGCCAAACCAAGAGATTGAACGAGGAAATACATTTTTCGGAAAATATTTGTGAAGGAATACCTTTCAGATGCTGGCGACCGATTTTGTTTATGAGTTTATAAAACATCCGTCAAGGGTGGGAACGCTTACCCAAAGCTCAAGGTTTCTTGCGCGTGCAATTGCGCAGCAGATTAACGGCAGTTCGCATGTTATCGAATTCGGACCGGGAATGGGGGCAGTGACAACCGAAATTCTAAAACGCCTGCCCGCACACGGCAGGCTGACGTGTTTTGAAATAAACCCCTGTTTTTGTCATTATTTATCAAGGATAAACGACCCGCGGTTAAGAATTATTAACGACGACGCCAGAAACTGCGAAAAATATGTTCATAATTTAGACTGCATCGTTTCGGGTCTTCCCCTGGTGCTGCTGAACAAGTCCGCCAGGGAAGAAATTCTTGCCATATCGCGCAAATCGAAGAGATTTATTCAGCTTCAATACTCCCCTGTACTGGCTGAGACGGTTAAAACGTATTTTTCAGATGTAAAGGTTAGTTTTACACTGTTAAATTTTCCTCCTGCTTTTGTTTACGTGTGCACAAGTCCTCAGCCGAGGGTTGCCGGTAAAATCAGGTCGCTGCATTAAGTCAGCTCTTGCAGCATGAACCGTAGAAAGGTATATCACTTATGCCCGACACACTGACCGTAACAATTATCTTTATAGTGACGGCGACCTTTGTGGCAGCATTTGCCCGCAGGAAAAGCAGGGATAAATGCCTGAAGGACTTTTGCGGTTACAAGGTTACTTTGGAACAGACCGCGGGAAAGACCGTCTGGGGCAAATTACGCATCGAGCATACCGGGCTTGAGCTGGTTTATGATGACGCCCACAGCGACAGCCATGAAAAATCCAGCTACATCCTTTACAAGCAGGAATATTCAAATATTCAGGCGTTAATACGCTTCCACGACCAGCTCAGCGACAGTGACAAGGCCAGAAGGGACAAAGACCTTGGCAATACTTACCATCCCGGCTTTTTCAGGCGGCTGGGGCGGAAACTGAAAAGCATCTTTAAGATAGTCAGGGATTCGGTTATGGAAGTAATCAATGTGCTGGTCAGCCACGCAAAGAAAACCACACCGGCAGGAACTATGCTTACCAGCCAGGACAAATACGTCTCGCAGATGAAACAGGAGTTGATAAGCTCCGTGGGCACCTCTTACGAGCCTCTGCTGGAACGGCATATCGGCCAGATGGTCGTGCTTGAACTGGTCAAGGGCGATACAGTATTCGAATTTCCCGGTGTATTGAAGGACTATACCTCGGAATTTATCGAGCTTATGGATGTCGATTACAGGCTGGGGCAATCCGACCAGCCTGGCAAAGCTGATATTGTTGTGCTGCGAAACTACGGAATAGTCCGGCACCTTGCTGAATAAGGCGGCGGTTCTTTTAGCGGCAAGTGACCCGAAAACCGGCTTCTATAAGTTATCGACCTTCTCAAGCTCGGCCCTGAGTCTTGGCAAGGCCGCGGGATAGTTGCTACGGATGAATTCAACAAGTTTTTCCCGTACAAGGCAGCGGAGATTCCAGGCCTTTGAGGCATCAGCGGCGCTCATTAGCGCTCTTAGCTCTATGGTTCGCTCGCTTGTATTAGTAACCTGCAGCACGCATACCTTCCGGTCCCAATCCTCGCTGGCATCGAGAATGGCCTTAAGTTCCTGCCTGACCTTGTCAACCGGCACAGTATAGTCCACATAAATATAGACGGTGCCGAGTATGTCCGCGGAGGTTCGCGTCCAGTTTTGAAAAGGCCGTTCGATAAAATACGTAATGGGCACCACCAGGCGTCTCAAATCCCATATTTTGACTACCACGTAGGTTAAAGTTATCTCCTCTATCCTGCCCCATTCGTTTTCGACTATGACAACATCGTCGATGCGAATCGGCTGGCTAAACGCAATCTGCAGGCCGGCAATGAAGGTACCTATGGTTTTCTGTGCAGCCATACCCACCACAATACCGATTATTCCAGCCGAAGCGAGGATTGTAGTGCCGAGCTGGCGAACCTTGTCAAAGGTCATCAGGGCCGTGGATAAGGCCAGTATAAACACAACCACTGTTACTATGCGTTTTAGAACCCGCAGCTGTGTATGTATTTTTCTGGCCCGCAAATTATCCTTCATATCGATGCTGAAGCGGTCCAGTACATAATCATCCAAAACATAGGTGCTTTTTATTAAAAGCCAGGCAACCAGAAAGATTAAAATCAGGCTGGATATATGCACGCAAAAGCCGGTAAGACGGTCGGGAATGCCGAACAATGGCAGCACAAGGGCAATAGCAATCAAAACCATAATCCACCGCGCAGGCGGTCCGAAGTATTTCGCGACGGACTGGTAGATTTTGATTTCAGTGCGTCGAGACAGGCCCTTGAGGATTCTGAAAACAACGTAATGCAAGGTCAATGCCGCGAATATCGCAGCGGCCGCAATTGCCGACAACAACGCCAGCCGGTACCAGTTCTGAAAAACAGCACAAATAAATTCTCCGCCCATAGCTACACCTTCCGAGTCAATCAATATAATTCAATCAGGTTCAAGATACGCCAGGCCAAACGGCCCTGTGGCATTCAATTATCAGGATACGCCCCGTTGGGTGGTATGGCAACCGTCCTGCGCAGGCGTCATCGATGTGCTATTATAATTGTCGCACCGGCAGCGACAACATATTTCCATCTGCTCGGACGCTGCGCGTACCGCAGGCGTGCATATCCGTTTATGGGCAAATATAACCATCTGTCTGGCAATAACTTACAGCGACTCGGGGCTTCGGAAGCCGGTTTTTGCACCGCCCTTTCGGTGGCTGTGCACATTAGCGGCAAAGGCCACAGGCCTGACAAAAAGCAGCGACAAAAAAAATTGGCCGCTTGCAAAAATGAATTCCAAAACTACAATTTAGTTTGCGACATCATTATAGGGGCCGGTTCGGAGAGCTTAGGAAAATTCGTGCAACAGCCGGGATTTAATTTTAGCAAAGGTATTCGTCGTGAAAAGCAACCATTGTATCTTGGTGTGTGTCAGCCTTCTGACCTGTGTAATTGTCGGCTGCGATTCCGTGACCGACCAAGAGACCTTCGGAATGACAAACAGGGATTACAATTTTATCCCTGACAACACTGATGCAAATCAACAGCTTATCTTACTGCCGCACCTGAGCGAGGATTCCACTGTTTCGGACTATCTAACTTATGCTGCATTGAACAACGCCGGTCTTTGGGCGGCTTTCAATGACTGGAAAGCGGCCCTGGAGCAGGTGCCGCAGGTTAAATCCCTTCCGGACCCGAAATTCAACTACAGATATTTCATAGAACAGGTCGAGACACGGGTAGGAGCTCAGAAACAGGCCTTCGGTATCACACAGATGTTTCCCTGGTTTGATAAGCTGAAATTGAGAGCCGATTCGGCCGCGGATGCCGCCGATGCCCAAAGACAGCGATACCAGGCAGTGAAACTGAAGGTTTTCTTTGAGGTCAAGCATATTTATTACGAATATTATTATCTCGGCCGTGCAGTTTCAATTGTCGAAGAAAACATTCAGTTGATGAAGAATTTCGAGTCCGTCACCCGGACACGGTACAAAGCTGCGTTGGGCACGGCTTCCGATTTAATCCGTGCTCAGGTCGAACTTGGAAAGCTCGAGGACAGAGTCAAAAGTCTCAAAGACCTGCAAGGCCCCGTCACTGCCAGGCTCAACGCGGCGTTGAACCGCCCTGCCGAGGCCGCACTTGCGCGGCCCCGACAGATTGAAGACGAAAGTGTTTTATTTACCGACCGCGAATTGCTTGATTCGCTGGCGGGTTCCAATCCGCATTTGGCAGCGATTCAATCCGAGATAGCAGAGGACAAGGCGGGAATTGCACTGGCAAGGAAGGAATATTTTCCCGACATTACGCTGGGCGTGGATTTTATTGATACCGCAGACTCAATCAGCGCTGTGGGCCCGCGTGACAGCGGCCAGGACGCGTTGATTGCGATGTTTTCAGTAAATTTGCCTGTCTGGAGAGAAAAGCTCGACGCGGGCCTAAGACAGGCCCGGAATAAATATCAGGCGACCTTGCGCAAAAAAACCCAAGAGCTTAACACGCTCAATGCGCAGCTGAAGCTGGCGACTTATTCGTTCCGTGACGCCGAACGCAAAATAAATCTTTATCGCGATACCCTGCTGCCGAAGGCGATTGAATCCGTCAAAACCAATGAGGCCTCATTCAGGGCCGGTCAAAATACTCTGCTCGACCTTATAGACGCCCAGCGGGTGATGCTCGAGTTTGAGCTGGCCTACGAGCGAGCGCTGTCGAACAAGGCACAGCATCTTGCCGAGCTGGAAATGCTGGTCGGAAAAGAAATCCCGCGAACAGCAGAGGCCGACTTTGGCAAAGACGTATCCGAGCCTAAAGGCAATTTTAATAACTAAATCAGCAAAGCCCTTATGGTTGAAAAGGCCTGAACATTTATTATGAATGTACCCGCAACAAAATTCAGTAAATTGCTGCGCCGCTGGAAACTGATACTTGCCGTCACCGCAGGGATATTTGTCGGGTATGTACTGCGCTGGGGTCTTGCCCCCGCGCAGATGGTGCAGACGGAACATATTGTCACAGCGCCACAGCCTCAGGAACACGAAGCCGCAGCCGTATGGACCTGCTCAATGCATCCCCAGATTCGAATGCCGAAACCCGGCTTGTGCCCCATATGTAATATGAAGCTGATTGCTGTTCGCCGCCAAGAGGATGATATGACCGGCGGTATGCGAGAATTTACCACCAGCGAATACGCCAAAGCCCTGATGGACATTGAAACAAGCGCCGTTGAACGAAAGTTTGTAACCGCTGAGATTCGCATGGTGGGCAAGGTCGAATACGACGAAACCAGATTCGGGTATATAACCGCGTGGGTACCCGGCCGGCTGGACCGGCTGTATGTCGATTACACCGGCATTTCTGTCAGAAAAGGCCAGCACATGGTTGACCTGTACAGCCCTGAACTGCTCAGTGCCCAGGAAGAACTCATCCAGGCAATCGATGCTGTTCGCAGCATAAGCGCCGGCACTTCGGCTATCGTTCGCGAAGTTACATTGGGTACACAGCAGGCCGCCAGAGAAAAACTGCGATTACTGGGTCTGACAGCCGAACAGGTCTCGGAGATTGAAAGAAGCCGTACAGTCTCCGAGCATATTACAATATATTCGCCCGCCAGTGGAACCGTTATCCACAAAAACGCTCAGGAAGGTATGTACGTGGACACGGGTACGCGTATTTATACGGTCGCTGACCTTACGCATGTATGGGTGAAACTGGATGCTTATGAGTCGGAGCTGCAGTGGCTGCGATACGGCCAGGACGTGGAGTTTACGACGGTTTCTTACCCTGGCCGGGTATTTACAGGCAGTATATCGTTTATAGACCCAGTGCTTAGCGCGGTAACACGAACAATTAAAATACGTGTGAACGTACCCAACCCCGATGGAACGTTGAAACCGGAAATGTTTGTTAAGGCCGTAGTAAAAACACAGATTGCCGCGGGGGGTAAGGTTATGGACCCAAAGGTTGCGGGAAAATGGATATGTCCCATGCATCCTTCAATTATAAAAAACAAGCCGGGCATATGTGACATCTGCGAAATGCCGCTTGTTGGCACGGAGTCGCTCGGATATGTCAGCGCAGATTCCGATATTTCCGAAAAACCATTGGTCATCCCCGCCTCAGCGGCGCTGGTGACCGGCACAAGAGCAATTGTCTATGTCGAACTTACAGACAGGGATAAACCAACCTACGAAGGCAGAGAAATTGTACTCGGGCCGCGAGCGGGCAATTATTACATCGTGCACAGCGGCTTAAAAGAGGGCGAACGGGTCGTAACAAAAGGAAATTTTAAAATAGACAGTGCCCTGCAAATCCAGGCCAGACCCAGCATGATGTCCCCCGAAGGCGGCGGCCCGGCAGCCACACACCTCCACGGCGGCCACGCCCCAACACCTCAAGCCGCAACTGATATGCCCAGCCAAACCGCTCTGGCGGCAGAATCACTCAAACAGCTCAACGCCGTGCTGGCTGCATCACAGGCGGTTAGACAGTCTTTCAGCAACCAGGACGTTCCTCAAATACGGCTGGCTTTTACCGAACTGGAAAAAGCTGTCAAAGATGTGGATATGAAATTGCTGCAGGGTCATTTTCATATACTGTGGATGGAAATCTCGATGCGACTGAATAACGATTGCTTCGAAGGAAAACATGCCAGGACCATGCCGGAGGCCCTGAGAATAAACGAATCCTTAAAGGCAAACATTGACAGCCTTAAATCAAACTTCGGCTTGGTGCATGCGCCGCTTAAGGGGCTTTCGAAACCTTTAATTTTACCTGCAAACGATTAATCTCAAACAAAACATTACAGCACATTATTATTATGACTGAAAACTATGCGCAATTGACGGTTGAGCAGAAATCGTTTGTTGGCCGGATTCTGAGATTCTGCCTGACAAATAAGCTTTTAGTTGCATTGATAGTGCTTTTTACAGCCGCAGCCGGTATTTACGTGGCTCCGTTTGACTGGGAACTGAAAGGTTTTCCCCGCAACCCTGTGCCCACCGATGCTATCCCGGACATCGGAGAAAACCAGCAGATTGTATTTACCGAATGGATGGGCCGGTCGCCGCAGGATGTCGAAGACCAGATAAGTTACCCGCTGACGATTTCACTGCTGGGTGTGCCTGGGGTAAAAACGATTCGAAGCTATTCCTTTTTCGGCTTTTCAAGCATTTATATAATCTTCAAGGAAAAAGTTGACTTCTACTGGTCTCGCAGCCGTGTTCTCGAAAAGCTAAACAGCCTGCCTGCAGGCACACTGCCGGAGGACGTTCAGCCAGTGCTTGGCCCCGATGCCACTGCTTTAGGACAGATTTACTGGTACAGCCTCGAAGGCCGTGACGCCAATGACAAGCCCACAGGCGGCTGGGACCTTGAAGAACTTCGCACAATACAGGACTGGTATGTACGTTATGGGCTGCTTTCTGCAGACGGGGTCAGTGAAGTTGCATCGGTAGGCGGATTTGTTCGCGAATACCAGGTCGATGTTGACCCTGATGCCATGCGGGCTTACAACGTTACACTTGGTGAAATCTCTGCTGCGGTGAAAGGCTCAAATATAGACGTCGGCGCAAAAAGTATCGAGTTGAATCGCGTGGAGTATTTCATCAGAAGCATCGGATTTATAAAGAACACTGCCGACATCGAAAACAGCGTGATAAAGGTTAATGAAAATGTGCCTGTAAGTATCGGCAATGTTGCAACAGTTACACTCGGCCCGGCGTTGCGGCGAGGCGCGCTGGACAAGGACGGGGCCGAAGCTGTCGGCGGCGTGGTTGTTGCCCGCTACGGCCAAAACCCGCTGGCCGTTATCAAAAATGTCAAACAAAAAATCAAAGACATTTCTGCCGGCCTGCCGGCAAAGGTCGTGATTGATGATTCAGCAGTAAGTCCCCAAATGGTGACAGAGTTTGCAGCGGCCGGTGGTTTCGAGGCTTACCGCAACGGCCAAATCAATCACCATGGCTGGCTGAACTACCTGAGCACCACCCCGGGACAGCAATGGCCTCCCTGGGTCAATATCAGCCGGGTTACGGTTGTTCCGTTCTACGACCGAACGCAGCTTATCTACGAAACTCTCGGAACGCTCAATGACGCCCTCGCACAGGAAATCCTGATAACCTGTATTGTAGTGATTCTCATGGTTATGCATCTGCGCAGCAGTGTGCTCATAGCGGGTATGCTGCCCCTGGCTGTTTTATTATGCTTTATCGCAATGAAGTATTTCCGGGTAGATGCGAATATCGTAGCGTTATCCGGCATTGCCATAGCAATCGGCACTATGGTAGATATGGGTATCGTTATCTCCGAAAACATATTGCGCCACCTCGAGAAGGCACCGCCCGATGCGCCGAGACTTGAGGTGGTTCATCGTGCAGCCAGTGAAGTCGCAGCTGCGGTTGTTACCGCCGTGGCTACCACGGTAATAAGTTTTCTGCCGGTTTTTACAATGATTGGTGCAGAGGGCAAGCTCTTCAAGCCGCTGGCTTTTACCAAAACCTTCGCATTGGCTGCTTCAATTTTGATAGCCCTTACAGTCATCCCCCCCGCGGCACTGGTGCTTTTCTCGGCAAGGATTTCAAGCAGAAAGTTACGCTATATATTTTACGGCATTATCGGCCTGGCAGCAATTGCCGTTGTCGTCCGTGGAATTATCATAGGCTCTTTTGCCATCGGATTCGGCGGCGTAGTTCTTTTGCTGTTCGCGGCTTACGGTTTCACCGAGTTCAAAATTCCCGAACGCCTTAAAGAAAAGATACCGACACTTGCTAACATACTAATAGTTATCTTTGTCGGCATTGTCTTGAGTATCTATTGGGAACCTTTGGGCGCACAACGCGGACTTGTGCGCAATTTTATTTTCGTTGCGGTACTGGTGGGTTCGCTTGTCATATTTTTCTGGTTGTTTGGCCTTGTGTACCCGACGGCTTTGCGATGGGCTTTAGCACATAAAAACATGTTTCTCTCTGTCGTTATGTTTATCCTTCTTTTTGGCCTGATGTCATGGCTGGGTTTTGCAAAATTATTCGCCTGGATTCCCGTCACAGCTGAAAAAGCAGGCCTTGACCAGAGCAAAATACGCTCGAGAACCTTCTGGGTAAAGGCCGACGAGAAATTCCCCGGCCTGGGCAGGGAATTCATGCCCCCGCTGGACGAAGGCTCTTTCCTGTATATGCCCACAACAATGGTCCACGCCTCCATAGGCGAGTCTATGGATATACTGGCAAAACAGGATATCGCTTTTGGTAATATTCCCGAGATTGACACGGTTGCAGGCAAAATAGGTCGAGTCGAAAGTCCACTTGACCCCGCACCGATTTCAATGATTGAAACTGTCATAAACTATACCAGCGAATACAAAACTGATAAGGCCGGGCGGCGAATCAGGTATCGTTACGACAAAGCAAAGAATGAATTTGTACGGGACAACAACGGCGAACTTATACCGGATTCCGACGGGCGCCCGTTCAGACAATGGCGAGAGCACATAAAGAGTCCCGATGACATCTGGGATGAAATCGTCAAAGCCGGCGAGATTCCCGGTACAACTTCAGCTCCCAGACTTCAGCCTATTGCCGCAAGGATTGTTATGCTCCAAAGCGGTATGCGCGCTCCTATGGGTATCAAGATAAAAGGTCCCACGCTTGAAACAATCGAAGCCGTCGCCCTTGAAATTGAACAATTCCTGAAAGAAGTTCCCGGTGTTGAACCTGCTGCGGTTATTGCTGACAGAATTGTGGGCAAGCCTTACCTGGAAATTGTACCCGACAGAAAAGCAATTGCCAGGTATGGCGTGAAAATACGCGATTTTCAGGATGTCGTGGAGGTCGCTATAGGTGGCAAAAAGATTACTACTACCGTTGAAGGCAGAGAACGATTTGGCGTTCGTGTAAGATATCAGCGCCAACTGCGAGACCAGGTCGAGACTATGGGAAAGATTCTTGTACCGGCAAAAGGCGGCAGACAGCAAATTCCAATCACCGAACTTGGAGAAATCCGCTACGTTCGTGGACCACAGGTTATAAAGAGCGAGGACACGTTCCTGACCGGCTATGTTCTTTTCGACATGAGAGCCGGCAATGCAGAAGTGGACGTGGTCGAGCAATGCCAGCGGTA
>Ga0307379_10009256_pt1 | contig 13175 bp, 7 predicted proteins | sample UN2MG_FD_202237 | JGI IMG/M metagenome (GOLD analysis project Ga0307379, IMG submission 202237) | Soil microbial communities from Risofladan, Vaasa, Finland - UN-2 | ecosystem: Environmental > Terrestrial > Soil > Coastal area > Acid sulfate soil | place: Finland: Risofladan, Vaasa | collected...
GCAACCCGCCATGTGCGCTAATCGGCTTGGTCTGCCCAGCCGATGCGGAGTAAGATGTAGTAGTATGCATTCGTAGGGAGCATTGGCAGAGCGCATGAGCGATCAGATGCCCGAGAAACCGCCCGGCCGGGGGACGCCCCCGCCCCAGATGCCCAACCGTTTCGGTCGTTCCATGCTCAGTTGGGTGTTCGTCATCGGGGCGGGCGTGCTGCTGACGGTCTTCCTCTACCGGTCGCTGGACAAGCGGAAGACGATCACCCCGCAGGAGTTCTGGACCTACGCCGAGAACGGCGACGTCACCGGCGAGCTGGTGATCCGCGAGAAGGAGATCGCCGGCGAGATCCGCAAGGGCGCCCGCGGGCTGAAGCCCAACGAGCCCCGACAGTTCACCGTGCAGTACTCCTACGCCCTCGCCGACGACAGCTTCGACACGCGCCTCCAGGCCGCCCTGGCCCGCGGGGCGGCCAAGGGGGGCACCACCAAGTACCGCTACGAATCGGCCGGGTGGTGGGAGAGCCTCCTGCCGCACCTGATCCTGATGGCGCTGGTGTTCCTGGCGGTGTGGTTCTTCCTGTTCCGCCGGCTGGGCGCCGCGGCCAGCGGGGGGGGCTTCCTGGGCAGCTTCGGGCGGAGCCGGCACCGCGTGCTGACCAAGGAGACCGCCAAGGTCACCTTCGAGGACGTCGCCGGCATCGAGGAGGCCAAGGACGAGGTCGGCGAGATCATCGAGTTCCTCAAGAGCCCGCGGAAGTTCCAGCGGCTCGGCGGGCGCATTCCCCGCGGCGTGTTGCTGGTCGGCGAGCCGGGCTGCGGCAAGACGCTGCTGGCCAAGGCCATCGCCGGCGAGGCCGAGGTGCCCTTCTTCTGCATCTCCGGCAGCGACTTCGTCGAGATGTTCGTCGGCGTCGGCGCCAGCCGCGTGCGGGACCTCTTCAAGCAGGCCAAGGAATCCGCCCCCTGCATCATCTTCCTCGATGAGATCGACGCCGTCGGGCGGCGGCGCGGCGTGGGGTTCAACACCGGCGGCCACGACGAGCGCGAGCAGACGCTCAACGCCATCCTGGTCGAGATGGACGGCTTCGAGACCTCCGACCAGGTGATCGTCATCGCCGCGACCAACCGGATGGACGTGCTGGACCCGGCCCTGACCCGGCCCGGACGCTTCGACCGGCAGGTCAACGTCCCCCTGCCGGACCTCAAGGGCCGCTACGAGATCCTCAAGATCTACGCCGGGAAGATCCGCGGCGGGCCGGACGTCGACCTCCACCGCCTCGCCCGCGGGACGCCGATGTTCAGCGGGGCCGACCTGGAGGCCCTCGTCAACGAGGCCGCCATCTCCGCGACGATGTCCGAGAAGGCCTTCGTCGAGCAGGCCGATCTCGAGGAGGCCCGCGACAAGGTCCGCTGGGGCCGGGCGCGCAAGAGCCGCGTCATCGACGAGCGCGAGAAGGAGATGACCGCCTACCACGAGGCCGGCCACGCGCTGGTGCAGTTGCTCACCCCCGAGGCCGACCCGCTCCACAAGGTCTCCATCATCCCCCGCGGGCAGGCCGGCGGGGCGACCTTCTCCCTGCCGGAGAAGGACCGCTACATGTACACGCGGAAGTACTGCGAGGCCCTGATCCGCGTGGCCATCGCCGGGCGCCTGGCCGAGGAGATGTCCTGCGGCGACATCGACAGCGGCGCCGCCAGCGACATCGCCCACGCCACCGAGGTCGCCCGGAGAATGGTCATGGACTGGGGCATGAGCGACAAGCTCGGCTTCGTCCGCTACTCCGGCGACGAGCGGAAGGCCGTCTTCGGCGAGTTCGGCAAGGAGTACTCCGAGAAGACCGCCGAGATCATCGACACCGAGGTCAAGGCCATCATGGACGCCGCCGAGGCCCACACGCGCAAGCTCCTGGAGGAGAACCGCGACAACCTCCAGCACCTGGCCGAGGCCCTGCTGAAGTACGAGACCCTCTCCGCCGACGAGGTCGAGCAGATCGTCCACGGCAAGACGCTCGACAAGCCCACCGTCGGCGACCTTCTCGACCGCGAGCACGCCCGGACCAAGCCCATCGGCCCCGCCCCGAAGCCCTCCCCCCTGCCCAAGCCCCCCGGCGCCGTCCCTAATTTGGGGACAGATACCTAATTCCGCCCCAGGGCGGGAATTCTCGGAAAGATGCCCCATTTTCGGCATCTGCCTCGACCGGCCCGCCGGCGCGAGGATATGTGTACCTGCTTCCCGGAGGTACACAAGGTACACAATGGCGTTCAGAACGTAACATCTTTATTTATAAGTTGTTATATTCATTGACGTGGGGCGGAGGGGGGCACCGGGGCACCCGGGGCAGGTACACATAAGGTACACATAACGGCCTTCGCCCCCGACCCGGCGGTGAAGCTGGCATGCGAGGACGAGCGGCTGTCGCCCGGCCGAGAGGCGGGGGCACCGGCTTGAGGCCGGAGGCCGGAGCGGGTAGAAGAAGGGCAACGAGGGGGGGAAGGAAGCTTCGCATGGCGAGCACGGCGGCGTGGGCACTGGCGTGGGCGGCGGCCGGCCTGGCGGGGCCGGCGGAGGACGAGGCGATGAAGCCCTTCGTGATCGATTGGCGCGGCGGCGGCCGGGCGCTGGTGGACCTGTCCGGCCTGCTGGAGAGGCCCGCGGGCAAGGACGGCTTCGTGCGGGCGGCCGACGGGCACCTCTGCACCGCGGCCGGCAAGCGGCTGCGGATCTGGGGGGTGAACTTCACCGGCGGGGCGTGCTATCCCGAGCCGGCCGACGCGCCCGTCGTGGCCGAGCACCTGGCGCGGTTCGGGATCAACTGCGTGCGGTTCCACTTCCTGGACTCCAACTGGGGCAAGGGCGCCAGCATCTTCCGCCAGGGCACCGACACGACCGCCGACTTCGACGCCGACCAGCTCGACCGCCTGGACCGCTTCGTCTTCGAGCTGAAGCAGCGCGGCATCTACACCAACCTCAACCTCAACGTCGGGCGGGTCTTCCGCAAGGCCGACGGCGTGGCCGACTGCGAGTCCCTGGGCCTGGGCAAGGCCGTGTGCTACTTCGACGACCGCATCGCCGAGCTGCACGCCGACTACGCCCGAAAGCTCCTGACCCACCGCAACCCGTACACCAAGGCCGAGTACCGCCGCGAGCCCGCCGTCGCGATCGTCGAGCTGGTCAACGAGAACTCGATCGTCGAGTCGTGGTTCTCCGGGCGCCTGCGGGGCAAGCAGACCGGCAAGTACACCGGCACGTGGTGCGACATCACCCCGCACTACGCCGAGCTGCTCACGCGGAAGTTCAACGACTGGCTCCCCGCCCACCACCCGGCCGCGACGCTCGCGCGGTGGCGCAAGGAGGCGGGCGTGGCCGGCGACGCCCCGCTGCCGCGGCTCCAGCCCGAGCAGTTCGCCAAGGCCGCCAAGGACCGCTTCGCCGCGGAGGCGGGGTTCTACATGGCGATGGAGGACGCCTACTTCCAGCGGATGGACCGCCTGCTGAAGGGCCTCGGCGTCCGGGCCCTTCTCGCCGGCACCAGCGACCACAACCACTGGAAGAGCGGCTATCCGCTTCTCAGCTCCACGTCGAAGCTGGACGTCGTCGACGGCCACGTCTACTGGCAGCACCCTCGCTACACCCGCGACGAGAAGGGCAAGACCACCGGCTTCTGGATCGGCAACTCGCCGATGGTCAACGAGCCGCTGCGCTCGACGCCGGTGCAGCTTTCGCGCACCGCCGTGGCGGGCAAGCCGTACACCGTCTCGGAGGTCAACCACCCGTTCCCCAACGAGTACGCCTGCGAGGGCATTCCGATCCTGGCGACGTACGGGCTGCTCCAGGGGTGGGATGGCATCTTCTGGTACACCTTCGAGCACGCCGGCCCGGCCGAGTGGACGGCGCGGCGCAGCGGGCACTTCGAGATCCGCGCCGACCCGGTGAAGATGGCCGAGTTGGCGGCCTGCGCGGCGATGTTCCACCGGGGCGACGTGGCCGCCGCCCGCAAGTCGATCGACCGCTCGTACTCGAGGGAGCAGGTCGTCGAGAGCCTGCGGCTGGACTCCGGTAAGCAGCAGCCGCTGTTCACGCCGGGCTTCTCGCCGGCGATCCCGCTGGTGCACGGCACGCGGGTCCGCTCGTTCGAGCGGAAGAAAGACAACTACCCGGCGTTCGACGTGCCCCAGCCAATCGTCTCCGACACGGGCGAGCTGACCTGGCGCGGCGGGAAGAAGGGCCTCGTCACCATCGACACGGCACACACGCAGGCGGTCATCGGCTTCGTCGGCGGCGGGCGGCGGGTGCTGCGCGACCTGGCCGTCGAGGTCGACACGCCGTTCTGCGCGATCGTCCTGACGAGCCTGGACGGCAAGCCGCTGGGCGAGAGCGGGCAGATGCTGCTCGTCGCCGCCGCGCGCTCGGCCAACACGGCCATGCGCTGGGACGAGAAACGCCACACGCTCGTCGCCTGGGGCCGCCCGCCGATGCGGATCGAGCCGGTGACGGGGAAGGCCTCGCTCCCCGGCCGGACCGCCGGCGCGCCGCTGGAGCTGGTGGCGCTGGACGGTGCCGCCGCCGCCCTGGCCGACGCCCGCCCCGCCGCGAAGGGCCCCGCCGGGCCGGAGTTCCGCCTCGATCAGCCCACCGTCTGGTACCTCCTTCGCGCGGCCGGGCCGTAGCCCGCTCAGAAGGTGTATGCGAACGTGGCATGGGCATCCTGCCCATGCGTCCCACGGGCATCTTGCCCGTGGATTCCGGCCGTAAGAGCAGGGCCAGGATGGCCCCGCGACGCACGGGCAAGATGCCCGTGCCACGGCAGAGGCTGTTTCCATGCACGGTCTCAGCCGCGCGGGGGGGCGCTGCGGGTGCCGGCGCGGTAGTCGTTGAGCAGCTCGGTCAGCTCGCGGACGATCCGCGGCCGGCGCGCGAAGAGGTTGTGCCGCTCGGCGGGGTCTTCGTCGAGGCGGTAGAGCTGGCCGGGGGCGCCGGGGGTCGGGCCGCTGCCCTTGGGGGGTACCCACCCGCCGGAGTCGGCGCACTCGTGGATGAGCTTCCACGGCCCGCGGCGGACGGTGAACACGCCGTAGACCGAGTGCGAGACGACGGCCTCGCGGAGGGGCGCTTCGCCTTCCCGGCCGAGCAGCGCCGCCGAGATGTCGTAGCTGTCGGGCCCCGCGTCGGCGGGCAGGGGCACGTCGAGGAGCCCCGCGCACGTGGCCAGCAGGTCGGACAGGCAGATCGGCTCGGCCCCAACGGAGCCCGGCGCGATCCGCCCGGGCCAGCGGGCGACGAAGGGCACGCGATGGCCGCCCTCCCACGCGTGGGACTTGTACCCTCGCCAGTCGCCGGCGGACCTGTGGCCGCACGCCCCCTCATGCGGGCCGTTGTCGCTGGTGACGATCACGAGCGTCTCGTCGGCCAGACCCAGCCGCTCCAGCGCCGCCGTCACCTCGCCGACGCACCAGTCGAACAGGACGACGAGGTCTTCCCGCGGCCCGGCGCGCCCGGCCTGCTGGACGAACGTGGGCGGCAGCCACGGCGTGTGCGGCGACGAGGTGGACAGGAACAGGCAGAACGGCGTCTCCGGCCGCTCGCGCGCGGTGCGCTCCAGGAACGCCACGGCCTGCCGCGTGAACTCCAGGTCCACCGTCTCCAGCACGAAGCCCGGCGCGATCCGCCCCGGGCGCGGGCGGCCGTACTCGGCGGGCTTCGTCTCGTCCACGAAGATCGGCCGGTTGGGGATGCCCAGGGCGCGGTCGTTCTCGAGGAAGCAGAACGGTGCGTCCATGGTGGAGCACGCGGCCGTGAAGAAGGCGTAGTCGAAGCCCAGGTCGGTCGGCCCGCCGCGGAGGGGCTCGTGGAAGTTGACGTTCATGCCCTCGGCCGGGTCGCCGTCCTGCCAGGAGCCGCGGAGGTGCCGCTCGGCGTCCAGCCACGACAAGGCCGAGCCGTTCTGCCTCGTCCAGCCCAGGCCGAGGTGCCACTTGCCGACCCAGGCGGTGGCGTAGCCCTCGCGCCGGAGCAGCGACGCGACGGTCATGCGGTGCGGCTCGATCAGCGGGCCGGTGAAGCCGCCGACGACGCCCTGCTTCAGCCACGTCCGCCAGCAGTACCGCCCGGTGAGCAGGCCGTACCGAGTGGGCGTGCAGACGGCCGAGGGGGCGTGCGCGTCGGTCAGGCGGACGCCCTCGGCGGCCAGGCGGTCGAGGTTCGGCGTGGGCAGCTTCGAGTCGGGGTTGAAGCACCCGACGTCGCCGAAGCCCATGTCGTCGGCGAGGATGTATACGAGGTTCGGCCGGGCCATGGAAGCTGGCCTACTTGAGCGTCACGGCGTAGGTCTTGCCCGCACGGGCGTCGAAGGTCGCCGCGCCGGCGGCGCCGGCCTGAACGGGGACGGCCTTGCCGTCGCAGAGGACCTCGGCGACCTTCTGCCCGGGCGGCGGGAGGAGCTCCACCGTGCGGTCGAGCGACGCGCGGAGCGTGCCGCCGGTTGCGCGGCCGGCCTGCCAGGCGATGTCCACCTCGACGCCGTCGCGTGCCCGGAGGCCCTTGACGCGGCCGGTTGGCCAGGCCTTCGCCGGCCAGGCCGGCAGGAGGGCGATCTGCCGGGCCCCGGTGGTCGCGGCGCGCGTATGGCTCTGGAGGAGCATCTCGGCGATGCCGCTGGTGCCGCCGAAGTTGCCGTCGATCTGGAACGGCGGGCACGTGTCGAACAGGTTCGGCAGCGTGCTGCGGGCCAGCAGCTCGGCGACCATCTTGTGGGCGTGCGGGCCATCGAGCAGGCGGGCCCAGAAGTTGACCTTCCAGGCCTTGCTCCAGCCGGTCCCGCCGTCGCCGCGGAACTCGAGCGACTTCCTGGCGGCCGCGGCGAGCTTCGGCGTGGTCATCGGGGAGATCTGCCGCCCCGGGTGCAGGGCGAACAGGTGGGAGACGTGGCGGTGGTGGTCGTCGGGGCGGTCCCAGTCCTCGCCCCACTCCATCAACTGCCCGTGCCGGCCGATGCTCGGCGGCAGGATGCGGTCGCGTGCGGCGGCGAGCTTCTTGCGGAACGCCTCGTCCTCGCCGAGGGCCTCGGAGGCCTCGACGCAGTTGTTGAACAGGTCCCAGATGATCTGGCGGTCCATGGCCGCGCCGGCGCAGACGCTGCCCCGCTTGCCGTCGTCGGTGCGGAAGCCGTTCTCCGGCGAGGTCGAGGGGGCGGTCACGAGGCGGCCGGCGCGGTCCTCGACGAGGTAGGCGAGGTAGAACTCGCAGGCCTCCTTGAGCACGGGCCAGACGCGGCGGAGGTAGTCCTTGTCGCCGCTGAAGGCGTAGTGCTCCCAGAGGTGCTGGCACATCCAGGCCCCGCCGCACGGGAAGAAGCCCCAGCCCGCCCGCCAGCCGGGCGAGGTCCACCCCCAGACGTTGGTGATCATGTGGAACGCCCAGCCGGGGGCGTTGTAGTAGGCCCTGGCGGTCTTGCGGGCCGGCTCGACGAGCGATTCGGTCAGGCGGATCAGCGGCTCGTGGCACTCGGCGAGGTTGCCGACCTCCGCGGGCCAGTAGTTCATCTGCACGTTGATGTTGGCGTGGTAGTCGCAGTGCCAGGGCATCCGCAGGCCGTCGCCCCAGAGGCCCTGGAGGTTCGCCGGCATGCAGCCCGGGCGGCTGGAGGAGATCAGCAGGTAGCGCCCGAACTGGAAGTACAGCGCCGCCAGGTGCGGGTCGTCGGCGCCGGCGGCCAGGGCCTTGATCCGCTCGTCGGTGGGCTTCTTCGCGGCCGGGGTCGTGCCGAGGTCGATCTCCACGCGGCGGAACAGTCGCCGGTGCTCTGCGACGTGGGCCTCGCGGAGGTCGGCGAATCGCTTCTTCGCGGCGGCCTGGACCTGCGGACGGCAGATCGCGGCGGGGTCCTTGCCGCGGTAGTTGCGGGCGCGGTCCAGGACGTAGTCCGTCGCGGCGGCCAGGAGCAGGACGGCCTCGTCGGCCCCCGAGACGCGCAGCGCGTCGCCCTCGCCGGCGACCTTGCCGCCCGTGGCGACGGCCTTCAGGTGGGCCTGGAACTTCATCCCCTCCCCGCCCTCGCACTGGCCGGTCATGACGACGGCATCGGGGGCGACGAAGCCGGCCTTTGCGTCGGCCGGCCGGCTCAATCGGGCGGCGAAGGAGACCCGACCCGGCTTGTCGCACGTCAGGCGGACGACGATCGCCTGGTCGACGGGCGAGCTGAAGACCTCCCGCGTGTACGTCGCGCCGCCGGCGACGAAGCGGGTCGTCGCCACGGCCGTGTCCAGGTCCAGCGTGCGCACGTAGCCCGTCACGGCGCCTTCGGGCAGGTCCAGCTCGATCGTGAGGTCGCCGAGGGTCTGGTAGGAGCCGCTGTAGGCCCCGTCGAAGCCGCCGCCCTGGTTGGTCATGTGCTGGTCGGTGAGTTTCCCGGCCTCGACGTAGTTCCGCTCGAACAGCAGCTTGCGGATCTCCGGCAGGTGCTTCCAGGCGTCGGGGCGGTCGGCGTCGGGGGCGGGCTTGCCGGACCACAGGCTGTCCTCGTTGAGCTGGAGGCGCTCCTTGGCGACCCCGCCGAAGACCATGCACCCCAGCCGCCCGTTGCCGACGGGCAGGGCCTCGACCCACTTGCCCGCCGGGCGGGCGTACCAGAGCACCCACTCGCCGGGCGGCGGGCCGGCCGCGGGCTCGACGGCGACCGACGCGGCGGTCTCGGCGGGCACGGGCGGCGCGGGCGCCCGGGCCTTGGCGAAGGCCTCGACCAGCGGGGCGGCCTTGGGCCCGTCGGGATCGACCGGCCAGCGGGCGCGGCTGGGGGCGTCACCCTTGCAGATCTGCCACGTGCCGGCCAGGTCGAGCCGGCCCTGGTCGCACGCCAGCGACAGGGGCCCGTCCGTGATGCCCGCCCCGCCGCCGCCGTCGTAGACTCGGACGGAGATCAGGTTGACCTTGCCCGCGCGGAGGAGGCCGGCGGGAACGGAATACGTCCGCGGCGTGCTCCAGGCGGCGCGGAAGTCCGGCGGCATCGAGCCGGTCGCCCCGACCCGCTCGCCGTTGAAAAACGTCTCGTCGCAGTCGTCGACCCGCCCGAGGCTCAGCGTCAGCGGCCGGCCCTGGAAGCCCTCGGGCACCTTGACGAAACAGCGGTACCACGCGAAGCCCTTGTATCCGCCGAGGGCCTGTCGCCAGTGCCCCGGCGCCGTCACGGGGCGCCAGTCTTCCTTGGGCGCGGGCCGGGCGGCGCACCACGCCACCGCGCAGATCGCCCCCAGCGCAACGGCCCCCGCCGACGTGCTGCGATGCATCGGCCTTCTCCTGTGGTCGGGTCCGGGCCCCTACTTCTGCGGGGCCGGCGCGGGCTCGGCGAGGTCCCAGTCGTCCGTGCGGAACGGCGAGGCCGGCAGGTCCGCCTTGTTGAACAGGTTGCAGGTCGGGTTGGGCGCCCAGGCGTAGCGGACGGCGGCGGGGTCCTTGACCTCCGCGCTGGAGACGACGACGGTGTCGCCCTCGATCTTCGCGTCCGCCCAAACGAACTTCCGGTCCGCCCCGGCGATCGCGAAGCCCGTCAGCTTCTCGCCCTTGGCCGCCAGCCCCCCGCCGACGCAGTCGAAGCTCAGCACGATCCGGCCGTCCTGCTTGCTCATCGACTTGTACAGCGGCCCGCAGCGGGTGACGTCCTTGCCGTACGTCGCCGCCAGGGCCCACAACGCCAGGCGCTTGCCGACGTCCTGCTTGTTCTTCGGGTGGATGTTGCTGGCCATCCCGATGTCGATCGTCACGGCCATGCCCGTGTTGGGGACCTTCAGCGCCTTGAGCATCTCCTCCTGGACGATGACCCAGCCGGTGGTCTGGACGGGCTCGGTCTGCTGCGCGGTGAAGTTGGGAAGCTGGACCCACTCGAAGGGGAAGTCGCCCTGGCCCCACAGGCGGCGCCAGTTGCGGATCATCATCTCCAGTTGCGTGCCGTAGAGGCTGGCGTTGTAGCGGCCGGCGTTGCTCTCGCCCTGGTACCAGATGGCCCCGCGGATCGCGCAGGGCGCCAGCGGGACGATCATGCTGTTGTAGAGGTTCCCCGGGCGGTGGGAGTTGAGGCGCGGGTCGCTGGGGGCGCCGGGCCGGCGCGGGGCCTTCTTGCCGGCGTCCTTGGACTTCTTCGCTCGCTCCTGCCAGGCGGCGAGCTGCTTCTCATAGGCGGCCTTGGCGGCGTCGGGGTCGTAGGCGGCGATGCGCTTGTCCCAGTCGGCCAGCATGTCCTTGAGCTTGGGCTCGGCCCGCTGGTCCTCGATGCTCGTCCACGCCTGCACCGGCGTGCCGCCCCAGGAGGAGTTGATCAGCCCGACCGGGACGCCCAGCTCCTTGTGGAGCGTCCGCCCGAAGAAGTACGCCGTGGCCGAGAAGCCCCCCACCGTGTTCGGGTCGCAGACGACCCACGTGCCCTTGCAGTCGTCCTGGGGCGTCTCGGCCGCGGTGCGGCCGACGGTCATCATGCGGATCTGCGGGAGCTTCGCGGCGGCCTTCTCGGCGTCGAAGTTATCGGACCCGCCGACGTTCATCGCCATGTTCGACTGCCCCGAGCACAGCCAGACCTCGCCGACGAGAACGTCCTTCAACTCGATCGCGTTCTTGCCCTGGACCTTCAGGGCGAGCGGCCCGCCGGCCTTCATGGCGTCGAGCTTGAGCGACCACTTGCCGTCCTGCCCGGCGGTGGCCGTCTTCGACTGCTCGCCGAGCGTGACGGTGACCTGCTCGCCGGCCTCCGCCCAGCCCCAGACAGGAAGGGGCACGTCGCGCTGAAGCACCATGTTCTCGCCGAACACGGCCGGGAGCTTCACGTCGGCCGAGGCGCTCGCGCCGGCCCAGGCGACCGCGAACAGGGCCGCGACCATGACGATACGGAAGGACATCTTTCTCAACATTCGCTCATCTCCTTGCTGTGGTACCAACGGACAGGGCAAAGGCATCTCACCACGGGACCTCTTGGCCGAGACCCATCTTCTCGGCCCGCGCCAGGGCGGCGCGGGCGGCGGCGGCGTCTTGCACGGCGACGCCTACGCTCTTGAACAGCGTGATCTGCCCGGCGTTCTGGCGGCCCTTGCGGCGGCCGAGGACCAGCTCGCCCAACTCGGCGCGGATGTGGCCGGGCGTGATGAGCCCGGCGGCGATGGGCTGGATCAGGTCGCCCGCCTCGGCGAGGGCGGCGTCGCGGCTGTCCACGACGAGGACGGCGCGGGCGACCGTCTCGGGCGGCACCTCGACCACGTGCGGCTGGTAGGAGCCGATCGCGTTGACGTGCGCGCCGCACTGGAGGTCGGCGTCGTCGAAGGCGGGCCGGTGGGCGGTGGTGGCGGCACAGACGATGTCGGCGTCGGCCAGGGCCTCGCGGGCGCTGGCGGCCGGGCGGACGTCGGCGGGGATGGGCCCGCGCCCGGCTACCTCGGCGATGAACGCCTCGACGGCGTCGGCGCGGGGGTCGTGGACGCGGACCGTCTCGATGGCCCGCACGGTGCAGACGGCCTCGAGCTGCGTGCGGGCCTGGACGCCCGCGCCGAGCACCGCGGCCGTGCGGCAGTCCGCCCGCGCCAGCAGCTCCGTCGCCAGGCCCGACGCCGCGCCGGTGCGGATCGCCGTGAGCGTCGCGCCCTCCAGCAGCGCCAGCGGCCGGCCGGTGTCGGGCTCCAGCGCGATCACGGCCGCCTGGATGCGCGCCAGCCCGCGCGCGGGGTTGCCGTCGAACAGCGAGACGATCTTCGTGGCCAGGGCGTCTCCGCCCGCCAGGCGCACGAACGACGGCATGACCAGGCAGACGCCGCGGTGGGCCTCCATGTCCAGGTGGATCCGCTCGGGCACGTCGGCCCGCCCGTCGGAAAGGGCGGCGAAGGCCTGCCGCATCGCCTCGATGGCGTCGGGCATGGGCAGGGCACGGCGGACGTCGGCGGCGCTGAGGATTCGCATGGGGCAATCGCTCCTCGTTCGGTTCGGACGTCTGTTTCGCCCCGCCGGGGCGACAGGCCGGCCTGCGCCCGGCCGCTCAACGGCAAGGCCAGGGCCTATGTGGGGTCACAGTGTATGGTCACTGTTCCATCCTCGGCGAGGGTGACGAGGGCGCCATCGGGGAGGGTGGACAGGTCGGCCTCGCCCAGAACCACAACGGGCACGCACCGGCCGTACAGCTCGTCGGCGACGATCGAGCCCAGCGCGACGATCGGGCACACCGCGGCCGTGACGATCGCCGCCGGCTGCGTGCCCCGCCGGATGCTCTCCAGCAGAATCGCGCTGGCGGTGCTGGAGCCCTTCTCGTGCGGGAAGACGAACACCCGCCCGGTGACGCACTCGCCGCAGCGGTCGTGGCGCGGGTCGGCGAGGAGCCCGGTCCGCGGGTCCAGACCGCCCCACAGGCTGATGGGCACGCGGCTGACCAGCGCGAGGCCCTCGGCCGGGCCGGGCACGATCGCCTTGCCGCGCAGCGTACGGGCCATCAGCCGTCCTCCCGGCAGACGCGGCCGGCGACGGCCGAGCGGACGCAGTCTTCCAGCGTGCCGAACGCCACGCGCGCGCCCAGCTCGCCGGGGGCGTAGTAGGCGCACTTGCCGGAGTCGGTCACGACGACCTTCGCCGCCGGCGGGACGACGGGCGTGTGGAACGGGCACGTGTCCAGCGTGATCCGCGCCCCGAAGCGGGCCAGCTCCTCCAGCCAGCCCGTCCGCTCGACCAGCGCGTGCGAGGTCGTGCAGGTGACCACCAGCAGCATCACGTCGCCGTGGACGGTCCGCCCGCCCTGTGCCCGCACGGCCTCGACGAGCCGGCGGAACTCCGCGAACGAGTAGTGCGGGCAGCCAAGGATGACGGCGTCGATCTTCTCGCCCTCGCCCGCGGAGGACAGGTCGTCGCGGGCGGCTTTCCACTCGGCCGGGCCGAGGTCGATGATCCGCTCGGGCGGGCGGCCCTGGAAGGCGGCCTCCGCCGTCGGGGCCTCGGGCGTGACGCCCACGGCGTGGAACAGGGCCACCGCCCCCGCCGACGCCGCCGCGGCGCCGAAGGCCTTGAGCTGGTCGTCCGTCGCGGCCGCCGGGAGGCCCTCGATGACCGGCACCTTCTCGCCCACCAGCGGGCCGACGAGGTGCCCCAGCACGGGGTAGAACACGTCGCGGGCAAGCAGCCCCTCGTCGAAGCCGACCAGCCGCAGCAGCAGCCGGCCGGCGCGGTTCTC
>Ga0307379_10009259_pt1 | contig 13173 bp, 10 predicted proteins | sample UN2MG_FD_202237 | JGI IMG/M metagenome (GOLD analysis project Ga0307379, IMG submission 202237) | Soil microbial communities from Risofladan, Vaasa, Finland - UN-2 | ecosystem: Environmental > Terrestrial > Soil > Coastal area > Acid sulfate soil | place: Finland: Risofladan, Vaasa | collected...
CGGGCGGAGTCGGTGGTGCGCAGCGCGCGCCGGGACCAGAGCGCGGCGACCGTCAGGGGCAGGCCGGCGAAGATGGCGCACTCGACCGGGTTCATGAGGAGCCATTTCCAGTAGGTGCGAGCGGCCTCGACGGTGGTGACTCCGCGGTGGGCGGAGAGAGCTTTGATGGTCACGGCGAGCGGCTGGTAGCCGTAGAGGAGGGAGAGCGCGAGGTAGAAGACGGCAAAGCCCGCGAGGCCGAAAGCTCCGGCGACGAGGGCGCGGCGGAGGGCAGGACCACGCGCGGCGGAGCCGAGCGTTCCGAACACGATCCAGAGGGCGGCCCAGGCGCCGACGAGGGCGAAGCCGAGGGTGAAGAAGAGCCCAACGGCGACGGCGAGCCCGGCGAGGAGGCCGAGGGGGGTGCTCTTTGCGCGCCAGGCGCAGTACCCGAGGCAGAGGGCGAAAATCGTGAGGGCCATGACGACGAGATCGGGCGAGGCGCCGAGCAGGAGGAGGCCGGGCATGGAGGCGGCGAGGCAGGTGGAGCAGATGGCGGCGCCGGGGTTGCTGAGGCGGCGGGAGAGGAAGTAGACGGGGAGCAGCCCGAGGGCGCCGATGAGGCCGATGGCGAGGGCGCCGGCGATGGCGGCGGCGGCGTCCGTGGGGGCGAGCCCGAGGCCGAAGAGGTCGGAGTAGCCGGTGGCGAGGTCCGCCAGTGCCGGCGAAGGCGTCTCGATGAGCGCGGCGCAGGCGCGCTGGATGGAGAGGAAGAAGAGCACGAAGCCCGGCGGGTGGGTGGCGGCGTGGTAGGGCAGCGTTCGGAGCAGCTCCGGGTAGCGCGCGATCCAGTCTGCCCGGTTTTGCACGTCGAGCGCGACGCCGAAGTAGGTGGTCGCGTTGGGGCTGACGATATAGGCGCCGGGGGTGACCCAGGGGGTGCCGACGGCGTTGAGGAGGGCGACCTGGAGGCTGAAGACGACGAGTATCAGGAGGGCGAGCGAGAGGCCGCGGCCGAGGGGGCGCATTGCCTCCCAGGCGCGGGCGCGGCAGAGAAGCGCGGAGAGCGCGGCGAGGCACAATCCGGCGGCGAGGGGCGGCCACATCTGAACGGGGAGGGCGTTGCTCCGCCACACCCACTCACCGTGAAGGCCAGGCTCCCAGCCGGCCTCGAGGGCGACCCCAAGGGCGACCGTGGCGGCGGCGGCCGCCATGAGAAGGAGCGATCGAGGGCTTGTGGGCGGTCTGCAGTCCATGGTTACTTCACACGGTAGAGCGCGACCTGGCCGTCCTCATAGGCCGGCGCGAGCCAATCGGCGCGGCCGGGCTCGAAGGCGGGGAGAGACTCCCCCTCCGGGGAGAGGTGGAAGACCTCGTCGTAGATGCTGTGGTCGCGCAGCACGTAGGTGATTCCTTCCCGGCGGACCAGGGCTTCCCTGCCGGCGTCGCCGGTGTCGGCGCGGAGGAAGCGCGAATATTCAGCGAGCTTCCCTCGGAAGTCGATCGTCTCTGACCAGTGGCCGACATAGACGCGGGTGCCGGCGAGCGAAGACGCGTAGCTGCCGAGGAAAGAGCTACAGAGCAGGACGTCGCGGCGGTCGGCGTGGTCGTCGAGCCAGGCGAGGGCGGCGCGCTGGTCGGCGCGCAGATAGAGGGGGGGCATGAGGTTGCCGATGTAGGCCGTGTTGTTCGTCCGGAGATCCTGGAGGGCGCGGCCGATGAAGAGGATATTCGAGGGCAGCATGATGGCGACGAGCGCGGTCGCGGCGGAGAGCGCTGCCAGTGGTGACGCTTTCCGCAACATGGGCTCGACTCCAAAGGCGGCGAGCAGGACCATGGAGATCTGGGCACCTTGTACGAGCTTGCGTTGGAAGGGAAGGGGCGTGTAGACGAGGGAGAGGCCGAAGACCAGCCAGATGGCGAGCAACCTGGCAGCGATCGGGGCGTCCGGCCGCAGGGAGCGAGCGAGCCCTATCAGAGCCAGGGCAAGGGGAAGCCCGAGACCGAGGAGGAGCATAGGCGGATCGGGTGGGTTGACCGAGGTCTGCGTCACCTTGATGGTCAGGGTGATGTCGTCGTTGCGGAGGAGCCAGACCTGATAGGCGAGCGAGGGCGCGGCGAGCACGGCGATGAGGGCGGCGAGCTTGAGAGAAGGGGCGACGCGGGCCCGCCCGGTTAGGATGAGTGCGAGCAGGTAGGCGGCAAGGGTGGCGGCGACGGGGATGAGGTCATAGGTGTGGATGTTGCCGAGCAGGAGCGCGGCGAGGCCGGCGAGGAGGGCGGAGCGACTCGACCTGGAGACGAAGGCATGCGCGCCGAGGCCGACGATCACCACCATGAGGAACATGGAGAAGCAGAAGAGCGGGTTGAGCAGGAGGCTGAGGGAGGTGACGGCCTCGGGCATGATGAGGCCGGGGCCGTAGTCGATGGGGTGAGGCCGGCCGGGACCGGGCTGAAAGAGCCACCCGAGACCGGAGGCGAAGGCGGCGAAGAAGAGCGCGAGGCGCCGCCCGAAGATGCTCGACAGCACCTGCGCGCCGAGGCAGTAGATCGCCATCAGCAGCAGCCAGCCGGAGATGACCCGCGCGAGGTGGTAGGTGATCGGGAGGCCGAGGTGGGTCACCCGGCTGAAGCCGCCGAGCAGGAGGAAGAAGGCGTTGACGACCCTGCCCGCCTGCGGTTCCGATGTGAACGGATCGATGATGAAGACGTGTCCGTCGCTCGCCTGTTTCATGTAGGCGAGGTAGACGTTGTGCTCGTCGGGGTTGGTGAGGAGGCCGGAGTAGTAGGCGCCGGGCGGCCGGATGAGGAGGCCGTAGAAGTAGGGCAGGCAGGTGAGGAGCATGACGACGAGCGCGAAGGCGCCCGCCCAGCGGAGCTCCGGGCGGGTGGGCCAGCCGCGGCTGTCTGTGGGAGACGGGGCGCTCATGACTTGGGGCTATGGTACACGGTTATTCGGGGGGTTGGGTAGAGCCAATCGGGGGGCTGCCGGGACCGGCCGGGCGCGAGCCAGGAGAAGGGGGTGGGTGGCGGGTCGTATACGCGGTGTTCAGCGTAGACGCGTCCAAGCGCCTGCACGAGGGCCTGTGCTTCGGGATCTCCGAGGCGGAGGGGATCGGCCGACTCCAAGTCGGATAGGCAGAAGACTTCCGGGGGGTCCGCTGCTAGCTTGGCGTCATCCCAGCCGGTGACGAGGACGCGCCCCCCGACATCCGCGTTCCATGCCTCGAACATCCGGCCCGAGAACGCACCCGCGTTATAGGGAGATACCGGCGGATGATAGTACCAGGGCTCATGCACCAGCCCCACGGTGACATCGCGAATCACGGGTTCAGAATCCATCCAAACCCAGTCGCGGCTATCCAGCCAAACGAACGGCAGCACCCGGCCGCCGGCGTAGAGCGCGGTGAGCAGCGTCACGATGCAGCCGAGCAGCGCCGCGGCCGCTTGCAGGCGAGGGCGGCGCGCTCGCTGCGTGAGCGACATGATTCCCCAGGCCGCGAGGACGCACAGGAACGGAGTGAGGGGGACGAGGTAGCGGATAAACCGCTCCTTGCCGAAGCCGATCACGGAGAGATAGAAGGCGACCCACAGCAGCGAGAGGCGAGCGGCCGGGGAGCGGCGGGTGATGGCGGCAACGATGCCTACGGCGGAGGCGGCGAGAAGGGGGTAGCCGAGGGCGACGGGCAGGCCGTGGGTGAGGTGGTATATCCAGCCGGAACCGGTGTCCACGAAGGCGAGGGTGCCGCCAGCCTGTGCGTGGCGCAGCTCGAAGAGGAAGCCTTTGAGGAACTCGTCGGAGCCGACGTAGGGATTGCCGATGAGGAAGCCGGCGAGCGCGCCGACGGGGAGCGCCAGCCACCAGCCGAGCTTCAGTTTCTGACCCGAGAAGAGCGGTGCGACAAGAGCCGGGAGGAGGAAGAGGCCGGCGTTGTATTTGGTGGCGGCGGCAAGTCCGACGGCCAGCCCGACCGGGAGGGCGGCCCTTGCGTCGGCCCGCGCGGCTCCCCGCAAGGCGAAGAGGAATGCGAGTGTGAGGAAGAAGGTGGCGGGGACGTCCACGGTGGCGTAGTGGCTGGTTACGACGTGGAGCGGGCAGATGGCGAGGAAGCCGGCGCTGATGCGGGCGAGCCAGGGGCTCTCGCGGCGAAGCGCGAGGTAGAGCAGGAGCACCGTCGCCGCGCCGAACAGGGCGGTGATGAGCCTCCCTTCCAGGTAGAGGGATCGCAGGCCCGCCGGGAAAGAGGCGGGGTCGGGCACGAGGCCCAGGGCGACGGCCGGTAGGCCGACGAAATAGAGATAGAGCGTGCCATAGTTGAAGAAGTGCGGGTTGAGGTCGCCCTGGGCGAAGCCGAATGACGGGAGCAGGAGGAAGATCTCGTCGGGGTGATAGGAGAAGTAGTGGTCTGCATTGGGCAGGCCCCAGCCGATGCCGGCCAGGCGGAGCGCCAGGGCGGCGCCGAGGATGAAGGCGAGCGCCCACGGCATCCGTCGCCCGGAGGTCTGCGAGCTTTCAGCCATCACGCTTCATTTCGGACAAGCAGGCTGTATCCGCCGAGGGCGCCGAGCGCGGCCGCCGCCAGCAGGGCCGTGAAGAGCCCGATTCGAAAGGTGTCCGGCTCGTACCGGAACGTCACCTGCTTTGTATCCTGAGGTGCCGCCACGGTCCGAAATGCCACATTCGCAGGCCGGATTGGAAGCTCCTGACCGTCGGCAAAGGCGCTCCAGCCGGGGGCATAGGCATCAGCGAGGAAGAGATATTTTCCCCCACCCTCCGGGAGGTCGATCTCGACGGCATTCGGCGTGATGTCCTTCACTTCGACGGCGGCGGAGGCTCCGGGTAGTCTCTCGTCCGCGGGCAAGTCAGCTCCGGTCACGATGACGCAGTCGGGCATCGGCCCCAACTGCTCGAGGTGCGCGACCGCTTCGCTGTGAGTCGAGACGAACATGGCTGATTCGGCGACCCAGGCGCGGGGCCAGGCGTGGGGGTTCGAGTAAGTGTAGTAGGCATCGGCCCGCTCCATCGTCAGCCCGCGCACGGGGACCGGGGACAGCACGGTTTCGACTGCCGCCAGGCTCATCATGTCGAGGCCGTAGACGGGGCCGAGCCTTGGCAGGAGCATGTTCCCATTGAGCGGCGGGCTGGGGTCGCCGTGCTGCAGGGCGGCGGCGAAGTCGCGGTAGCGGGCGAGGTAGAGCGAGTCATAGCCGAATGCGTCTCGAAGGCGATAGACCGTTGCGGAGTTCGGGGGCAGAGTGGCAATGGGGAAGCGATCGATGGGCCAGTCGGCCGCATTGCCCATCACCCGGCCGGTGACGGCCCCGGTTTCGATGGGCGGATAGACCCACGAGGTCGGGGTGATATGGAGATGGTCTTTGGAGGCGAGGAGGAGCTGGGCGGCGAGGAGGAGGGTGAGAGCGGCCGGCGCCAGGTGTGAGCGGCGGCGGCGGAAGATGGCGAGGGAGACACATGCCAGGAGGAGGAGGCCCAAGGCGTAGGAGGCCTCGCGATTGGCGAGCGGCAGGATGTCGGGCTCGATGGTGGCGAGGGCGGAGGCGGCGATGGTGGCGAAGGCGATGATGAGGGCGGCGGCGAGGAGAATCAGAGCGATGGGGAGGAGGCGACGGGCCTCCGGGCGCGCGAGGCGGTCGGCGCCGAATCCGGCGAGCAGGCTCAGCGAGAAGAGAGCGATGAGCAGGAGGCGGCCGGGACCTCCGGAGCGGGCGATGCCGGGGACGTAGTGGTAGAAGACCCAGTTGACCGGCGTGCCGAGGGCGAGAAGGAAGGTGACGAGAACGGTGAGACCGAGGAAGCGGGCGTGCCAGGTGCGGACGGAGACAGCGGCCCAGAGGGCGAGGGCGATGGCGATGGGGCCGAGGAAGAGGGCGAACTCGGCGTAGTTGTCACGGCCGATGTAGCTGCCGAGGGCCGGGTGGCCGAACGGATGCGGGACGATGAGGCCGGTCAGATGGAGGGCGGGGAGCGCGTGGCTGAGGTAGGCTTGGTAGCTGTCCGGCCCTGGCTGGAAGGTGCGGTGGGCGATGCGGAGGAGCGCCATCGTGGGGAGGAGCTGGACGGCGGCGAGCCCGATGGCTGTGGCGGCGCTCAGGGAGGCCGTCAGTGCCAGCCGCTGGAGGCGCTGCCACGGGCTGAGGCCCAGGTCTCGGCTGAGGCCGCGCGCGATCAGGTAGGCGGCTGTTAGCAGGGCGATATAGAGGAAGATCTGCAGGTGTCCCGCCAGGGCGCAGAGGCCGAGCGCGGCGCCAATGGCAGCGGCCTGTCGGCTCTGCCCGCGCAGGATGGCCCTTTCACAGAGCAGCAGGATGAGGGGCAGCCAGGCGGCCGTGCAGAGGACGGTGGGGAGGTGCATCCAGGCGATGAAGAAGCCGTTTCCCTGCCAGACAACGGCCCCCGCGAGTGCGCCGACGCGCGTGGCGTTGAGGCGGCGCAGGAGGAGATAGGCGAACCATCCGGTGAGGGCGAGATGGAGCCAGGCCGACCAGGCGAAGGCGCGGGCGACCGGCAGGAGCCAGAAGACGAGGTTCAGCGGGTAGAAGACGGCCGACTGGCCGTTGGCGATGAAGGGCGTGCCGCAGAACTGGTAGGGGTTCCACAGCGGAAGCACGCCGCCGCGCAGGCTTTCGGCGGCGAAGAGGCGCCACGGGTAGTACTGGGCGATGCCGTCCCAGACGAGCGGGTCCCAGTGGGTGCGGGGAGCGAGAGCGAGCTGGGAGCGCCAGGGCTCGAACTGGACCAGGAGGTCGGCGGGGAGCAGCGCGCGGCCCGCCTGCAGTGCCGGCCCGATGAGGATGGTCGGGACGGCGAGCAGCGCGAGGAGGGTGATGATTCTCCTGGTTCCGGCCGACGCGGGTATAAGCAGCCCCTATCCGGTCGAGGACCCGAAGCGCGCTACGAGAACGAGGCCCGTGCACATGCAAGCGATCCCCAGCCATTGAAGCGGCATGACGTGCTCGCGGAAGAACAGCCGCGAGAGGAGCACCACGAGCACGTAGCTGATGGCGATCATAGGGTAGGCATAACTCAGATTCCAGCTGCTGAGGACGACGAGCCAGAAGCAGGAGCTGATGGCGTAGAGGGACAGTCCGAGCAAGACATATGGCGTGAAGATCGACCGGATCACGTTGGCCACCAGGCCCACCCCCGGCTGACCCAGGGAGCCGAACTGCTTCATCCCGTGCTTGAGTGAGATCTGGCCAAACGCACCCAGGCTGATGGCGATTAGTAGGAACAACGCAACTATCCAGGGACGCAATCTAGCGACTCCTTTCACCTCGAAGTATCCGCAGCGACGTTCGCCGCGGACGCTTCCACGTTCGTCAGAATCTGAATTCGGTTGATAGGAAATACCACCGCTACTGCAACGCCTCGAACGTGCTCTTTCTTCACCGGGCCGTACCGCCGGCTGTCTGTGCTGTCGTCGCGGTTGTCGCCCATGACGAAGTAGCTCTCCTTCGGCACCTTCATCGGCGGCAAGGAGGATGGTATCACCGAGGTCGCATAGGGCTCGTCGTATGGCTGCGAGTTCAGATAGAGCTGGCTTCCGTAGACCATCCGGGGCCCGCCGCCGCCTACCACGCGAGGGACCATCGACACGACATCGCCGGGCATGCCCACGATGCGCTTGATGTCGGTGCCCCCCTCCTCCGGATCATCCACCAAGACCACGTCGAAGCGCTTCGGTTTTAGCAGCTTCAGTATCAGCACGCGATCGCTCTGCCGGAGGGTGTCCTGCATCGACCGCCCTTCGACGTAGGCCGTTTCGACGACCCACAGGCGGAGCACCAGGATGGCTCCGATCACGAGGAGCGCCATTCCCGGCGTCACCCGGCTGAGGAGCAGGGACTTTCGCCTCTGCTCCGGCTCGCTGTGCTCCACCTCGACCATGAATCAGCACCCCCCACTTAGAAGGCTGTCTCCGGCCCGACGCTCGTGCGGAACAGCGAGCGGGCGCAGGCAGCCGCGAATCAGCGGGCTCCTGCGCCCTTCACCTGTGCAGCCTTGCCCTCCGGAACCGGAGCCGCCAAGAAACTATGCCGGCAACAGTTGCTTGGCTTTCTCGACGGCGCTGGCTGCGTCCGGGGCGTAGCCATCGGCCTTGATCTCATCGGCGTAGCTCTGCGTCAAGGGGGCGCCACCTACGATGACCTTGACCTTATCGCGCAGGCCGGCATCGCCAAGAGCGGCGACAGTATCGCGCATCGAGCCCATGGTCGTTGTCAGCAGCGCCGACATCGCGATGAGGTCGGCCGAATTCTCGCTTGCCGCCGCGACGAACTGCTCGGGGGAGACATCGACCTTGAGGTCCACGACCTTGAAGCCGGCCCCTTCGAGCATCGCTGCAACGAGGTTCTTTCCGATGTCGTGCAGGTCGCCCTTTACGGTGCCGATGACGACCGTTCCGATGTGATCCACCGCCTCTTCCGACATCATGGAGAGGCTCGCCTTCATCGCCCGCTGCGCGATCAGCAGCTCCGGGACGAAGAACTCGTTCGCTCTGAATTTCTCGCCAACGACCTCCATGGCGGCGGCGATCCCTTCGACGACGATCGTCCGCGCCTCGACGCCCTCGTCGAGCGCCTTCTGCGTCAACTCCTTGGCCTTATCTCTGTTTCCGGAGATAATCGCCTGCTGCAGCTCGTCGAGCACAGCCATGAACCATCCCTCCTGATCGGTACTTATCTTCGGCCGGTCGGCGTCAGCCGCATTCGGTGCAGCAAGCGACCGTCATATGGCCTTTCCTATCGGTCGGCCGGGAGCGGCCTCAGCATCATAGCATCTGCGAAGCGATCGTAAAAGCCTTCCCGCTCCGAAAGCTCAACGTGTCGCGTGCTTCGCGCTATCTCCTGCGCCCGCCTCCGTTCGCTGAGGGAGCACAGCATCAGCCGGGCGCCGACACCGGCGGCATTGCCGATGGAGGCGATCCGTTCCGCCGCGACCGACGGGATGAGACCTATGGCGAGGGCGCTCTCCCGCCTGATGTAGTTGCCGAAGGCCCCCGCGAGAAGGAGCTGCTCGACATCGCCGGGCTCCGCTCCGACCTGGTGGAGCATCAGCTCAATGCCGCCGTAGATGGCGGCCTTGGCGAGCTGCGTCTCGCGCACGTCCCGCGCCGTAAGGGTGATCGGCTCGCCGGCATAGGCCTCGTCCGCCCGGGCCAGCACAAACTCCATCCCGTCTTCATTCTCTGACAGCCGCTCCCGCACCTTCTCCGGGAGTGCAGATGCCTCTTCCCGTCTCAGCATACGGCCCGTTTCCGCCACCGCTCCCACTCGCACCAGCTCGGCTATGACATCCACCAGGCCCGATCCGCACAGGCCTCTCGGTCTCACCTCTCCGATGACGTGGCAATCGACGTCATCGTCGATGCAGAAGGCGTCGATCGCGCCGTGCGACGCGCGCATGCCGCAGCTGATCTTCGCACCCTCGAATGCCGGCCCCGCGGCGGTCGAGCAGGCGTAGAGCTCGCCCCCGCTGGCGACCACGATCTCCCCGTTGGTCCCGATGTCCACCGCAATGCGCAGGCCGTCGCCGCGGTCGAGCTCGCTGGCGAGCATGACCCCCACGGTGTCTGCCCCCACGAAGCTCCCGATATTGGGCGCGACGTAGACCGACCCATGCGGGTTGATATCGATCCCAAGATCGGTCGCGCGAACCGTCTGGGCGGAGCGGAAGCTCGGCACGAAGGGCACAGTGCCGAGGCCCGCGGGAGGCACGCCCAAGAGAAGATGAGTCATGCACGTGTTGCCGACAACGGCGATCTCGTAGATCGCTTCGGGAGGCACGCCGGCCTCATGGCATGCCCGCGCCACGAGGTCATTGATGACGGCGATGACGGCTCGATTCAGTCCCCGGAGGTCCTCGGGGTCGCCGGTCGCAGCCTGAATGCGGGAGATCACGTCGTCGCCGTACTGGGCCTGCGAATTGAGGTCGGAGGCCACGGCGATGACGGCGCCGGTGGGTAGATGGCAGAGATAGGCGACGACCGTCGTCGTCCCGACATCGACAGCGAGGCCGTATGTCTCCTCCGTGGTATCGCCGGCCTCGACGGCGGCGAGCCGGCCGCCGGCGAGCACCGCCGTAACCTGATAGCCGCCGGCACGAAGGATGCCGGGGAGGTCTTGCAGCGGCTCCAGGCGTGATGGCGGGAGAGCGCCCTCGCCGAGCGCTTCCATGACCCGGTGGAGGTCCGCCCGAGGGTCTTCCACGGAAGGGGCCGGAAGCCGCAGCGAGACCTTGCGCACGTTCGGCTCCACCAGCACTTCCCGTTCGGCTCCCTCCACCATGATGCGGTGCTCGATCGCGAGGGAAGATTCCGGAACGGTGACCACAGTGTCTCCCACCACGCGCGTCTGGCAGGCCAAGCGCCATCCGTCGCCCAACTGGGCGGGCGAGAGTATCCGCATCTCGACGGGGGTGGGGTCGTCCACGCCCGACGGCACCTGGACGAGGCACTTGCCACACCGCCCCTGGCCGCCGCAGGGCGATTGCAGCCGGAGCCCCGCCTCGCGCGCCGCTTCCAGGAGCGGCGTGCCGGGGGCTACCGTTACAGAGCCAGTGTCAGGTAGAAAGGCGACAGTGAATTCGGCCATGACTGAGGGGCAGTATACTTGATTCGGGGGACCGCGTCACGGCAGGGACGGACCGCGGCTAGTCCATGCTCTGGAAGTAGTCGAGCTGCTTGGTTGCTTCGGGGTGGCCCGGATGGAGCTCCAGCACGCGACCGAATTCGGCCTTCGCCTCATCGTACATCCCCAACATGGCGTACGTCTTCGCCAGGTTGAGATGCCCGTCGACCCACTGCGGATCGCATTCGACCGCCTGCTTGAGTTCCTCCAGGGATTCATCAAACCGACCGACGAAGCAGAACACCAGGCCCAGACCGAGGTGAGCTCGGGCGTGATTGGGCGCGCCTTTCAGGATCTCCTGGAAGGCCGCAGCCGCCTCGTCGTACTGGCCCTGGTTCTTCAACTCCAGAGCCTGGTCACACCGCCGCTCGATGTCGTCCGCCTCGCGTGTTCCCACTCTGGGCACCTTCCCGAATCTTCTCATCGCCGGCGGTTCGGACGCTGAGGTGAGAGTTAGACGCCCAACCGTTCGCCTTTCTCCAGTCGATAGCCCTTCAAGTAGTCCGCCGCAGACATAGCGTTGCGCCCGGCCGGGTGCACGCGCCGCACCAGCAAAGACCCTTCGCCACTGGTCACCCGGAAGCCGTCGCTCGTCAATTCGCTGATCTCGCCGGGCATTCCTCCCTGCGCGGCACTCTTTTTCCCGTCCCGGGCCGAGAGCACCTTCAGAATCTCGCCCCCGCGGGTGGTGCGGGCGCCGGGGAACGGAGACAGGGCGCGGATCAGGAGCGCCAGTTCTCTTGCAGATTTGCCCCAGTCGATGACCAGCTCCTGCCGCCCGATAGGCGGGGCATAGGTCGCCTGGCTCCCGTCCTGGGGCAGGCGGGGGGCCGCTCCCCGGCGGATGAGAGCGATGCCCTCGACGCCGGCGGCGGCCCCGAGCGCGGCCAGCCGGTCGTGGAGGCTGCCGAAATCCTCCTCCTCCCCTATCTCGACCTCTTGCTGCAGGATGGTATCCCCCGCGTCCATCTCCAGCGCCATCCACTGGAGCGTCACTCCGGTCACACGCTCACCCGCCATCAAGGCGCGCTGTATCGGCGCGGCGCCCCGGTAGCGCGGAAGAAGGGAGGCATGGAGGTTCACGGCTCCCAGCTTTCCGACCGAGAGGGCCTCTTCGCTCAGGATCTCCCCGAAGGCGGCGACGACGAGAAGGTCCGGAGCCAGACGACGAAGCTCATCGAGCCCTTCGCCCTCGCTCACGCGCGGCGGCTGATAGAGAGCCAGCCCAAGCTCCTGGGCGGCCGCTTTCACGGCGGGGGCGCGCAGCCGTCGCCCGCGGCCGGCGGGCATATCGGGCGGCGCAAAGACCCCGGCTATCTGATCCGGCCCCGCCCCAAGAGCACGCAAAAGAGGCACGGCAAAGTCGGCCGTGCCCATGAACGCGATATGCAGCGCCTTCTCGGGGAAGCTAGGCATGCGACCCCCTGGCCGCCTTGAACACCTTCAAAGCGTCCTCGAGCTTGGTCGGCTGGGCGATCGTCTCACCTTCCTCGGTCTCCCCGACAACCCAGTAGAGCGTGGAGGCGTCGGCGGAGTCCACGAACAGCTTCCCGTTGAGATGGTCGACCTCGTGACAGAGCGCCCGGGCGAGCAACCCCTCGGCCTCGATCTCGAAGGTGCGGCCGGACAGGCTGCGCGCTCTCACGACGACATGAGTCGGTCGCTCCACCCTGCCGAAGAGCCGGGGGAGGCTGAGGCAGCCCTCGTCCGTCACTTCGGCGCCCTGAGCGCTCACCAGCTCGGGATCGATGAGGGGTGTCAGCTTGTCCTCGATCTCAACAACGGCGATGCGCCGCGCAATGCCCACCTGGTTGGCGGCCAGGCCGACGCCGTGCGAAGCTCGCATGATCTCGACCATGCGGCCCACCAGGTCCTTGACATCGGCGGTGACGCGCCCGACCTTCTGCGCCTTCCGGCGCAGGGCGGGATGACCATACCGCACTATCTTCAGATCCTCTTTGCCAGGTTCGCTCATGGTGATGTTGAGTGAAAGTGTATCACATGAGTGAGACAGGGTCCACGTCCACCGAGAGCGTACCCCGCCCCTGGTCGCCCAAATCGGCCACCACCCGACGGACGATCTCCCGCGCTTCGCCCTCTTCGCCCTTCACCATGAGGTGCCATCGGTGGCGATCGCGGAGTTTCGCCAGGGGAGCCGGTGCGGGACCCAGGATGTCTACCGGACGCCCCTCCGCCGCGCGTCGAAGGGCGTCGGCGATTGCCTCGGCTCGCTCGGAGGCGTCCCGCTCCTGCTCGGCGCTCACAATGAGGTTGATGAGCTGCCGGAAGGGTGGGTAATTCAGCTCCCGCCTGTTCTCGATCTCGCTGCGGTAGAACGATTCGTAGTCGTGCCGCGCGGCCGCCTGAATGCTGGGATCCTCCGGGCGGTAGGTCTGGACGACGACCTCCCCTTCCTTCTCCCCACGGCCGGCTCGACCGGCGACCTGAGTGAGCAACTGGAAGGTTCGCTCGGCCGCCCGGAAGTCGGGCAGGTTGAGGGAGGTATCGGCCGAGATGACTCCCACGAGGGTGACGCCCGGGAAGTCG
>Ga0307379_10009260_pt1 | contig 13173 bp, 13 predicted proteins | sample UN2MG_FD_202237 | JGI IMG/M metagenome (GOLD analysis project Ga0307379, IMG submission 202237) | Soil microbial communities from Risofladan, Vaasa, Finland - UN-2 | ecosystem: Environmental > Terrestrial > Soil > Coastal area > Acid sulfate soil | place: Finland: Risofladan, Vaasa | collected...
GTCAATGTGGCCATTATTGACCAACCGATGTACTTGGACCACCCCGAATTTACAGGGAAGATTGTTGCTTATCACGATGTAGGTTGTGGCTCGGAAAGCAGCATGCACGGTCCCGCAGTTACAAGCCTGCTTGTTGGTACGAATTGTGGAACAGCTCCGGGGGCGAGGGTTTATTATGTAGCAGCTCCATCTTGGACAAAAGATGCGGCTTTTCAAGCAGAGGCCCTTTACTGGATTATAGAACAAAATGAACAACTGCCTAAAGAGAAGAAGATACGAGTAGTGTCAGTTTCCGCTGCTCCTTCTGGATCAGGTTCTCCATTTGATAAACATAATAAGATGTGGGATAGAGCTTGCAAGCGCGCAGAAAATGCGGGCATTCTCGTATTGGATTGTACAAACCACCATGGATTCATCGGTGCATGCTGGTACGATGCTACTGATCCTGAGAATGTGGCAAAGTGTACACCTGGTTTTAGGGGACGAGGGGGATGGGGTCGTCCTGGATGTATTCTCGTTCCTACTTCTCCGCGAACAACTGCTGAGGAGTATGATAAAGGTGAATTTGCTTATCAATACTGTGGACGAGGGGGGTTGAGTTGGGCAATACCATATTGTGCAGGAGTTCTTGCTCTTGGCTGGCAAGTAAACCCAGAACTTTCATCTGAACAGATGCGGGATCTTTTATTTAAATCAGCTTATATCAGAGATGATGGTATGAGAATTATTAATCCCGTAGGATTTATTCAACTTGTAACAAGGCAAAAGTAGTTGCCCGAACCGCCAAAAACTCCACTCACTGTTACTCTCAAACACTTCAAAATTATATCCTCTGCCGATATATCCACAACCCTTTTCCACCGCCTGCCTGCCCCTGCATGTCTTAGGCAGGGGGCCACGTTTATTATTACTTTGTTTTCGTCCTTCGCAGTGAGTTTACCCTGAGCTGGCCGAAGGGCCCTTCGTACTTCAAATCGCCTTTTCCCTTGATTATCCTCAAACGCACCTGTAAAATGTCCCTGCTTTTAGTCGTATCTTTGGGATAAAATAGAATTTGAGAAAACTGTAAGGATAAATTATATGAAAACTTCACTTAGAATAGCCATTTTACTTGTAACTATGATTCTTGCATCATGTGGAAGTCCTGATGGTTCCAATTTATTTGATGGTAAATCACTTAAGGGTTGGGAAGGGCCGGACAGTGTCTTCCGGGCCGAAGATGGCTGTATTGTCGGGGGGAGTATGGATAAACCTCTCGATGACAGCTGTTATTTATGTACGGAAAAGAAGTATGATAATTTTGTCTTAACATTCAAAGCAAAGTTTAAAAACAAAGGTAAATATGAAAATGCAGGGCTTAGTTTTAGAGCCGAACGCGCACCGAACTCAACACAGGTAGCGGGATACCAGGCCGATATGGGGCATATAGAACCGAATATAATACCACTATTCTCTGATATTTCTCCTTCTGACATGAGTAGCCCATATCCCTTATGGGGAATTTTAGTTGATGAGTTCAGATCAAATACCTCAAGATACCCGAATAATGATTTTGCTCCGGTTGTATTTCTGGTTATGCCGGATGAAACACTCATTGAGAGCATTATAATAAAAGATAATTGGAATGAATTTCGGATTATAGCTGATGGACCTCAGATCGAAATCTTTGTCAACGGAGTTTCAACAGCAAAATATTTAGAAAAGGAAAAGTGGGTTCCGGCAACAGGACATATTTGTCTACAGGCGCATTCCGGCGGGTCATATGAAATACTATATAAAGACATAAGGTTAAGAAAATTATAGAACAAAAACTCTCGCTAACAAAAACATCCACCGAAAACACCCCACCCACATCTCAGGAGCCGCCCACACCCCCACCAAAGAGAGAGAGATTGCGCGACCTCCGCGAAAGAAACCACCGAAAACAAAAAACCCACCTCGACAGAGAAGTCTCCCCTCGACAGGGAAGTATTCCCCATTTTAACCATCCCACCCATTTTAAGAAATCCCTCACCCCCATTGACCGCGAGAGAGAAAAAACGCGAACTCCGCCCAAAATTGTCAAAAATATGCAAAGATTTACGAAGAAATGACAAAAAATCACAAAAAGTGCGCGCTTTTTACAAAAAAATTACAAAAAATCACAAAAAACACAGCTTTTTCTGCCGCAAATCAGCCCCAAACCTACCCAAATGCGACAAATCGAAATGGCCTTACCCGGAGCTTTTCGAAAGATAACTTTACCCTGCCGGATGACCTTCATCTATCTCACGGTGGCCAAAACACGATACCCAAAGTCCAATATACGAAGCGAGAACTATACCGGCTCCCCAAATCTTAAAGATGCTTTTGCGAACCTTTTTTACGGCACAAAATTCTTTTTCATCGCTGCAACAACCTTTTTTCTTGCAATTTCTCCCTCAAAAATATAACCTGATTGGTTTACAAAGATTTTGCTTGTCTTACAGTGGTAAGCTTGCATAATAAGGTGGCTATAACCTTAGTATTATAAAGTAGTTATAACAGGAGCAGTTTAATGTCAAGAGAATGTTATTTCACCGGCAAGCGCACCATTTCCGGCCGAACCATTAAAAGACGCGGTAAAGCAAAGCATCTCGGCGGTGTCGGAAGAAAGGTCACCGGAATCACAAAAAGAAAATTCAAACCAAACATCCAGAAAGTCCACGCTGTTATTGACGGAAGGGTTTGCAGGATAAAGGTTTCCGCAAAGGCTATTCGAATGGGACTCATTATAAAACCGACGAAACGAAATTACAAACCCGCCGAGGAAGCAGCAAGCTGACCGGCTTATTTTGCTTTGTAAGTCTTTACAGCGAGGCGGATTATGAGCCTCGCTTTTTTTTAGACAGGGGCAGAAAATGGCGCAAAGAATCGACAAATCCGAAGTGCAGAAAGTCGCAAAGCTTGCACGGCTGGAATTGACCGAAACCGAACTCGAAGAATTCACAAGCCAGCTAAGTGCCATCCTCGATTACGTTGCCAAAATGAACGAGCTCGACACCGAAAACGTCGAACCGCTCGCCCATTGCCTGCCTATCAGCAACGTTTTCCGTCAGGATGTTGTTAAGCCTTCGCTCGGAACAGAAAAGGCCCTTGCCAACGCCCCTGAAAGGGACAACGAATTTTTCAAGGTACCAAAAATACTCGATGACACTTCTGGAGCATAAAATCAAATGAAGGCACATTACTCAATATTCTTTGTTTTTATGTTTATTTTAACGTTTTTAGCCGGCTGCGCTGATTTACAGGAGAATAAAATGAGTTGTTCGAAACAGCCGGGATTTCAGACCGAGCGGGCATTTGAAAAGACGGTAAGCAAGACTTTGGCCATTGATTACCTCTTGTACCTGCCGGAAGGCTATGGCCGGGCCGAACAAAAATGGCCTTTGATATTGTTTTTGCACGGTGCCGGCGAACGCGGCGACGATTTGAACAAGGTCAAAGTGCACGGCCCTACAAAAATAGTGGACCAGGGCAAGGCTCTGCCCTTTGTCATAGTTTCGCCGCAGTGTCCCGAGGAGCTTTGGTGGACTGATGAAGTTGAGGTCTTGATAAACCTTCTGGATGAAATCGAATCCACGTATGCGATAGATACGCAAAGAGTTTATCTAACGGGACTTAGCATGGGAGGGTTCGGCACGTGGACTTTGGCATGCAAGTATCCGGAGCGTTTTGCGGCAATAGCACCGATATGCGGCGGAGGTGAGCCTTTTTCCACTCGAAGGCTTAAGAATGTGCCCGTCTGGGTTTTTCATGGCGAGGATGACCCTGTGGTGTCGCTGGAGCGGTCCGAGGAGATGGTGGAAATGGCAAAGAAGATGGGCGTAGATATTAAATTTACCGTTTATCCTGATACTGGACATGATTCATGGACCCGGACTTATGATAATCAGCAGCTTTATGACTGGTTTCTCGAGCATCACAAAAAATAGATAGAGTATGGTAATTTGCGGCGATGGAAGAACTCAGCGCAAGACAATTACGTGAAGCGATAGCTAAAGGCCAAATCACCAGCACAGAGGCCACCAGTGCAATATTCGATGCCATCAACAAATATGACGGTGCGATAGGAGCCTATATCAGCACTTTTGAGGAGCAGGCACTGGCCAGAGCAGCGGAGATTGACAAAAAGATAGCTGCTGGTGAGCCGGTGGGCCAGCTTAGCGGTGTTCCTGTAGCGATAAAAGATAATATGTGCACGACCTTCGGGGCGACGACATGCGCTTCGAAGATATTAAAAGATTTCCACGCCCCTTATAACGCGACCGCCGTTGAAAAATTAATCGCCGCAGACGCGGTCATAATCGGCAAAACAAATATGGATGAGTTTGCGATGGGCTCCAGCACGGAAAACTCCGGGTTAAAGCAGACCGTCAATCCATGGGACACAAGCAGGGTACCGGGAGGCAGCAGCGGCGGCTCGGCGGCGGCGGTCGCGGGCAGGCTTTGTATAGCGGCCCTGGGTTCGGATACGGGCGGCTCGATTCGTCAGCCTGCGAGTTTCTGTGGCGTGGTTGGGCTAAAGCCTACATACGGCAGGGTGAGCCGCTACGGGCTTGTCGCTTTTGGGTCGAGTCTGGACCAGATTGGCCCTGTAACGCGGACGGTGGAAGATTGCGCGTTGATGCTCAATGTTATCGCCGGTCATGATTCGGCGGACAGTACGAGTGTCGATGAAAATCAGGCACCTGTGTGTGATTACCTTGAGAAGCTGGATGAGCCTGTAAAGGGCTTGAAAATAGGGATAGTTCCGGAGTTTGCAGAAGGTGCGGACCAGGAGGTCCAAAAGGCGATTAATGAAGCGTTAGAAGTGTATAAAAGCCTGGGGGCTGAAATAATAGAAATTGCGATGCCTCACCGGGATTACGCTATTTCAGCTTACTATGTTATAGCGACGGCGGAGGCTTCGAGTAACCTCGCTCGGTACGATGGTGTGCATTACGGCCACCGCAGCGAACGGGCGGGCGATTATATCGAGGTGTATTCGAAGTCGCGGGCTGAGGGCTTCGGGCAGGAGGTCAAAAGGCGTATCATGCTCGGGACCTATGCCCTTTCAAGCGGTTATTACGATGCGTATTATTTGAAGGCACTCAAGGTAAGGAACCTTATACGAGGCGACTTTACGCAGGCGTTTGAGAAATGTGATTGCGTTGCGATGCCGGTTTCGCCGACGACAGCGTTTAAAATAGGCGAGAAAATTGCAGACCCTCTTCAGATGTATCTTTCGGACATTTACACGATATCGGCAAACCTGGCGGGTATTCCGGGGATAAGTATTCCGTGCGGATTCGACGGGAATAATCTCCCAATCGGCCTGCAGATACTCGCCCCGGCATTTGGCGAAGACAAGTTGCTGCGTACAGCAAGGATGTATGAGGCTAAAACACAATGGCATAAGAAGAAACCTTCACTGATTGAGTGAATTAACGGATGAATGATATTCAGTACAAAGTCATAGTTGGTCTTGAAATTCACGTGCAGTTGTGCACGAAGAGTAAGATGTTCTGCGGCTGTGCCGTGGAATTCGGCGAGGTTGCAAACAGCAGGGTTTGTCCGGTATGTCTGGGTATGCCCGGTGTGTTGCCTGTGATGAACAAACAGGCCCTTGAATACTCGGTACTGGTGGCGATGGCGTTGAACTGTAAAATTGCCGAGTTTACCAAGTGGGACAGGAAAAGCTATTACTATCCGGATTTGCCGAAGAACTACCAGATAAGCCAGTATGATTTGCCGTTTAGCAGCGATGGTTTTATCGAGATACCGCTTGAAGGGGGCCGGACCAAGCGTATAAGGATAATCAGGGCACATCTGGAAGAGGATGCCGGCAAAAACCTGCATACGGCGGGCAATTTTTCACAGGTGGATTTAAACAGGACGGGCACGCCTTTGCTGGAGATAGTGACAGAGCCTGATATGAACAGCCCTGCGGAGGTGCGGGCGTTAGCGGTCGAATTGCAGCGGATAGTGCGGTATCTCGGTGTGTCGGAAGCGAATATGCAGAAAGGGCATATGCGGTTCGAGCCGAACATTAATCTGGCTATTACCAAAGACGGTAAAGAACATAGGACGCCTATCGTCGAAGTTAAGAACCTCAACAGTTTCCGCGCATTGGAAAGAAGCGTTGAATACGAGATACGCAGACAGCTTGATGAGTTCCTGGAGACCGGCAGGGCGATGGAGATGGGCAATAAAACAACTCGCGGCTGGGACGCTGAAAGAGAAGAAACGGTGCTTCAGAGGGAAAAGGAAGAGGCGCATGATTACCGGTATTTTCCTGAGCCGGATCTTGTGCCGGTTAAGTTTACGCAGCAGTGGCTGGACGAAATAAAGGGGCAGATGTGTGAACTGCCGCTCTCAAAACAGGTGCGTTATGTTAGCGAGTATGCTTTGAGTGATTATGACGCAAGTGTTTTGACGGCGGAGCGGTCGACGGCGGAGTTTTTCGAAGAGGCGATTGGCGCCGGCGGAGATGCCAAGCGTCTCTGTAATTGGGTTACGCAGGATGGGCTGCGACTGGCGAACGAAAAAGGTTGTTCTGTGGGTGAGTTGGGAATTACACCTGAAAAAGTGGCAGAATTAGCCATGATGATAGTTTCAGGTGACATAAGCAGTACGGCGGCAACGGCAATAAGTGATATAATGATTACTTCAGCGGACTTAAGCCCAGGGGAAATAGCAGAAAAACATAACCTGATTCAAAAAAGCGATGCGGGTGAGCTTGAGGCGATAGTTGATGAGGTACTGGCTGAGAACGCCAAGGCGGTGGAGGACGTCAAGTCAGGCGGCAAAAAAAGCAAAAAGGCCAGAGGGTTTTTGCTGGGACAGGTAATGCAAAAAAGTAAGGGCCGGGCGAATCCGAAGGTGGTTTCTGAAATACTGGATAAGAGACTTTAGCGGGGGTTTTTAATTTATCTTTATAGGGGTTTGCGTAGAAGGGGAAAAAATGAAGATAGAAAAATGCAATAATATTACCAGCAGCGCAGTTGAGGTTGACGGGGCTAAAGATACCCGGATAAGATGGCTTATTTCAAAGGATGACGGCGCGGAGAATTTTTCGATGCGGATATTTGAGCTACAGCCTGGCGGCCATACACCTCTCCATACACATCCGCATGAGCATGAGATATTCGTGGTTGAGGGGGAAGGGACCTTTGTATTTGAGAGTAAAGAGCATCAGTTCGAGAAAGACTACGTGATATTCGTTCCGGGGGGTAAGGAACACAGATTCAAGAATACAGGCGATTCACTCTTGCGAATGCTTTGCCTTATCCCGGCATCAGCCGGATAGTTCTGAGACATTTAAGGAATATCCTAAGAGATACCAAATTGTTTCAGCCATAAACTCGTGTCCACTTGGAGATAAATGTGCAAGGTCGGTGGATGCTCCTTTTTTAGATAAAACACTTACGAAAAACCGCTTTGGAATTAAAATAGCATCAAACTCTTTTGCAAGCCTTCTCTGTATTCTTCCGTAAGAGATGTGCCATGGTTGAAGTGGCAGTTCGAGAATGACAACAGCTCTGTTATTTATATTTACGGTTTTTAGAAGTTGTCTCATATCCTTTTCAAAAGCGGAAGTGGGTGTTGGGGCAAAGAGATCATTGCCACCTATTTCCAAAAGTACGATTGCACCCTGAGATTCGATTTTATCCGCTTGGCGTAATGCAGAACCGACGGTAGCACCGGATTCTGAAAGGTTTATTACATTGACCTTGTACTTTTCATGAAGGATTTTAGGCCATGTCTGTTCGTTTCTGCCGCCGATGCCAGCACTTACTGAATCACCGATTATATATAGTTTATCAAAGTTTCCTTTAGGTATGGATGGTTTTAGGTGGTAAGGTAATTCGACCAGTATCGCAGCTATACACATAAATAAAAACAAGACACTTACAATCTTTTGCCAGTTAAATTCTTTAGTGCTTAGTTTCAAATTCGTGACAAGAAGCCATAATAAAAGGGTAATTGCCCAAATTGCATAAAACCATAATTCGAAAGGCGTAGCAGAGAAAAAGATTGAAAATGTTCCTATGATAATAAATACATATACAATAACTTTGCTCCAAGATTTCTTGTAAAATATTGAAAGAAGGATTGCCAGAATAAAGAGCAGAGTACCGATAAAGAAGGAATATCCAGCGGCACAGAACCATATGATTTTCATTTAGTATCCCCGATGAATTAGCTTTTTAGTACTTTGCTTTCGGTGCCGGCAAGGAGTCTTTTTATATTTTCCTTGTGTCGGGTTACGACCATAAGCGGTATTGCAGTTGCGGCTATAAGTAACGGCCAGAGGTTGGCGAGGCTCCATGTTGGGGTAAGCAATATCGCTAAAATCAGGACAAGAGGAAAGGCGAGGGAAGCAATGATGGAAGCCAGGGAAATATAGCGTTTGGCCAGCACGACGACAGCCCAGATAGCTATAGAGACGGCGGCGCAGATGGTGTAGTATGGCCAGAGTCCCAGGGCCACACCGAAACTTGTTGCAACACCTTTTCCACCTTTGAACTTTAAATATATGGGAAATATATGACCAACGATGGCAGCGGTACCTGCAGCAAGCCAGAGGAAAAGCTCTGTAATGTTCGGCGGGACAGAGATGAGTTTAATACCGGCCAACATCGGAAGCATGCCTTTTAGAGCATCGAGGAAGAAACAAAAGTATGCCCATTTCCTGCCGAGCGCACGCGCGAGGTTTGTGGCCCCGATGTTGCCGGAGCCAATGATGCGAAGGTCTTTGCCGTGTGCGCGAGCGATAATCACGCCGAAAGGGACCGAGCCGAGCAGGTACGCGACTATAATCAGGATTAAAAAATCAACTCTCATAAGAATCTGCGTTTTTCGAGTATCTGTTCATACAGAGATTCAAGTGATTTTGCAACATTGGAGATGGAAATTTTTCCCTTGATGTTATCTTCAACGATTGCCCGGGAGGCCTTTTGGATATTTTCTGTGTCTGTGAAATAGCTTATGGCCTGTGCAAGGGCGGTGATGTTCTCCGGCGTGTCGATAACTTTGCCGTGACGGTTCTCCACGAACATGTCGGTTGCGCCGTTAAAGGTTGTTGTAATGACGGGTTTTTGTGCGGCGAGTGCTTCGAGGATGAATCTGCTTGAAGGGTCGTAGAACGTCGGGAGTACGGCGACATCGGTTATTGCAAGGGCGTTTTGGATTTTTCGTACGGGGCCGATGAAAATAATTTTATTCTGGACGCGGCATTTTTTGGCCAGAGAACGGTACTTGTGTGTCGGTGCGCTTCCGGCAACGACCAGATATGGTTTTCTGTCCGTTTTTTCGGGCAGGGCAAGGTGCATCGCTTTTATCAGCGATGAGAGACCTTTTAATCTAAAGTTGTTTGCAACGAACAGGAAAAAAACGGGGTTGTCGGCTTCTTTTAAGTGCAATTGAGCGAGTATCTGTGCTCGCAGCTTGTCGGCCTGTTCGGAGTCGACGGGTTTATTCGTTTTTACGCCGTTGGGTATGATTACTATTCGCTCAGGAGCAAGATTATAGTGTTTCCTGAACTGCTCGGCGACATAGCGGGATAGTGCGAGTACGAGCGGGCCTTTGGATTTTCTGCAGAGCTTTCTTTCGGCCCGGAGCAATATTGTTCTGCGGTAGTTCGCGAAGGCGGTTGTTTTCTTATAAGAAGTGAGAAGTCTATTTTGGTAGCTTTCAGCATTTTGAATGACAGCTTCGACGAAACTGCCGCCTCGCGGCTGATAAACATCGGCGAAATTAAACGGCAGAACACTGTGGATTATATCATAAGAGTTTTGAGCAAGGTGTTTTTTCAGTGCCCTTTTGAAGGCAAGAAAGCCGACTCGCTTGCCGGTTTTGCTCTGGCATAAGATTTGGATTTTTTTAGAGTCCGTGTTACCTTTTGCTGCGAGTATTATCACGTCCAGTCCTAACGCCGACAGGGCCATTCTCAATTCGAAGATTGAACGCTCAGCCCCGCCCAGTGCGACGTTTGCTCTTTCCAATATTAACGCGACTTTAATTTTTTTGTTTTCGGTCATTCTTAATGGTTTTAAGTTTTGAATGGGGCATTCCTGCCGTGTTTTTGGTCGTGTTTTGCCATTCGCCGAGCTTTTCTTTTTACCTTAGCGATAGTTTTTTTGTCTTTGGCGTTTAACTTGTTTCGACCCGTATAGGCTAAGTAGAAACGCAGGCGGTCAGTTTTTGAGAAATATTTTGCCGGTGCCGAATAGTGTAGCTGCGCAATGTCCTTTATTTTAAAACGGTTAGTAAATAACAGTGGTTTGAAAGCTCGGGCTAAATCGATTAAATAAAATTGGCCGGTGTCGGTGTGAAAAATGTGACAAAGGTAGAGGTCGCGGTGGCGAAAACCGGTTTGGTGAAATTTCTTAATAAACTCGGCAAGCTGTTTCATGAAATTTCTGCGAAGCTTTAAATTTTCAGATGTGGGAGGAGCGTCGAAATATTCGGGTAGTTTTTTCTCCAGCGATTCGGCGTTCGGGATTTTTTCGGTGATAGTAAAACTTCTTTTTTCGAGAAACACCCCTTTCTGGCAGCCATAAGCAATAACTTTAGGGACGTTAATGTTTGCAGCGGATAATTTTTCGGTCGTATTGAAATCGGACAGGGCGAGCGGTATTATTTGACGATAAGATAAACAGTTTTTTAACTGAGCCAATAGTGGGGGGCAGTCATATCTTTTTAGAAAGAGGGTAGTAGTTGGGCATTGAGGGATGTCAACATCAAACTGCAGTCGGTTACGGTAAGAAGCGAGGTTGTCTTTTGATAGGTTCCGGCCTGCATTGAAGGAGAAAACAGCATCAAGTGAAGTTAGACCCAGTTTGCGGAATGTGGTTTCGTAGTCAGAGTCTACGAAAAAGCCCTTTGACATTTCTATGAAATTTTGCTTGGCTTTGGAGTCAGGCTTTGCGTGATTTTCGAGTAATTTTTCTGCAGCGTCATATACCATATCAACGGTTATCGACTCCATGCAGAGGTGCTCGGGTTTGTTGCATTTTGGCCTTGCGCAAGGGACGCAGGGGGCATCGCCGACTATCTGGATTTCGTTTTCGTAGCCGGTATCAGTCCATACCGGGTCATTGGGGCCGAAAAGTGTTACGACCTTGCGGCGTAGTCCTATTGCTATGTGCCGCGGGCCGGTGTCATTGGTTATTACCAGTTCAGCAGCCGAAAATAGTGATTTTAACTGAGCGATCGTTAGAGGTTTTTCCGCCAGATTTATAAGGTTGTTGTTGCTGGACTCACAGATTTTCCGGGCGATTGTTTTTTCGGTGGGGTCATCGGAGACTGAGATAACAATCGTGGCGTTATATTTGTCTATGAGTTTGTCGGCGGTTTTTGCGAAATTTTCCGCGGGCCAGCATTTGCTGGGACCGAATGTGCCGCCCGGTACCATAATTACAACCGGATCTTTGGCTTGTGTAAGTTCCGGCAGTTTTTGATGCAGTGATTCACTCTGCCGCGGGTCGATAGAAAGTTCGAGAGTTCTGTCGTCGGTGTCGCACCCGAGCCATCCGGCCAGTGCGAGGTAATAGTCAATCATGGAGACAGGTTTGAAATCACCGTTTGGGAGTTTCGGCGGATAAAGCTTGTCGGTAAGGAGAGGGCCTCTACACTCTCTTGCATATCCAATGCGAACGGGTATTCCAGCAAGGAAAACGACCAGGACCGAGCCGAATGAGTTTTTGAAGAGCACGACTTGGGTGAACTTTTCTTTTCTTAAAGCGCCGGCTGTAGCAAAAGGACAAGCTGTCTTTGGCAGGAACCAGCGGTCGTTTAGTCTGGAGGGCGAGAGCACCTGTTGCACGACCGGGTTTGCCAGGAAAGTAATCTCGGCGGATTTGAAGTGTTGGCGTATGGCCCGCAGGGCGGGTATGCAAAGGATTGCATCACCCATAGGAGAAGGAAGCCATATTAAAATATTTTGCTCCTGCATGTTTTGCCGGATGAGAACTCCTGTGTGTTTGAGTTGCAGCCTATCCTCGCCTTTGCATTATATAAAACGTCAATGCCATAAGCTGGAAAACCCCGGCAAAAGCGAGCGCTATCAGAACGGCGTTTTCCTGTGCAACCGGGTTTATTAAAAACCATATACTTATCAGCAGACAAAGAAACACAAAGCCCTGCACGACTCCGGCCATCATTCTCATTATTGAAAACTCACCGAACATACTGTCACGGTTGAGTCTTTTTAGCTGCTCGAGAATGCTGCTGAGTAATAATTCACTTTTATTGCCTGGATTATTTTGCTCGCCAAGTGTCATTTGTGTGTTCCTTAGTGATGAGTTTGATTTTTCTGGTATGTGGGGTAAGGCAAAAGTTTCCTGTGGTTCGGTTGCTGGTTTTTGTGATTCCGGGACGCCTGAGATTCCGTCGGACGTCTGGTTGGCTGTTCGCAGATGTTTTCTGATAATGTTCGCTGCCTCTTTTAAGTTGACTGCCCTGTAGTCCGGCGATGCCATGCCCAGTTCGGGCTGCTTGTAATCTGAAACCCGTGTGACGAGTATGGTTTTGCAGCCTGCCCTTCGGCCCGCTTCGATGTCTCGGCTGCTATTGCCGACAACCCACGATTGTGCGAGGTCGAGGTCGAGTTCTTCGGCGGCGGTCAGAATCATGCCCGGGTTTGGTTTTCTGCTCTTGCTTTCCTTGCGGTATTTTGCCACGATACCATCGGGGTGGTATGGGCAATAGTAAATGCGGTCAAGGTAGGTGTTGTTTTCGGCGAGCAGTTTTTTCAACCGGTCGTGGATTTGGCCGAGTACTTTCTCCGTAACGATGCCCCGTGCGACCGCGGACTGGTTAGATACTACAACCAGCTTATAGCCCATATTTCTCAGTTCGATAAGAGCTTCAGGAACACCGCTGAGCAGTTTTACCTGGTCCGGATGATTAATATAGCCCGGGTCTTCGATTAAAGTGTCGTCGCGGTCTAATAATATGGCTTTATCAGACATTTCTATCCTAATTTGCTACTGGAAGAGGCTTCGTTCCACAAGGTCGCAGATTATATGATAGACGAGCAGATGCACTTCCTGACTGCGAGCGGTTGAATCGTTGCTAGCGCAGAAACAGATATCGGCCATCCGCTCAAGTTCACTGTCGGCCTTGCCCGTAAATGCCAGTACGGCGGCTCCCTTTTGCTTTGCGATG
>Ga0307379_10009261_pt1 | contig 13172 bp, 9 predicted proteins | sample UN2MG_FD_202237 | JGI IMG/M metagenome (GOLD analysis project Ga0307379, IMG submission 202237) | Soil microbial communities from Risofladan, Vaasa, Finland - UN-2 | ecosystem: Environmental > Terrestrial > Soil > Coastal area > Acid sulfate soil | place: Finland: Risofladan, Vaasa | collected...
GTAATAACATGCAGGCTGCAGTTAGCGTAATCGTGAATGGTAGTTTTGAAGATGACGGCTATATACCTGATATCTTGGCCCAGGAGCTGAATGGCTGGAGTGACGTTAATGTGCCGGCGAGCCAATTTGGCGGATGGGTATATAACAATTGGGTAACCGATGGCAGCTATAATTTGACTCTTTTTTCGTATTGGAAAGCAGGTTTTGAGGCTAACGATATTGCAATGGTTTCGCAAGAGGTTTACCTGGCAGATGTGAATGAGATTATCTTTGACCTGAAGCTGCAGACCTATCCGTTTAATCAGTGGGACCCAAATAAGCGAACCGCAGTAGTACTGATCGATAATGTTGAGGTCTGGAATTCAGATGACTACCAGCCTAATGCAAACGGTGAGTACTGGGGCCAGGTTGTCTCTGTAGATGTGGCAGATAGAAAGCTGCACAGTCTGTCGTTGGGTATAAAGGCAGATGTGAATGAAGCATTACTCGATGTGGATACTATGTATTATACACATTGGGACTCCATTAGGTTCAATTATCACTGCCGTGGGTTTGGATTTTTGTTGGAAGATTTCAGCCGCGATTGCTATGTCGATATGAGCGATTTGGAAATGCTGGCAAGTGTGTGGTTGGACGATATAGTCCCGGAGAACGACCCGAATGGTAGATACAATTTGTATCGAAACGATGAGATAGAGCCGCATGGTTTTATCAATTTCTTTGACTTTGCGGTCTTTGCCGACGTTTGGGACGGCAATATGCCCGACTTGAAAATGCTTGTTGAGCAGTGGTTGGACAGAGTAGACCCGGACAACGAGTATAATTTGTATCATGGAGATGATGTACATCCCCGCGGTATTATCAATTTTTATGATTTCGCGTTCTTTGCCGACAGTTGGCTGCACAGTAGCTATGACCAGGGCAACTAAGCTGCCGGCAACAGTACTAAATTGATAAAAGGAGATAGCTGTGAAGTGTAGAAGATTAGGATTCACGCTTATTGAGTTGTTAACGGTGCTTGCGATAGTGGCAATGTTGGTTGGGCTGCTTATCCCATCTCTTACTTTTGTGCGCAATACGGCAAGAAAGGCAAAGCAAAAAGCCCAGCTTACCACTATCGACATGGCTCTGATTGCTTTTCGGAATGATTATGGTGATTATCCGTTTTCAGACCAGTTCTCCCACGACACCGGCGTGGCCGATTACTGCGGCGCACAGAAGCTTGCTGAGGCCCTTCTCGGCCGGGACCTGATGGGATTTCATCCAAAGTCAACATGGAGTGCAACTGACCCTACATTCTACCCCCCACCCCCAATCCCAACTCAGAATCTTGATGAAAGAATAGGGTCTTATCTGGAGCTCGGAACCGAGGACGCCTTTAAGCTTGGCGATTTATTTGGTCCCGCGTTAGCAGTTACAACTCCACCATTGGAAGCAAATACATTTGTGATTTGCGATTCATTTGGCGTAAAGAAAATAACGCTTGCTCCGGGAAAGACCGTTATGGCGGGGTCTCCGATTCTCTACTACAGGGCGGATTCTACTTTGAAGAAATTTGATGTCACGGGTATACCCCCCGGCTCAGGAAATATTTATAATTTCCGTGATAATTTTCCTCTCATTCAGGTCGCGGATTCGGCAGATGGGACGCCACCACCACCATGGGATCATCCACTTAACACTTTTGGAGGTTTGTATTTTTATAATCAACTATATAAAATAGTAGACCAAAAGATATTGAGCGCAACTGGAATGCCATGGCCTCACAGGCCGGATTCGTACATATTGATTTCAGCAGGAGTGGACGGCCGGTACGGGACTCCGGACGATATTTGCAACTTCGGAAACTAAAACGCGAAGCACATCAGGTTGAATAGGCTAAAGCTGTGAAAAATTACGAGCACAAAACCGGGCTAACGCTTGTCGAGATGCTGATTGTTGTGGCGATAATTGTGATTCTGACCACATTGGTAATCGGCATCGCCACCCGCATTGATGACCAGTCTAAGGAGCAGCTTACCGAGAATACCATGGCAATGTTGGAAAGTGCATTACAGGAGTATTATGAATATTGGAAGTCTTTTCCTGACCCAAATCAACCGCCTTACTTAACACACTCAGCAGCACTTTACGGACAGCTTCAGTCAACACTGAGTTCGCGAAAGATATTGGATAAAATCAGCGATTCGCTAATAAAGAGCAATCCTCTTGCAGTTAATATGCTGGAGATATATGACCCATGGGAAACAGCGTTGGATTATAGGTATGTTCCAAGCAATAATTTTCCGGAGTTAATATCGGCTGGGCCGGATAACAACTTCGGCACTGCTGATGATATAAGCAGTCGATAATGAAAACAAGATACAAACAATCCGGTCGCACGTTGGCGGAGATGACGGTCGTCATAGCAGCCATAGTGCTGCTTGGCAGCTTCGGTCTGCCGGCTATCCGTGCGTTTCTTGATTCGTTTGAATCAGGAGCGAGTGCAAAGGCTGTGATAAGCGCTGCCCTTGCTTCAGCCCGTGCCATAGCCGCGAAGGAGCAGAAATACGCCGGCATCAGATTCCAAAAGGCCTACGATACCGATGGCATACTAAAGGCCGATCAATACATGATCTTTATCGTCCAGGACCCGAGTCTGGTAGGGACCTACGGTTATGGTTTCCGAGCAGTAGATGGTTTAAAGCCGGTGAGATTACCCAAAGGATTCGGAATAATGGATTTTGAAATTGTAGAGGATCGAAATGAACCAAATCCTGTAAATCCTCATATTCAGCATCAACTTGATAATCCTTTGCTTATTCCTAATCAGGATAATTGGATTAACGAGGATCGTGAGCTTACAGACACAACCACGTTTTCCATCGTTTTCTCTCCAAGTGGTAAATTAGTAATCCACGGAATACGGGTATGGAACAGAAACAATCAAGATGACTTTTTCAATTCACAGTTTAATGTGGAAGTTGCAAAAACCGCGATTTTTATTCTGGATGATTACTTCGAGGACATGATTCCGAACCTTGGTTTGGGACCGGAGCCGAGCCGAAGAAGATTTGTCATATATAACAGGCAGGAATTCAAACGGGCCTATCAAATAGGCCAGGCGTATTCGGGCTATTTGAACAGGTTAGTTCCAATTTATATTAACCCGTATACGGGAACGATGATAGAAAAGTGAGAATACCGGCTTATGCGCAAATTGCACAATTTCAACAGTGGTTTTTCGCTTACCGAGTGCTTGCTGGCCATCGGTATACTGGCGGTGGGGATGCTTTTTATAGCCGGCGTGTTTCCCGTGGGCATCCATTTTACGACTATTGCCACCGAGCGGACCATCGCGGCGGTTGTAGCCGACGAGGCCTTTGCAAAGATAAGACTGTATGCCCTTGGTGTACCAAATAATCCGCTTGTTGGTATCAACTTTAGCAAATTGGACCCAAATCAGCTTACTGATTATGCTCAGACTGTGAGTATCAATCCCATTGAATTTGCATATCCGTCCGACCCTAATATGGACATTTCGCAGAAGCAATATTACTGGTCGGCCCTTTGCAGGCTCACTGAACCATATAGCGGGCCATTTGACCCCAGGCGTCTTGTCCAGGTAACGGTCTTTGTATGCCGGAAAGTAGGAAGCGGCACTACGTACCAAGGCTGGGCAACAAATTGGCCTGTTCCGGTGCCGGTTGGTGTTTCTGTGGGACCTGGTCCTGACACGCTTCAAATAGAGCCTGGCAAGGAAGCGTATATTAACGATGGCTATACTATTGTGGATGACGAAAATGGCCGGATATATCGCGTATTAGAACGGTACGCACCGCCCAATCATAATACTGTTCGACTCGACAGGCCTTGGAATCCTGGAATGATTTCTCCTGATAGAGTCTGGGTCGTACCACCGCCTGTCAGCGGCGGCAGATACCCTTGCATAGCGGTATATCAAAGAGTAATCAGATTCTAATCCGAGTCGATGAACAATGAACTATAAACTGCGAACAAGACGTGCCTTTACTCTAATTGAGCTTGTAGTTGCTATTGCGATTCTGGTTATGGTGATTTCTTTTGCAGGCGTGATTTTCAAAGTCAGCATAAACGCCTATCGCGCCGCCACTGCAAGCACTGAAATTATGCAAAAACTGCGGGCTATTACCGACCAGATAAATGCTGACTTCAAGGGCGTGAGACGGACCGTCCCCGGCAAAGTACGCCATCATCTTATTAGCGGTCTTATTAGGTCAGATTGCATCGCATTTTTGGCAAATGGGGACTTTCAGTCCACCGAACAATATGGACAGCCTGTTAGCAAGTCAGTGGTAGGTAACATAGCTGGCATATTCTATGGACATTCGGCAACCCCGGATCCTAACACCGCTGATCCAAAAGAAAAGATACTGCTCAGAAGGCAAACCATACTTACTTATGACGCTAATCCACCCCTTTCAAGTCCAATAGGCGAGTATTACAAGACATCTTTAGCCGAATGGAGGGTACAAAATCCCTTTCCTAATACAGATGTTTGGGTAAGCAAACCGCCTCTGGATGTGAATAATCCGGGTGATTTGGTAATGTATATGGCTAAAGGCGTAGATGATTTCGCGGTACAGTTTGCTATGTGGGACCCAAACTCTGTGCCTATGAATTATCGGTGGTGGCCGATGAATTACGAGATTGCGGCAGGTTTGGGGTTCCAGCCGCTTCAGCCTATCGCTTCGAACGCCATCAAGTTCACTTTCACGTTGTACGATTCCAAAGGTGTTATAAAAAACGGCAGAAGGTTTACCCATATCGTTTATTTGGGAGACTAACCTGGTAAAAATGGAAGCAAGAGATAGAAAATTTGCGGGAAGTGTGTTTTCAACCGGCTCGGCCCTTATTCTGACCGTCGTTTTGACGAGCATGTTAGCTATTATCGGCGTGCTGTTCGTTATGATGGCCCGTGTGAACAAGGTAGCTACGTCGGCCATATCCGAAAACAGAGAACTCGATTTGGCAGTCGAAACAGTCATCGCGAAGATTTCGCAGGAGCTGGTTTCAGATATCCCCGGCGTAGTAGCAGGGCAGGAATACTACGACTATCCCGACCCTTGCAACGCCTGGCTGGCATCCCTTGAGCCTTATGTAAATATTATTAATGGCAAATATGAGTGGAGGCAAATTAACGATGTGACTGGTTTTTTGAAATGGAAGAGCTTTGGTGCTCAAAATGTTTTGGTTGAATTGCCATTTCTGCAAAGACCAGATCCTGGTCAGACTGAGAAATTTATTCGAGATTATCCTGAAATTAGAGTCGATAAGGATGGTAATTTTCTCAATATAGTAGATGGTTCACTGGCGATAGATGGATTGTGGTCCGACGCAGACGGTGACGGTGTCGCTGATTCAAAGTGGATTATTCTTGCTGACATGACTTCCAGCAAGGGCGAACCCATTTACGCAGCGGTAAGGATTGTTGACAACCAGGCGATGTTGAATGTTAACACAGGATTCAAATTTAACCCTAATTTCGTGGATGTGAATCTGATTGACGGCTCAAGCCAATTGCAGATAAACCTTATGGCTTTGTCCTGGCGGCCGGGTGTTACTGTTTATGACCCATGTGACGAAATAGATTTGCTCGAGGCGAGAGCAAATCCTGGTCTTGGCCTCAATCCGCTTGATTTGTATCAATACGAACAAGACGTCATTTGGCGATACTACAGGCCAAGTGGCCCGTATACACCTTTTGATATCGGTGACGACCTGGAGCTTCGCAACAGGTTTTTGGTTAATCATGAGGATATCCATACTCGTATTGAGGATGGGACAAATCTCTGGACCTGGTCTTTCAATAGCCCCCGCGAATTGAATACTCCAGTTGTCGGTGGAATCAATAATTGGTTTTACAGGGCACAGCATGATGTGCCGGGACCAAATAATGTATATTCCTACAGGCACATTGGCACTACTTACAATATGGACAGGATTATCGACCCGTATGGCGATAAGATGATTAACATCAACAGGGAAATTGACGCCAATACAATATATGACAGGCTGCTGCTCAGCAACCAACCTCTTATAGCCGATGCTTTCACCCGTCGGCAGTATGCACAACTTGCCGCAAACATGGTGGATTTCATCGATGAAGATGCACTGGTGACGATTTTTGCACCCAATGACCTTAATCCGAATATATATTATGGTTTTGACGCCCAGCCGTTCATCAGTGAAATAGGTATTGTTCTGCGCAGCACAAGCGGGCCACCGGATAAGAGTAAGCCGCCGATACCAATGAATCCCGACGACTCATCCTTCGCCGTAGAGCTTTACAATCCTTTCGATTGCGACATACCGTTAAGTGATTTTGAGCTTGAACTCTACGACAGAAGGACATCTACGTTTCGTCCTCCTATCCTTTTGGGCTCAGGAGTAATTGTCGCAAACGGCGGTTGTGTTGTAATTTCCAATAGGCCCTTAGACTTTGGTTTGAACCCAGCCAACCTGAACGTAATTGTGCGTCCGGAACTCGTCTTATTCACTGAGCAGGACAAAAGCAAACCGCCTGTGCCCTCCGGTTTCCCGGGCGACACTTATGACGTGTTTCTCAAACGCAGAGTAGAAGATGTAAATGGAACGATGATTTATGTGGACTATGTGGACAAACAGGACGTTTACCGATACCTGCCGTCGAGCTCATCGGGGCTCACCACATTGCATTTGGGCAGGTGTATCCGCGATTGGCATGTTGTCTATCAAACACCGGATTTAGCCGTCCCCAGCCTGGGCTGGCCGGACCCGTGTGTCAAACCCCCTTCCTCACAGCCCCATGAGTTCAGCTTCTTTATGCCTAATCCTATCTTGCCTGATGTAAACTTTATTACGGTTGGTGACATTCCGCGAATCCTGACACTTGGGCATGGCCCCTGGCCTAATAGCTCCATTGGCGAGCAGTTGAAAGGGATAAGTCAGGTATTTCTCCCGCAGGACCGGGAAAAACAGCTTAGGCTGGATCTGCAAAATCCTTTGCATAAGAACGTTTTTCAATATCTAACGGTCTTTGACCCGAACAGCGACAATATTGATAATGATGCCGACGGCTTAATAGATGCTGCTGATACTATTTCGCCGGAAGTACAAATTCCCGGCCGAATAAATATCAACACCGCCCCATGGTATGTAATAGGACAATTACCCTGGGTTTCTGCGCGTACGCCAAATTATGAACTCGCAAGGGCCATAGTTGCGTATAGGGATAAAACATCTTTACCCGGCGGCCCCGATTATACTCTGCGGCTTGGAGCGCCGGGTTTTGAAAGTATCGGAGAATTAAACTTTGTTACTGCTCTTCCTGTTGTCCCGGACTACAGTTATAGCATTGGGCAATATAGCTTCGATCCCTGCGACCTTGGTACTGAGTTCCCCCTCCATAGTGGCTTTCCTGACCTCACAACAGATGGGAGGGGCCGGGGTGACGGTGTTCCGAATGATTTCGAAGAGCGCGATGTAATCTTCTCACGAATCAGTAATCTCGTGACTGTTCGCAGCGATGTTTTCACCGCTTACATACTCGTTCGCATCGGCGCTGACGGCCCGCAAAAAAGAGTCGTTGCCATACTTGATAGAAGCGGCGTTAACAAAACTAATGTTGGTTCCCCCTATGGCAAAGTAAGAATTGTTGCGCTGCACTACGTTCCCGACCCCAGGTAATCATGCCCGGTTGTTCGTATCTCTATGAGTGGACTGAGAACGGCTTTACTGTAACCACAGCCAGAACTTTTGAAGGATAAACAGGTCCCGCTCATCCACGATACCGTTGTTATCAGCATCTGCCTTTTCGTTTTTGATGTTTGCTCCTTCCAAACGCCAGTTGTCGGCCAATATGGCGAAATCAACCATATTGACCGCTAAGTCGGCATCTGCGTCTCCTGGCACAGGTCTTAATATATCTGAGCTGGCTGCCTCCCCGGTCCCACCGTAGGCCCCAATATTGATTCTGCCGCCATTCGGCGCCGGCTCCAGCGAATAATCGGCGAACGGGTCGCCGGCATTGATGCACGGACTTGTGTTCCATTCGTCGGCCCTCAAGTGAAAATCTAAAGAAAACGGATCGACAAACATCGGGTCCTTGTTGATATTTCCTTCGCCCGGCCAGACGGCGGTCGGGTCATAAAAGCCGTAGATATCGAACATCTGCACGTTGCTGTAGGTAACATTGACAGTTCCAGTATTCCCGCCAAAATCAGCCATTTCCAGGCCACCAAAGGCCAGAGCGAATGTGGAACCTCCCCCCTTGGTAATGATAATTTGCTCGCGCGAATTGCCCCAGATGTTATTATTATTTCCATCGGCCCTGCCATAGTAGCATTCCAATCCGCCTGCAAGATAGTCGTAGGGGGCAACATTATTGTATACAAGCGTAGTATTTTTAAAATCTATATAGCTGCCGTAGTTTGAACTTATACCGCCGCTCCAGTAACCCCGGTTGTGGTTTATTGTGCAATTTTCTATATATAAGCCTGGGACACAAGGATCGGGACCGGAATGGCCTTCGCTGTAAATACCTCCGGCACTGGCCCAGCAGTCATTTTCAGATATGACAACGCCGTCAATCGAGGTGTTATTACTGTCCACAACGGCAATTCCACCCCCGGAGAAGCTTGCAGTGTTCCATAGTATCCAACTGTTCATTATTTTCGTGGTGCCGCCTTTGATGTATATGCCGCCGCCATGCTGGTCAATCAAGTTGTCGTCAACCCAGCAATCGTTCTCATTAACGTTGCACCACTCAATCGTGGCGTTACTGTCTTCACATGCAATTCCGCCGCCGGAGCCTGCAGCCCTGTTCCATCTTATATTACAGCCAATTATTCTTGGGCTGGACTGCCTGCAGTATATTCCTCCGCCCAGTTGGTGTAAGTCATTTACGTCTATGAGATTTGCGTCACATGGGTCTATGTTGTAAAAACCATACCCGGCCATGTTGTAAAAGCCTATATCACAAAGGGTTATGAAAGCGTTACCGTTCACATCGCAAAATATCGCTCCACCTCCATCATCAGCTTTGCAGTTGTTTATGTTACAGTCTGTAATGAAAGGGCTGCTGTTTTTGATATATATTGCGCCGCCGTAGCCGCTTGCGTCGTCATTGGGGTCCTGCGGCCAATTCGGATCCTCAGCATAACCATTGATAATAGTAAAACCCCTTAATTCCGCAGTTGAGGACTCTCCGCTTTGGAAGATAAAGGCCCGGCCCAGGCTATTGCAATCTATGGTAGTCACCGCTTTCCCGAACTGTGATTGCACTGTCACATTTTTGCCCTTAAAGTCGATGTCATAATTTCCTCCGGGACCGGCACCTGAATACGTACCTGGGCTGGCCCAGATAGTATCTATACCAACGATAGCGGAATCGATTGCCCCTTGTATGCTGTCCCCTGGCGAGATAAAAATATCTGCATTAGCTGTAGAGACTATTCCAGCTACCTGTATAACAAATCCCAAAGACAGATATTTGAGTAAGGTCGCAGTTCTGGTCATAATAACTCCTTCCATTCTATACACTATCGGCACCTCGTCCGAACCTTATCTCAATTATACCAGAACCTCCTCTAAAATCCAGAAAAAAATTCTTAAAAACCCTGAATAACACCCGAATATCCAAAATAAATGGAAAAGACATCTGGTTATTAGGACTTCAGAAGCCCCAATATTTCGGCGTGGACCTTTTTGTTGGCCGCTATCACCCTCAATTCCTGACCCTCATAGCTGTCCAAATCAACGGGGAAGATTTTACCACCCTGCCAATCGCTCACTACTGCCCCTGCGGTCTCAACAATAACTGACCCGGCCGCGATGTCCCATAATTTCGGATTGGAAGCGATAGTAGCAATAAGACTCCCTTTTGCCACATAAGCAAGCTGTAACGCGGTTGAGCCTAAATTGCGAAATCTTGTCCGCAACATAATTTCGCAGGCCCAATCCGGCACCTCATTATCGAAATGGCTGTCGAGACCAACGCTTGAAAAATCGTCCATTTTCTCTTTGCCGGCTGTGATTCGCCTGCCATTCAATTGTGCCTCACGGCCCTTGACGGCCGTGAACATCGAGTCTGTGGCCGGCTCAAAAATCACGCCTACAATCGCTTCACCCTCATACATTACCGCGATACTGACCGTAAAGAAGAGCATCCGGTGTGCAAAATTGTTCGTTCCATCTAACGGGTCGATAACCCACCAAACCGGATCAGCTCCTCTCGGTGGCTGCTTGAAAATCTTCTCTTTTCCCCCTTCCTCGGCGATAAAACCATGGTCCGGATAAGTTTCTTTGATTCGGTCAACGATTATCTGCTGGCATCGCCCATCGGTCTCCGTCACCAATTCGGTTTTGTTGCTTTTTAGCGAAGCCTTGATGAAGTTTATTTCTTCCATTGCACGCTGTCCCGCCAGACGTGCTGCAACAACGGCGGTTTCCAGCATCCGACTCAGGTTTCTTTGTTCTAATACCATATCCAGCCTTTCGTTCTCTAATCTTGACAGTACTACTATATTCTTCTATTCTAACGTGGTTATGCAAGCAAGCCAACAGCTAAATAAATCGAAATTTTTCTGCCGGGCATCTCCTCGCCGGCGGGCTGCTTCGGCGTTCGTATTTCTAACAGTGGTTGCTTTCTTCGGGCTGTTCTGGTTGGCGGCAAACGGCAAGATTGATTTAGGTCGCTGGCTTGTTCCCTGTGGCTTCAAGCAGAAGTATGGTCTTCCGTGCCCAACCTGTGGGATGACCACTTCGGTAGTTGCTTTCGCTCAGGGCAAAATCATCAAAGCGTTTTATACCCAGCCAGCCGCTGCACTATTGTGCTTTGTCTTGGTTGTCGTAGCATTTTTGGCTTTGTTTATAGCTGTTTTTGGCGTATATTTTGGGTTTATCAACCGTTTTTTCGCCGAAGTTAAAATAAGACACATAATTCTGGCCCTGATAGTCATCATCGCCGCCGGCTGGGCGGTAACATTGGCCCGGGCGCTGGCCGCACACCATTGATTTTTGACCATTTACTATTTGCTATTGGATTATTCAGGACGGTCCCTAATTTGCAAAGATAAACAGGCGGCTGAATAAGACAAGCTAACTGCTGAAGAAAAATAGATAAATGATATATGCGATGTATGTGCAGAGCAGGATGGAGCCGGCAATTCGGCTGATAACGCGCCTTCCGAGCACGGCAAGCGCAGCGAAGGCGGCGCTGACGGCAATCATAATCCAGTAGTCGCCTCCGGCTGCGAGCCGGCTTCCAATTTCAAACGATTTAATTGTCCCCGCAGTGCCCGTAACCAGCAGCGTATTGAAGATGTTGGAGCCGACAAGGTTGCCGATGGAGATATCGTGCTGTGACTTTATGGACGCCACGACGCAGGTTGCAAGCTCCGGCAGAGATGTCCCGACAGCAACGAAAGTGAGGCCGATGACCGCATTGCTTAGGCCGATTTGCTTGCCGATTACCTTAGCCCCATACAGGGTCATCTCCGCTCCTATCGCCAATCCGACGAGGCCTATGACAATAAACAGCACACAGCCCTTCAGGATGCGTTTCTCGTGCTTTTGGGCATTTGTGTTCTCGTTTATGTCATTGCCGTGCAGGCGGGAGTCCATTTCTTCATTTTTCTCTATTTTATTTTCGGCGGCTTCCCGGCGCGCCAGATTCACGGTCAGCAGAATCAGACTTGTAAAGACGGCCAGCAGGGCGATGCCTTCACCGCGCCATAGATATTTATTCTGCAGGATGGGCCACAACAGGAGCGCTACAAGCAGCATCACTGGTATCTCTCGGCGCATTGTTTGCCTTTGTATACTTATTGGCCGAATGAGCGCCGCCAAGCCGCCGACAAGGGCAAGATTGGCTATGTTCGAGCCGAAAACATTGCCGACAGCTATGTCGCCGACGCCCTGGACAGCGGCTGCAATGCTGGCCGCCAATTCCGGCGCCGAAGTACCCATGGCCACAATCGTTAGCCCGACGATAAGGGGGCTGACGCCTAAGTGCTGCGCCAGTACAATGGCTCCTGCGACCAACAGGTCGGCAGACTTCCACAGAACTATCAGGCCCCCAGCCAATAATAAACAAGCCCAGATTATGTTCATTTCTTCAAATTCTTAGCGAGATAGACCGTTTCCTTGTATAATTCTACCGTCAGACGAACAATATGTGAAACCTTCGTCTACGTCAAAGAAAAAAACTGTGCCGGCATATTAGTGGTCTATAACACGATAAATGTGTGGTGGTTACTAAAAGTTTGTCCGAGCCATCCCCAAGCTTGTCCCTCACCTTGGGGACGCCTTTCGGCGGATTTTTCGGGACTCACTTGAGGCTGCCACCCATCAAATTAGATGTTGCAGAATATAAGGCGTTTAGCGGTTTTTCAGCAGCAGGTTTTAATATCGGATAAGAAATTGAAGCAGTATGGTAAGTATGGAATATTGGCAGAAACGCTGTTAGCAGGCATATTTGATTTTGTTAGAGTCCCTAAACAAGATGCCAGATGTGCTAAACTTTTCCAACAATGAGGCAGGCGTTGTGGCCGCCGAAGCCAAAAGAATTGCTCATTGCGATATTGACATTCGCCTGCCGAGCCTTTAGGGGCACAAAATCCATCTTTAGGTCACAGCGTTCATCCTGATTATCGAGGTTGATAGTAGGGGGGACAGTCGATTCGTTAATGGCTTTTACACATACTATAAGCTCGACCGCTCCGCTGGCCCCAAGTAAATGGCCGAGGCTGCCTTTTGTCGAGCTGACGAGCAATTTATAAGCATGGTCGGCAAAGACAGTTTTGATGGCAGCGCTTTCGGTTATATCATTTAGCTCGGTGCCCGTTCCGTGTGCATTGATATAGTCAACACTCTCCGGCTCGAGGCCGCCATCCTTTAGAGCTAATCTCATTGCCATTGCTGCCCCTTCTCCGTTCGGCATGGGAGCGGTAATGTGATAGCCGTCATCGGTGGCACTGTAGCCGAGAAGCTCGGCATAAATGCGTGCGCCGCGTTTTTGGGCGCGGCCCATTTCTTCGAGTACGAGGACGCCGGAACCCTCGGAAAGGACGAAGCCGTCTCTGTCCTTATCAAAGGGCCTTGAAGCGGCTGTGGGATTATCATTTCGGGTGCTGAGCGACCTTGCGGCGCAGAATGACGCTAATCCTATCCGA
>Ga0307379_10009262_pt1 | contig 13172 bp, 9 predicted proteins | sample UN2MG_FD_202237 | JGI IMG/M metagenome (GOLD analysis project Ga0307379, IMG submission 202237) | Soil microbial communities from Risofladan, Vaasa, Finland - UN-2 | ecosystem: Environmental > Terrestrial > Soil > Coastal area > Acid sulfate soil | place: Finland: Risofladan, Vaasa | collected...
CTTTCCGATCAACCTGTTCTGGCCGATCGACAAGCACACGACCCGCCTCGACTGGATCTACTACGCACTGCCACCCGAGGGCGACGACGCCTTCGATCCCGACGCACTCCCGGAGCACTGGAAGCACCGACGTGGCGTCTACAACCAGATCATGGCCGAGGACGAGCGCAACATGGCGCCGATGCAACGCTCGATGGAGTCGCCGGCCTTGCGCGGCATTCCCATCAACTATCAGGAACGACGAATCTGGCATCTCCACGAGGAAATCGACCGGGTGATCGGGGCGGAGCGCATCCCGGAGCAACTCCGGATGCAACAGCTGCTCGGCCCACATCTCGAACCGGTCGATGCGCGATCATGAACGAATGACCGAGACGATCACCGGCACCAACCGCTCGGCGGGCATCAGCCTGTCCGAGCTACTCGACGCCGACTCCCACCCGGTGACGGACCTCCTGCGCAACGAATCGCGCATCGGGGTACGGGAGGGAAACACGCGTATCCCGGCGTGGTACTACACCTCGCCCGAGTTCCATGCGCTCGAGGTCGAGAAGCTGTGGAGCCGGGTCTGGCAGCTGGCCTGCCTCGAAGAGGAGATCCCGAACGTCGGCGACTACCACGTCTACGAGATCGCCGACATGTCGTTCCTGGTCGTGCGCACGACCGACGGGATCAAGGCGTACCGCAACGCCTGCCTGCACCGCGGGCGACGGCTTCGTGAGACGAACGGGCAGGGCGCCAAGAACTTGCGCTGCGCCTTTCATGGGTGGTCATGGAATCTCGACGGGTCGCTCAAGGAGATCCCCTGCGAGTGGGACTTCCCGAGCGTCACGGCCACCGATTACTCGCTACCCGAGGCGTTGGTCGACACCTGGCACGGTTTCGTGTTCATCAACCCCGACCGCAACGCCGGCCCGCTCGCCGAGCACCTCGCCGGGCTCGAGGAGCACTTCGCCGGGTACCCGTTCGAGCGGCGGGTCAAGGTCGCGCACGTCGAGAAGATCATGCGGGTCAACTGGAAGGCATGCCAGGAAGCGTTCATGGAGTCGTACCACGTGGTCGCGACGCACCCCACGCTGATGGACTACCTCGGCGATGCCAACACTCGCTACGACACCTACACGAACTTCTCGAGGGCGATCTCTCCGCAGGGCATCGAGAGCCCGCACCTCGACGGGATGACCCACTACGAGCGTCTCGACGACGCAAAGCAGTACGCCCGCTACCGACACCCGATGAACGGGCACATCTATGAACGTGTCGAGCTCGGCCGGGTCAGGGTCATCGACCTCGACGGCAACGAGAGCCTGTTCGACGACGACGGCAACCATCTGGTCGGGCCGGTCACCCAGGGCGACCCCCACCTGTGCAAGTGGATCGGCGGCCCGACGCCCGAAGGCGTCCTCGACGCACCGCCGAGCACGCCGGTGCCGCCCGAGGGCGTCGACGATCCGGCCGAGGTGCGGGCATGGATCGCCGCGCAACGCCGCGAGGCCCTGCGGGCCCAGTACGGCGACGAACTCGACCCCGAGCTGTTCAGCGACGCCGAGCTGATCGACGCGATGTACTACTCGGTGTTCCCCAACTGGTCACCATGGGGCACGTTCAATGCGCTCTTCTACCGGTTCCGTCCGAACGGAAACAATCCCGATGAATCGATCTTCGAAGTGATGATGTTCGTGCCGTGGAAGGACCAGTCGAACCGTCCGGCACCGGCGAAGGTGACTCGACTCGGCCCGGACGACGACTGGACGATGGCCCCCGAACTCGGACCCACGTCCAAGATCTTCCAGCAGGACTCGATCAACCTGCCCCAGGTGCAGCGCGGGCTCAAGGCACTCGGGCAGGACGAGATCGTCTTCGCCAACTACAACGAGACGAAGATCCGCCATTTCTGGGAGCACATGTACCACTGGCTCGAGATCGGCCCGACCAACGTCACCGAGACCCCGGTTGCGCACCCCGCCCAGCGATGAGCGAACCGACCGCATACGGTCACCTCGCTCATCACAACCGGCATGGCGGGTGTGTTCAGGCGGCTGGTACGGGAACGGGCGGCGGTTTGGCGCCCTCCGCCTTCTTGCGTTTGGCAGCGGCAACCTGCTGACGGATGCCACCGGCGATCCCCTCCGGGTTGAGAATCGCCGTCAAGATCAGCAGCACCCCACCGATGAACACTTCCCATTGACCCAGCGTGTCGGTCACATTGCTGAGCACGTAGAACGCCACCCCGGCGCTCGCTGTGATGCCGGAGGTCACCGCGCCGCTCACACAGGTGATACCACCGAGATAGGCAACTGCGAGCGCCGCCAGCGATGCCACGGTTCCGAAGGACGCGCTGGACACGCTCCCGAATCGGTAGGCGATCAGGCACCCTCCGACGCCCGCGATGAACGCCGATGCGGCGAACACCTCGAGTTTGACGCGTGAGATGTTGACGCCGTTCGCAATCGCCGCGCGCTCGTTCGAGCGAGTCGCCAACATTCGGCGGCCGGACGAGCTCTTGCGGATGTTCGCAACGGCGATCGCCAACGCGAGTGCCACGGCGACCAGGAGGATGCCGAAGACCGGTCTGGACGCTTTGTCACCGAGAATCAACCCGAGGTCCCAGTTCCCCAATTTCGGGTTGGGAACCTTTGCGCCGCCGGTGGATGCGTCGCCGACGTACTTCGGGTTCTTGAAGATGAACTCGTTGATCGCCACGCCACCGGCGAGGGTGATGATCGCGAGATTCGTCCCTCGAACTCGTAGTGCAGGAATGCCCACGATCACGCCGAACACCATCGCGATCAGCGACGCGAGGACCGGTGCAATCGGGAACGGGATCTCCCATTGCATTGCCAGCTTCGACAGCGCGAATCCGGCAACGCCGGCGAACGCCAACTGTGCCAGCGATGGTTGGCCACCGAAGCCGGACAGCAACACCAGCGAGAGCGCCAGCACCATCGCAATGGTCGTGGTCATGATCGCCCCACGCCACAACGGGCCGAGCAGGAGCAGCCCGGCCACTGCCATGCCGACCGGAACGACGATGCTCAACGCCGTGACCTTGGCGGCTGGAATCGCAGGCATTCGGAAATTCTCGACCGATCCGCGGTCCGGCAGCCGCTCGCCGAGCAGCACCATCGCGATGATGATCACCAGGAACGGGAGGCCCTCACGGGCGCCGTACTGCGGGAACCAGCTGAAGTCGGTCTGCATTATCGTGAAGCTGGACTGCACGAGGCCGATCGCGAGACCGGTGAGCACCGTCGGCCAGACCTTTCGGAAGGCGCCGATGAGCGCGGCTCCGAGCGCTGGGATGAGGAAGCCGAAGGTGAACACCCCCGACGACAACTGGATCATCGGTGAGGCCAGGATCACGACGAGGCCGCCGATGAGCGACGCCAGCACGAAACTCGCCTGCGCCAAACGTTGAGGCGAATAGCCGAGCAGGACGGCGCCCTTCTCGTTGCCGGCCGCCGCCCTCGTCGCCAGGCCGAGCCGTGTGTACCGCGATGCGATCCACACCGCCGCTGCCATCAGCATGACGATGAGCACCAACCACAGCCCGTCGCGCGGCACGGTCACGCCGTCCATGATCGTGACCGGCTCGCGCGGAAGGATCGCTTCCACCCGGAGACCGGCGTTGTCCTCGAAGCGTCGCTCGATCAGTGACGTGAGGACGATGACGAGGCCGACGCTGGCCACGATGTTGGCCAGCGCCGGCGCTCGATACAGCGGTCGGAACACGAGTTGATAGACGAGTATGCCCATCAGGGCCGCCGTCACCAGGGCGAGCCCGAAGGCCCACCAGATCCCGACGTCATCACCGAAGTGATAGCGATCCGGAAGACCCGGAATCGGGAACGGGTAGGCCCCCTGACGCAACTCGGCGTAGACGTACCCCGACCAGGTGGCCATCGCCCCATAGGCGAAGTTCACCAGGCCAGACCCCTGGTACGTGACCACGAGACCGAGGCCGAACGCTGCGATGATCGCGCCGGCCCCGGTTCCGAGGAGGATGAAGAACAGGTAGTCAGTCATCGAGTCGCTGTGCGACCGCCGTCACGGAAGATACGGCGTGGTGTCGAATGCCTCGTAGCCGGGGACGGTTTCGATTCCGGTCCCGGCCACGTAGGTCGCGATCGGGAAGATGAAGTTGCAGACGGTCTGGTACGCCGGCGCTGAGCCACACAAGAACGGGAAACCGTCGGGCCAGTTGACTGCCCCATCCGATGCCTCGAGTGTCTCGTAGATCGAGGCACCGGTGATCTCTTCACCGTCAGCGGCCATCATGTTGGCGATGGTCGCAAGGCTCAGCATGCCCGTCACTCCCAGTCCCCCGAGCCCGAGCTCCGTGGAGTTCGTGAAGCCGAGCGACTGCAGAATCGCCTGCAGGTCATCCGCGTCGGGCGTGCCGGACTCCTCGGTCGACGCGCCGATGAAGTACCAGCCTTCGGCGTCGTCGCCGACGACGTCGATCACTTCAGCGCTGCTGCAGATGGCGGTCGTGATGACCGGTGTCTCGATACCGAGCGAGACACGGCCCCGCATCGTGCCGATACAGCCGGCGTCGGCATAGAGCGAGTAGAGCACATCGGGATTGTCCGCCGTGGCTTGTGCCATCAGACCTTGGAAGCCGGCGTCGGTTTCGTTGTCGCCACCCTTGATGGAGACATAGGTGATGCCGATCGCATCGAGTGCCTTCAGGAGGTCGGCCTCGGTTGCGTTGGCACCGTCATTGTCGGCGCTGATGACGCCGGCGGTCGTGGCGCCGAAATTCTCTTGCGCGAACGCTGCCATTGCCGCCGACGTGGTGGTGTTGCCACCGCCGAGGAACAGCGCGTTCGCAGTGTAGTCACCCGGCAGGATCGGCAGGATGCCGGTGACCGGGATGTTCGAGGCCGTGAAGGTGTCGTAGCCGGGGAAGAGGTCGAGTCCGAGCATGACCAGCTCCACGCCCTTTCCGGCGAGTTCCTGCGAACAGGCCTGCGAGGTCTCCGGCGCGCCGGAAGCAGTGCACACCTCGAACTCGATCGGTCGACCGCCGAGGCCACCGTGATCGTTGAGGAAGTCGACGGCCGCCTGCGTGGAGGCCGAGATCTCCGGGAAGTCCAGTCCGGGGCTGCCCTCGGTGTTGACCATGCCGACGATGATCGGGTCACCGTCTGGAGGCGCCAGCGGCAAGAAGCCCTCTTCACCGTCCATCGGCTCGGTGGTCTCCGGTTCGGTGTCAGTCGGTGTGGTGTCGGCGGGCTCGGTGTCAGCGACGGTGGTCTCCGTCGCTGCTTCCGTCGCCGACGGAGCGTCGGTGTCCGACGTCTCCGAGTCGCTTCCACACGAAGCCGCGACGAGCGCGAGCGCCGTCAAGCCTGCGAGAACGCGTGCATGGCGTTTCCTGTTCATATTGTCCCCCTCATGTTGTTGTTCCCCGTTGTATTCGATGGTGTCGTCAGGACATCTTGCTGTCCGGTACCCAACTCCCGTGCGCACCATAGGGCACGCGGCGTGGGAGACGGATAGTCGCAACCGGCGGCGCCGAAAAATTCTGGGCGTCGACGATGATCAGGCGAGACTCGTCGGAGTTCGTGTCGTGGGTGAGGCTGATCACCCAGCCCTCGTCCTCGCCTGCATCGGGTGATGCGGGAGCGAACACGGGCTCTGCTCCCCTGACACCTTCTCCGAGATGGTGCTCCGAACAGGCCCCCGTCGTGAGGTCGTACTTCCACAATGCCGATCCGTACACCGGCTCCTCGGCATTGCCTTCGCCGGCCATCGCCATCAGGTAGCCGAACCGGGCGTCGAGGCCGACCAACCGATCGTCGACGCGCCCGAAGTCGCCAGGGCGATCGTCGATCTGCTCTTCGGTGACCGTGCCGGCGTCGAGATCGATCGTCCACTTCCACAAGCGGCCGACCTCGGCATAGTCGTCGTTGCTGGAGCCGAACGCCTCGGGTTGACGCGAAACGTGCAACACGATCGTGTTGCCTGACTCGTGGGCGTTGACGGGATGGAAGACGTAGCACGGGTCGATCTCGAACCAGCGCACGTCGGCATTGGTGCCGTTGCGCGGCATCACGCCGAGCCGTGCGCCGGCGTCACGGTTGAACTGGAACGGGACGCCGGTTTCGACCGCACCGAGGTTGAAACACACGGGCAGGTCCATGAACACGACATGGTTCTGCGTGACGTTGAAGTCGTGCATCATCACCATGTTCGGGATGTCGATGCCTTCGAGTTGCTGGAGAACACCGTCGGCACCGATTCGGATGTAGTGCAGGAACGGCGGTTCCGGGCTCATGTAGCTGAACGCGATCAGCTCGCCCGTGACCGGGCAGACCTTCGGATGAGCCGTCATCGAGGTGGTGAGCGCGCCGCCGAAGTTCTCGCACCCGAGCGTGTTGAGCTCGGTGTCGATCGTCCACGGCCAGTGTCCTTCTTCGAGACAGAGCAGCTTCTTGTTGTGCGCCAACACGTGGGTGTTCGCCGTGCCCCGAGTCAGGTCGGCCATGTTGGTCATCATGTCGCCGCTGTCGGGATCGGTCACGTTCGGCGTCTGCACGAAGCGGTTGCGGTACCACTCGGCCTTCCCACCGGCGATTCGCACACCGTGCACCATGCCGTCACCGAAGAACCAGTGACCGGACGTGCCCGACACCGGGTTCGGTCCGGTTCGGACGTAGGTGCCCTCGAGCACATCGGGAATCGTTCCGTCGACACGCAACTCGGTGTCGGTGCGCTCGTCGAGCACCGGTGCCCAGTTGTTGCGAAGGTGCCACGGAAGTGTGGCCGGCGGCGAGTCGAACGTCGTCATGTGACGAACGTAACATGGTTGCCACGACGAAAATTTACTTGGAGTAGATTATTTCTCGATGACTGTCACGAGTCCCCGTCGACGTGGGCCAGGCCGACCCAAAGGAGGCCAAGTCGTCGCCGACCGAACGCAGTTGCTCGCTGCAGCAGCCGACGTGATTCGGACCCATGGACCGGACGCCACGATGGACGACATCGCCGCAGGCGCCTCGGTCACCAAACCGATTCTGTACCGCACGATCGGCGACAAGGCGGCCCTGGTCGCTGCGTTGTCCGAGTCGTTGATCGACCAGATCGACCGATCGGTCAGCACCGCGACCGGATCGGCAACCGATCCCGTCGCCTCGTTCGAGGCGGCGATCCGCGGGTACGTCCTCGCCGTCGAGGCGGACCGCAACCTCTTCCTCTTCGTGAACTCGTCGCCGCCGGGCACCGAGCCGTTCCGACGCCTCGTCGATCGTTCGGCCGCTTCGATGATCACGGCGTTCGCCGACGCGAGGACCGCCGTCGGTCTCGATCCCCGCGGAGCGACGACCTGGTCGTGGGCCATCGTCGGTGCACTCCAGGTCGTGACCACCATGTGGCTACGCGATGACGCCGCCGACCTCGATGCATTGGTGCGCGACATCAGCCAGCTCCTGTGGTCGGGCCTCGGACCCACCCTGGCCGGCGACCGTCCCGGCTGATCCCGGCTGCGGGCCTTCGATGGCGGCGTGATCGTCCTCGCCCGTCAGCGCGGAATCGAACTCCACGGGCCCGAGTCGGCGCGCGGCTCGCGGGGCAGGCCGAGGACGCGTTCGCCGACGATGTTTCGTTGGACCTCGTCGGACCCTCCCGCGATCCGATAACCGGGAGCGCCGAGCAGGTGCTCGTTCCAGGCGTACGTACCCCACTCCCCTGTGTCGGCGAGCAGCTTCGCGCCGAGGATGTCGCCGATGACTTCGCTCACCTCGGTCATGCCCTCGGTCCACAGCAGCTTGCCGAGCGATCCTTCCGGGCCCGGCGTTCCCGAGCGGGCGAGATCCGCCGCACGGCGGTTCGTGTACGACTCGACGCGGCCGTGGATGTAGATCTTGGCCAGCTTGTCGCGCATCACCGGATCGTCGGTGACACCCATCATCCGGGCGGTGGCGAGCAACTGCTTCCACGAGCCACCCGAAGCCGAGCCCTCGCCGCCCGATTCGGAGTGATCACGCTCGAAGCTGAGCGTCGTCGTCGCCACCTTCCAGCCTTCGCCGACCTCGCCGAGGCGGAGATCGTCGGGGATGCGCACATCGCTGAAGAACACCTCACAGAACGACGACCCACCGCTCATCTGCTTGATCGGTCGGACCTCGACGCCTGGCGCGTCGAGCGGCAGCATGAACGCCGTCAGGCCCTGCTGCTTCACGACGTCGGGGTCGGTGCGCGCAATCAGCTCGCCCCACTGGCTGAACTGCGCTCCGGAGCTCCAGACCTTCTGGCCGTTGATGACCCATTCGTCGCCGTCACGGACGGCCCGAGTGGCCAACCCGGCCAGGTCGGACCCCGCGCCGGGTTCACTGAAGAGCTGACAGGCGAGGAAATCGGCTCGCCGCAAGTCGCCGACGAAGCGCTCCTTGAGTGCGTCGCTGCCCAGCACACGGATCGTGCTCGCAACCAGACCGACGGTGACGCTGACGAGTTCGTGACTGCCCGGCGATTGGTACTGACGCTCGATTCGGCCGAGCGCCCGAGCGTGCGCTCGACTGAGGCCGAGGCCGCCGTACTCGATGGGCCAATCGACGGCGTGGTACCCCTGTGTCGCCTTCTTCTGCACCCACTCGGCGATCGCGAGGATGTGAGCCCGCTCGTCTTCGAAGGACATGTCGCTGAACACCGAGACGTCGAAGTCGCCTTCGCCCCACACGAGTCCGGAGTCGAGCGTCGCTCGAGGTGTGGCGTTGGCCTCGAACCATTCGGCGGCGCGCGCGGCGAAATCCTCGACGCTGATGTCGGGATCGACCAGGGGTCGTTCCTGGGTGTCGGTCATGTCGGGCCTTTCAGGTCGTGACGAGTTCTTCGAGGTCGCCGGCGAGCCATGCATCGCGCAGCCGGCGCTTGTTGATCTTGCCCATCGTGTTGCGCAGGAGATCCGTGACGAGGTGGTATTCCCGAGGGCACTTGTAGTGGCTGAGGCGCTCGCGTAGCCAGTCGGACAGCTCGGTGATGTCCGGTGGCGCCGATGGATCGGTCGGCATCACCAGCGCGACAAGCATCTCTCCCATGTCGGGATGCGGCACGCCCACGCACCCGACGTCTGCAACGCCGGGGTGATCGATCAGCAGCTGTTCGGCCTCGGCCGGATAGATGTTCACACCGCCGGAGACGACCATGTCGCTGAACCGATCGGTGATGAAGACATAGCCGTCGGCATCCATGTACCCGATCTCGCCGAGCGTGAACAGACCAGGTTCGGGGTTCGACGCTGCGGTCTTCTCCGCGTCGTTGGGGTAGATGATCCCGCGTCCCGTCGCGTCGCGGAAGAAGAGGCGGCCCTCGATTCCCGCAGCGACCTCGTTCATGTCCTCATCGAGCACGACCGCCGCGAACGGTGGCACCGAACGACCGACCGAACCCTGGTGTTCCAGCCACTCCTCGCTGGAGATCGTGCAGACGGTGCCGACTTCGCTGGCGCCGTAGGCGTCGCGGAACACCGGCCCGAACCACTCGATCATGGCCGCCTTGACCTCGACGGGGCACTTGGCACCAGTGTGCGCAAGCATCTTCATCGAGCTGACGTCGTACTTGGCTTTCACGTCGTCCGGCAACGCCAGGAGCCTCACGAAGTGGGTCGGCACCATGACGCTCGTCTCGGTCCGGTAGGTGTCGATGGCCGCCAACGTCGCTTCGGGGTCGAACTTCGACAGGATCACCGACGGCACCCCGGCGCAGAGCAGACGCATCCCCGACAACGGACCGGTGTGGTACATCGGGCCGACCACCAAATGAGTGCCGAAACCCGAGAACCCGCCCTGGGCGAGTGCATCGAGGTGCTCGACCATGTTGGTGCCGCCGGCGAACATCGTCGGCGGCAGCTCGGTGCCCTTCGGCAGGCCGGTGGTGCCCGAGGTGTACAACAGGTTCGGGCGCGGCACGACGTCGTCCGGTGGATCGTCGGTCGACCCGCCGGCGAGCCAGGTGTCCCAATCGACGACACCATCGACGTCGGCGCACTTCCAGCCGATCACGAGCTCGACACCGGCCTCGGCCGCCGCGTCGACGCCACGCTCGGCGGTTTCCGGGCCGACGAAGAGCACCCGGCTCTGCGAGTCGGCCAGGATGTAGGCCGTCTCCGACGCCGTGAGGTGGAAGTTGACCGGCACCGACGACGCCCCGGCGAGCAGCCCACCGAGATGCGCAAGCGCCGTCTCCGCGCTGTTCTCTGCGAACACCGCGATGCGGTGGGCCGACCCCAGTACTCCCGAGCGGCCGGCGTCGAGCAGCAAGTTGGCGCACCGGTTGAGTGCCTCGTCCACCTGCGCCCAGGTCAACTCTCGGTCGCCGTCGACGAGTGCAAAACCGGTCGGGTCGGCGGCGGCACATTCCTTGGCAAAGCGGGGCATCAGGGTCCGATCGGTCGGTTGGTGGAGGGACGGTCGAACGAACCAGAACGGAACTTGTCGACATCGAGCTTCATCGCGTCCGGCACAGCTTCGCTGGTCGATCCGTGGTGCACGCACACGCGATGGAGAATTCGCCACTCGCCGCCACGACACTCGTAGCTGTCGAGGTAGCGGCCGTAGAACGTGGACAGCCGGCGCTCGTCGCGATGGAACAGATGCGCAACGGTCAGGGCCTCGCCGCGGGCATGCGCGCCGTCGGGATCGATCTGCACCCGGTGATTCGACGTGGTGTGCATGGTCCACTCCCAGGCGTCGTGGCTGCCGACCACGCGGTCGCAGAAGTCCCATGCGTTGCCGACGAACACGCCGTGGTCATCGGTGCCGTCGGGCCAGTACGCCGACTTCATCACCTCGACGTCGAGCCGGTCGACACCGTAGGAGTACCGGCGCGACGCCTCGCGGCACGCCTCGATGGCGAGCAATTGCTCGATCGTCGGGGTCGGGTTCGTGAGTTCGGTCATCGACGCCTCCCGGGCTGATCGCCGCAGGGGTCAGACCCGCGATGTAGTCGTTGCGGCATCATGCGGTCGACCCGCCATCGACGACGAGAACATGGCCGGTGACGAACTCCGCAAGACCGGACACCAGGAACAGCACGGCTCGCGCCACGTGATCGGGCTGGCCGACCAGTCCGAGCGGGTTGGCGGAGATGCGGGACGCGATGTCGACACCGCTGGCCTTCAACGGCTCGAGTTGGTCCTGCACGCCGGGTGTGTCGATCACCCCGGGCGCCACGGCGTTGACGCGAATTCCTCGGGGTCCGAGCTCGCGGGCGAAGGCGCGTGTCAGCGATACGACGGCGGCCTTCGACGCCGCATACGCCGAGATGTTCGTCCCGCCACCGAGCGCGGCGATCGAGGCGAGGTTGACGATCGATCCGCCGGCAGGCATGTGCGTCGCCGCCTCGCGGGCAACGCTGAACGTCGATCGGACGTTCACGTCGAGCATGCGCGAGACGAAATCGTCGGAGGCGTCGAGCATCGGGCCGGTCGTCGGGAAGATGCCCGCGTTGTTGACGACGATGTCGAGACGATCGTCGTTCCCCGCCGCCAGACGCACCGCGGCAACGACGTCGTCAGCGCGCGTGATGTCGCACTGGACGAATCCAGCACCGGTGGCCTCGGCTGCGACCGCCGACGACTCGTCGATGTCGCCGATCGTCACGATCGCCCCGGCGTCGACCAATCGACGTGCGATGGCCGCGCCGATTCCCTGGCCTCCCCCGGTGACCAGCGCCCGCTTGCCAGCCAGGTCGATCAGCTCGGATGCAGGTGCGACGTCGACGGAGACGAGCTGATCGGTCACGCCGCCGAGATTACCGAAGCCTCGTTAAGAATCATGCGCCCAGCGCCGGCAGCGCGAAGCCACCACGATCCAGCCACCACGACGGTTCGACCACGACGATGCGACCACGACGATGCGACCACGACGGTTCGGCCACGACCGGGCGATGAGCGAACCGACCGGATACGGCGGCTCCGCTCATCACAACCCGCCAACATCAACCAGCGATGAGCGAACCGACCGCATGCGGCGGTTTGGCTCATCGGTAGGTGACGTCGAGTTCGAGGTGTTCGAGGCCGCGGAGGATGAAACTGCGGCCGTAGCGCAGCGACGCCTCGTCGACGACCGCGATCGTGTCGAGCCGTGCCGCGAGTGTCTGGAGCGCGCAGACCGCCTCGAGCCGCGCCAGAGCGGCGCCGAGGCAGAAGTGGATGCCGTGCCCGAACGCCAGATGCTGGTTCACGCCCGGGCGATCGGGGCGGAACTCCTCGGGGTCGTCGAAGACGCGATCGTCGTGATCAGCCGAGCCGTACATCACCCAGACCGTCGAGCCGGCAGCGACCGGGGTGCCGGCGATTTCGGTGTCGGAGGTGACGATGCGGAATAGACCCTGGTTGGGACTCGCCCAGCGCAGCGCTTCCTCGACGACGAGCGATGCCCGGATGGGGTCGGCCTTGAGCCGCTCCCATTCGTCGGGGTGGTTGGCGAGTTGCACCATCACGTCGGCGAGCAGGCTCGCCGTTGTCTCGCTGCCCGCCACCTGAATCTGGCGGATGATCGACAGCATCTCGGCCATCCCGAGCGGTCCACCCTCGACGCCGTCCGCAGGGGTCAGCTCGGCATTGAGGAGGTCAGTCAGGAAATCGTCTCGAGGGGTGTCCCGTCGATCCTCGATCTCGGACGCGAAGTACCGCTGCTGCTCGACGATGTCGAGCTCGGCGGCGACACGTTCGTCGTCGGTGATCGTGCGACCGATCGCGGCGACCGACGAATCGGCCCAACGCTTGAACTCCGCCTGACGGGTTTCGGGCACTTCCAGGATCACCGCGACCGCTCGCACCGGCAAAGCCACCGCAAACGAGTTGAGGAAGTCGACACGCCCCGCACCCTCGAAGCCATCGACGAGCTCGTTGCAGATCGTTCGGATCGCAGGTTCGAGCTCCTTCACCCGCTTCGGCGTGAATGCCTTCGAGACGAGCTGGCGATATCTGGTGTGCGATGGCGCGTCTTCGGTGAGCATCGTCGGCACATTGGGCCAGCCCTGCGCGATCACCTCTCGGAGCCGAGCGAGCAGCTCGGGTGACGGCTTGGCCGCCGGTGTGCCGAACCGTGACGAGAAGGTCGCAGGTTCGTGGAGAATGCGCTTGACGTCCTCGTGACGCGACACGGCGAAGATCGACTCGCCAGGGCGGCCGAATTGCGCTCCATCGAGCTCGAGCACAGGGGCCT
>Ga0307379_10009264_pt1 | contig 13171 bp, 6 predicted proteins | sample UN2MG_FD_202237 | JGI IMG/M metagenome (GOLD analysis project Ga0307379, IMG submission 202237) | Soil microbial communities from Risofladan, Vaasa, Finland - UN-2 | ecosystem: Environmental > Terrestrial > Soil > Coastal area > Acid sulfate soil | place: Finland: Risofladan, Vaasa | collected...
AGCGAGAAAGACACTGAAGCGGTCTTAGAAACTTTACAGATGCTGCATATCGAAGACCTTGCCATGCGAGACATTAACGAGCTTAGCGGGGGTCAGATGCAGAAAGTATTTATCGCACGAGCGCTCACACAAGAGCCAGATCTGCTTCTGCTTGACGAGCCCACTTCTAATCTTGACATTAGACATCAGCTTGAAGTGATGCACACGATACAAAGCATCGTGAAGATAAAGGGTATCTCGGCGATCATGGCGATCCACGACCTTAATTTAGCTGCACGCTACGCAGATAGAATAATAATGATGCATAATGGTACAATTTTTTCTGATGGAGAACCTACTTATGTCCTCACGCGGGAGAATATAAAATGGGTTTACGGTGTGGATGCCGAGGTGAACCAGAACGGCGGGAAGCTTTATATTGTTCCCACACACGCTCTAAAGCACCATCATTAAGGTGGACGTGACTAATCCGCTTTGGGATACCTTGCAGGATCTTACAATTAATTATGCCACGGTAATCGAATCGTCACGTCACATGCCGATTTTACTTAAAACCAAAGCAAAAAAAAAACAAAAAGAGAAGAAGAGGAAAGAATTACCTCCTCCTCTTTCTTATTAGAGTGCTCGTTGCGATAACGCTCAGCAGTCCGATCAGTGCTGCGATGCCGACCGGCGTGAGTGCGGGTACTTGTTCTCTTTGCTCCCTTCCCAACACGATGAACCCGGGGTCGTTCTCGTTGTGCGCTGCGTCGACGCCCAAGTCAAATTTCATGTTATTGTTCGTATCATAGACGACGTCGTACTCGCCGGGATCGGGGTTTGGCCATATTTCCACACCGATAATACTCCCATTTCCGTCGGTTGTCACATTATGCTTTTGAGCGTAAATCGTGGAATTGATGTGCGTGCCGTCTACCCAGTGCTTATCCTCCGTGATGTAAATGTCCACTTCGCTATTTGGTATGAACCCGCTTCCTGTTACATAGACCGTTTCGTTGGTGTAAAACCGCTCCTGTTCTGTACCACCGCTATCGCTTGCGTATCCTCCCGGACAGGGCACCGTGATCGTCACGATGTCCTCGTTGCTGTAATACCACACATCCGCCTGTGCCACATCGGGGTTTCCTTTCGCACGGAACGTATTAATGTCAACACCGCACCTTATTACGGTTGCGTTGTACTCGATCGTTATGGTCTGGTTGGGCTCAAGCACAAACAGGTTGAGCGGAGCAATGGGGCCGGTAACTCTATTCGTGTCAACTACAGTTTCAAGAGCGAACGCGCTCACCGGCGGACTTTGAGCGAGCGGGATCGAGTTATTGATCAGGTGATCGACCTCCCATTCCATGCTCACCACGAGATCCTTGGCTAGTTCTGTTACGGTATACTCGGTTACGTTGCCGGTTCGTTCGTTCCGCAGCGTGATCGTATCGTTAGCACTGAGGTTATAATCTGGGTACGAAGAGTTGTCAGTCCAGGTCTCTAAAGTATACCCGTCCCCGCCGCAGCACGCTTCGAGCCAGCAGACTTCGGTCCATTCGGTACCATTCGGCTCGCTCAGGCTAATCGCTTCATAATCAAGCACGGAATCAAAGTATATGCTCTCGTTTGTGGCCGTATCATTCACCAGAAGCGTGTAGGGTACGTTATCGACATGATACCACTCCTCGTAACTCTCCAGCCAAAGCTGATCGCACGCGCTGACTCTACCGTCATTATTGGTGTCATTCCAGCCATGGAGATAGTGCAGCTTGTCCTCAGGGCAGAGCTCGTCGAAGGTCGGGGACTTCACTATCAAAGCTCCCTTATAAAAGCAGGAACTAAGTGGGTCATAGGGATTCCACAGATAACCCGGCATTTCATCGTCACAATCTTCGCCGTATGTCGTATTGGGGTGCAGTATCCGCTGCTTGAAGGTGTAATTGTACTGCTCGTGGAGGTACGGTGTTTCCTCTAAATTTATGAGTATGACCCCGCTCTCATTCTTCAGCGTCGCGTTGCCCGCGAACACCAAGCTGCAGTCGAGGATATCCCAGAACCGTAGTTGCGTGAGGTTGACATTGCCCGTGTTCGTGATCGTGCAGTTGAACCGTACGTTCTCGTTGATGCTCGCGTTGACCGCTTTCACCCACGCCGTGCCGTTCCAGACCGTCTTGTTCACCTCGAGTTCAGGACAGGCGACCGTTACCGTCACCGTATCTTCGGCTGTTACTGTCTCGTCAGCTTCTTCGCAGTCAGCGCTCACGTTCCACCAGACGGTATACGTGCCGCATTCGAGCGCAGGTACTTCGAGCGTCCCGTTCACTTCGCTGCATGGTGCGAGGTCCTCAATGTTATCCACCGTTGTTTCATTGTTCGCTAAGGTAAGCTCGCCAGATATATTCCCCAGATCGCAGCAGGTCCCGTTGTTGTGGACAAGCCATGAGAAATTGAGCGTATCGTTTACCAGGACCGTTACCTCTTTAGCCCATGCCGTGCCGTTCCAGACCGTCAGGTTGGTCTCGACCGCGGGCCGCGGAGGCACCTCCACGTTAACGAGCTCCTCGTTGCTGTACGTCCAGTTCCCTTCGTACAGGCCTTTGGCGACGAAGGTGTTGGTGTCCCAACCGCAGCGGATATCCGTTGCGTTGTACTCGAACGTTATCGACTGCCCGGGCTCGAGTAGTAACCCGTCAGGGTCGACAAAATCATCGACCCCCCACTCCCTGCTCACTACGAGATCAATGGCGAGTTCCGTTACGGTATACCAGAGGTCTTCCTCCTCATCCTCGTCCTCATCAGTGCCGGGGCTCCAGAGCAGAATCGTATCATTCACGCTGAGGTTCCCGTCCGCGTCGGTATCGTTCCACTCTTCCAATTCGTACCAATCCCTGCCGAAGCACGCCTCAGACCATCCGACTTCCAGCCAAGAGACAGACCACGGCTCGCTCAGGTTGACCTCTTCGTAATCTTCGTAACCGAGCACTTCCGGCCCCCACCAACCCCAATCGACTTGCACGGATTCAAGGTACATGCTCTCGCCCGTCTCGTTATTGGTAACATTGAGGGTGTACGGCACGTGCTCGACATGGTAAGAGTATAGCAAACCGAAACCTGATAGGACAATCTGGTCACACGTGCTGATTCTACTATCGTTATTGCTGTCTTCCCAGCCCCATAATTCACGCTGATGCCCTGTATCTGGACAGAGTTCTGTGAATCCTTCGTACGGCGATGTAAGCAACGGATTATATGGATCCCAGGAGAGATTGTCAGGATGCAGTACTTTGGGTTTGAAGGTGTAGTTGCCTTCCAGCACGATGCTGTCGTTGACGACGACATCGGTCGCATTCTTCAGCGTTGCGTTGCCTGCGAACACCAAGCTGCAGTCGAGGATGTCCCAGAACCGCAACTGCGTAAGGTTGACCCTGCCGATGTTCGTGATCGTGCAATTGAACCGGAGCGTATCGTTGAGATACGCGTCCCGTACTTCTTTCACCCATGCCGTGCCGTTCCAGACCGTTTTATTGACTCTGAGCGCGGGTAAGCCGGGTGCGCACGGAGATTGCTCGTACAGGAACGGCTCATAGTCCACACTTCCCGGCGACTCATTGATGCTTGCTGCTATTTCTTCGGATACCGCAGTGCCCCAGTAGTTGTTCTCCGCCACCACATCATAAATCTGATACTCCCCAGTCCAGAAGTTCCATTCCCAGCCGCCGGAATCATTGTTATACGCACCATTGAAGATAATGTTATTATCCGCAATTGTGTTGTTAATGCTCCACCATATTGAGTAGAACCCCGCTTCTGTGTTTTGGTACACCAGATTGCAGGTGATGGTGTTATTAGCGGAATATGCTATGGTGATGCCATAGTGGTTATCGATAACGGTATTCCTGATGAGCTCATTCACGTCGGCGCTATTCAATTTTATACCTGAATCATTATGCCCGCGTGCACGGTTGGCACTGAGCACATTACTGTCAGAGTAATCAAGGACGATACCGTTCATGTTATTCGAGTTTGCGGTGTTTCCGACTAGTGTGTTGTTGTCTGCATGATACAGGTAGATGCCATTATTTCCATTCGAGTTAGCGGTGTTACCGACCAAGGTGTTGTTGTTCATAATTTCGCCGTAGTATGGCTCGAGTCGGATGCCAGTGCCATTATTCGCGTTTGCGGTGTTATTGGTGAGATTGTTGTACCATGATGTGCGCAAGAAGATGCCAGTGCCATTATTCGCGTTTGCGATATTATCAGTGAGCGGGTTATTGTCTGCATATAACAGGTAGATGCCGTCCCCATCATTCGCGTTTGCGGTGTTATTCGTCAGGTTATTGTGGTCTGAATAATACAGCAGCACTATGCCCGCGTCCTTATTCCCGGTTGCGTTGTTATTGGTCAGGTTGTTGTAGCGTGAATCCCCCAAGACGATACCACCCCTTAAATACTCGGTACTATACCCGTTTGCGTTTGCGGTATTACCAATAAAGTCGTTGTCTTGTGAATCATCCAGGTAGATGCCGGCCACATCATTCGCGTTTGCGGTATTATTTGTGATGGTATTGTTGTTTGAATGGCTTAGATCGATACCGGTGCCGTTATTCTCGTTTGCATTATTATTCGTGAGGGTATTGTTGTTTGAATGGCTTAGATCGATACCGGTGCCGTTATTCTCGTTTGCATTATTATTCGTGAGGGTATTGTTGTGCGAGTCCTCCAACCTGATACCAACACTGTTCGTAGTAAATGACACGGTGTTATTCGTGAGCGTGTTGTTGTTCGACTGCAGTTCATTATATGCATCACCTATATCAATACCACTATCGTAGTTATACAGCACGGAATTGTTCATGATGGTGTTGTTGTTCGAAGAATATACCAGCCTGATACCCCTGTAGTTGTTCGTTACGATATTGTCCGAGATGGTGCAGTGCTCAGCACCTGTGAGGTAAATACCTGCATCGAACTGTCCAGTCGCATTTTGGATCGTGAAGCCCGATATATTCACCCTCGTTAATTCACCCCAGAGCGAGTACAAATGAAAGACCGATTCGTTTGTATTATTCGCGGTTACGATACAATTCTCCGAGCCGTTCTGCGATCGTATGGTGAGATTCTGCTTGTTCATGACCTCGACGTTCTCGGTGTACGTGCCGTCGCGCACGATGATGGTGTCGCCATCATTCGCGTTATACACCGCCTGTTGAATAGTCTGGTTGCCGCCCTCCGGCACCCAGATCGTTGCGGCACCCGCCAAGCCAGAAGTCAACACAAGCGCAAATATGAGTACTATCGATCCTGTAATTATCCTTATAGTTTGTTTATTCATTCTCTCCACCCCCAGAAATATGCTGTTTCTGATCTATTTAAGCTTTTCTGTTTTGTTTAATCTCGTGTACTACGCAAGTGGACAGTGTTACAACGGAGAGAAGAACGCGTATGCTCATCCCACTTCAGTTTCTTCTGCTCGTTATAGTAAGCAAACGGAGTGAAAATAAGCTTATATGGGCTGCTGCTCTGGCTCTACAAAAGTCAGTGATTGCTTGTAGTAGCCAAAGAACCAGCAAGATATGAAATCATTTGGAGTCATTTTGCACCGTTGTGAACTCGAATAGGGAATAAGCAGAGCTTACCTAATTAACTCTGCTTCTCTCTCCGCCGTAACTTTGGCATCAACTTCGATTTGAAGAGCCATCCGAGACCCACCAGAATTAATAGTGGCAAGGCGTACCCAGCGAGTATTATAAGTCCCCGTATCACAGATACAAAGCCTTCGAAAGCAGCGCTGAGCGCATCCCGTATGCCCCAGCTATGCGTTATCGGCTCCGGCTCATACAATGAAACGGAGATCGTGGCAAGCTCAACGCGGTTATCAAGATAGTTTATCCTACCGGTAAGCCGTTCGATATCATCCCGCACACGCCATATTTCTCGCTCGACTTCCAGAACCTCCTTTGTATTATTAGCCATGTCCAGAATCTCCAGTAACCGCTTCTCCTGCCGCTTGGAATTGTTAAGCCTCGCCGTCAAATCAATATATTCTTCCGTAACGTCTTCTCCCGAGATGTGTTTTGACTTAACCGTACCAATCTGCTCTATTTCTGTGATAACCGGCAGGAACTCATCTGTTGGCACCCTGAGCGTAATATCCCCCCGCTTATGTCCGGTATCAGTAACATACGAGTAGGAATCAGAAACAAAACCACCCGAACGTTCTACTATTCCTATAAGTGCGTCAGAACTTGCTTGGAAGTCTTCTACTTCGATACTCAATGAAGCACTTTGGATAATCTTCCGCTCTGTATTCGTATTAGTATATTGTGATTCAGGTGTTTCTCTTTCTGCTGGCACGGGAATCGGTGCTACTGCCGGTGCTGGTAATCCTTTACCTCCCCAAGTGTCCTCATCAGAATATTCTGCTGGCCCCTTCAACTCTGATAATGAAGAGGCGAAAAAACCTGCTGAAGCTGCTAATACGCATAGCACAATGACAGCCGCGATTTTTGTATATTTCTCCATCTTTATTACCTCACCTACAAAACTCATAGGTTTTCATCGTTTATATGATTTTCGTAAGCTACGAACCGAGTTGAAGTTATAGATGAGTTTAAAAGCAGGGAAAACAAAAATAGAGTGAATGATTCCCAATCCAAATAAGAGCAATACCCGGAATGAAATGGCTGAAGGTGCTGATGCCAACGATGAAAAATTGCTCATTTTGCCTTTAAACGACAAAAATTCGAAGAAAATCTCTCAAGTCATTTCAAGTGATACCGCGCGGAACATTTTAGAAGCTCTTGCATCCACACCACGTTCGGCATCGGAGATTGCGGAGAAACTTGATATTCCTTTAACTACCGTGCAGTACAATCTTGAGAAGCTTTACGATGCAGGGCTGGTGAAGGTAGAGCGGACGAAATATAGCAGGAAGATGAAAACCGTGAAGATATACGCGCCACAGCGTAAATTCGTTGTCATCGCACCCGGTAAGGCAGACAAAAAGGATGTTATCGCGGCATTGAAACGATATTTAACGGTGATCGTTTTTGCGGTGTTTGGTTCTGCTGCGATAGAAGTTTTAATGATGAAACTGAAAACTCCAGAGTGGGAAGAGGCCACAAGGGGTATAGCTGATCAAGAAGCCCCTGCACCAATGTATGCACCTACACTGACACCATCACCAGAGAAGGCATTAGATACAGGTTTTGGGTTTGACATCTTTGCTCATCCTGGGCTATGGTTCCTCTTTGGTGCTCTGTTCGTGATATTGGTCGTATTCATTATAGAATATCATGGAAGGAAGAAGGAGAGAAAAGAGTAGTAATAATCAGGATGATGATGCCGGATACATTATTTCAACAGTCACGATGTCGCTGCGAGCAATTATTTCATCGGTCTCTACCGATTTGATATATGCCTGAATATCGCATTCACCCCTAAACGGACGTCCCCTTATATTTATCGCTGTGAATGTGTGTTGTGACGTTCCTCCGGGACCCAAATCTACCCCGATAAATTGGTCAGGAGGTAATCGCCAGTATTCGTCTCCTGCACTGGTGATCACCGCTATACCAACACAATAAGCGTCTCCAGAGGTGATATTTTCGCCTTTGTTCTTCACGGTAACGTTGAGTGTGACTGATTCGCCGTAGTCAATGGTGATGGATCTATCGCTTATTATAGATGGTTTTGGCTCTGTGATTTTAATATCCACGACTTCAAGTCCCGTTGATTCATCATTCTGTTGCCAAAAAGCGATATAAGCGAAGCTTGCGGTAGCAACAATGAGCACGACTATTATCACGACACTCACTACTACGGTTTTGTTTGTTGCAACGTCCACTAAGTTTTTGTTTTTCATTCCCTTTCGCTATTATCGTTTCTAATTATAACAGGATATAGGTTAAGCTATACTAATTTAATCGGTTCTTAAAAGTTTTTCGGTTTATGTCTTTACTTATAATTTACTACTTTTTATAAACTTTTCCTCTCGTCTCAAATTTCAAGATATGTACTGTTTCCTTCTCCTTTTCAATGAAATAAGCAATTCTGTAGTCTCCGATCAGCACTCTGTAAGTATTTTCTACGCTCGCGATCTTCTTCAAGTCAAAATCTCTCCAAGGAAGTGGATTTGTTTTCACAGTTTCTAATAATGAAGCAAATGTATTCAACTATGCTTTTGGAGAAGCTCTGAGCTTTTTAGCTATCCATTTGTGAACCACAGTCTTATACATGAAACTTCAGAATAAAACTTCTTTTTTCAGGTTTTTCAAGCACGCAAGTTTTTCTCTTATCAGTATCACCTCCGCATATATCCCTTTTAGCAAAGTTTCAGTCATCTATCTCTGTCAATCCACAACAGTACTATCCTATCACTCATGTTATTATCTCCCATATCAAAATAAGTTTATTCCACTTTCGAGAGGCTCCCGTTTCGTTCCCAAATTTTCCTGCACAAACAAAGCATTCTCCTTGTTTATTCCCCGGTTCTATTTCGTATAGCTATACAAATAAATAAAGAAAGGGCTTAAGCCCTTATTTTTTCTTTCTTACCGCGCTCAATGCTAAAACGACCGAAAGCGCGCTCAGCAATGCGAGTATTCCCTGTGGTGTTAGTACGGGCACTTGAACGGTACACATCGGACAGTAGCCCAAGGGATGGTAGTCCTTCGCTCCGGCCCCTCCCGGAATCGTGTAATCACCCGTTACGCCCGGTGGCGGCGACCAGAAGTTGCCTGTCCAGTTGTTATTTGCCCCATCGTCAAATGCCTGCAGCACGTTATCGTAGATGCAGTTCTCGTTTATCCTGTTCCAATCAGCATTCTCGGTGACGTGCACGCCCGTATCCGCGCCTCCGATTGAGTTGTTGATGATCATGTTACGGATGATCGTGTTACCGGACGAGTTCTCGATCCATATCCCATGGTGGTTGTCCCGTATCTCACTGTCCGCGATCGTATTGTTAGCGCTAAAAGCCCTGATGTGAACACCGTAGGTCGTCGTCGGGGCAGCAGCGGTTAAGCCGAAAATGGTGAACCCATAGAATTCGTTGGCGTCTGCACCTGATAGATAGATGCCGTAGGCGTCAGTACCCGCGGTAAGCTGTGAGATGACCTTGTCTGAGTTGAACCGGTTATTGTTAGAGGCGATCACGTCGATGCCGTAGCTTTCATTTGCTGGTGCAGCAAGCTGTGAGATTGACACGGTTCCGCTGAATAGATTGTCGTTCGAGCCCGCGGCGAGCTGAATGCCGATGGCGTCACCGGAGATTGCGTTGAGGTACGAAACGAACGTCGTCTCAAGCGAGTTGAAGCTTGAACTCCCGAGGAAGATGCCGACGGCAGCATTGACTGCAGTAAGGTCGGTAACGGTGGTGCGTGTGCTAAAATTGTTGTTATTTGATTGCGAAAGGAAGATGCCCTGCGCGTATATTGCTGCGTTGAGCCCGGTAACGGTGGTGGTATTAAACGAATTGTTGTCCGCGTTGTTTAGAGAGATGCCGTACGATTGGTTGCACGAGAGATTGGCAATGGTGGTATCGGTAAACGAGTTGTTGTCTGAATTATCAGCTAGAGAGATGCCGTAGGTAGTCTCAGATGCTGTAACATTGAAAACGGTAGTGTTAGAGCTGAAGGTGTTTTTGCTTGAATCGGTCACTAAGATGCCGTAGGCGTCACTGTCTGTTGCCGTAATACGGGAAACGGAGGTGTTGGAGCTGAAGGTGCTGTTGTCGCTAAACCATTCCAGCCCTATGCCGTAGGCTTTGTCAGCTCCCGTAATGTTAAAGACGGAGGTGTTGGAGCTGAAGGTGTTTCGTGAAGCATGCAGCCCTATGCCGATGGCGACGTCAACACCCGTAATAGTAGAAACGGCGGTGCTTCCGCGAAAGATGTTGTTGTCTGAATACATCAGGTCGATGCCCCGGGCGTACCTGTTGGTTGCCGTAACAGAGGAAACGGAGGTGTTGGAGCTGAAGTTGTTGTTATCCGAAGTTAAAAGATAGATGCCGTTGGCATCGTCGGTCGCGTTAAGTGAAGAGACGGCCGTGTCGGTGAACGAGTTGTTATCCGATTGGTTGAGGAAAACGCCGTAGGCATTTTCGCACGAGAGATTGGCAACGGCGGTCCCGGTGAAGTTGTTGTTGGTTGCATCTTCGAGATAAACGCCGTAGGTGTCGTTGACTGCCGTGATAGTTGAGATGGAAGTGTTGGTAAACGAGTTGTCGTTACCCAGCCAAAAGTAAACGCCGTAGGCCTCTTGACAAGAGAGATCGGAAATTGCCGTGTCGGTAAACCGGTTGTTTGTTGCTCCATTTGCGAAGTAAACACCGCTGACGGTCTCGGTTGCCGTGAGCGTGCTAATCATCGTGTCGTTAAACACATTCTCTTGTGTTTCAGGCCGGTAAAGATAAACGCCCGAGGCACGCGTACCATTAATCCCGGAAACCAAGGTCGTATCAAACCGGTTCTTCGCTGCATATTCTACGCCAATGCCCGTGGCAAACTGGTTTGCAGTAACATTTGAAACAGCGGTGCGTATCTCGAACGAGTTATTATCTGAAGAATATCCAATGCTGATCCCCCTGGCGTTGAGGGTGGTTGCCGTAACGTTCGAAACGGTGGTTGAGCGGAACGTGTTATTGTTTGATTGTAAAGTTGCGATGCCATACGTGTTGTCTCCTGCCGTAACGTTCGAAACGGTGGTTGTGCTGAACGTGTTGTTGTCTGAAAAGAACAGATCGATACCGTAGACTTGGACACCCCCCGTGGCGGAGATGTTCGTCACGATGGTGTTCGAGATGGTGCACTCGCTCGCGTTATTCATGTAGATGCCTGCTATAGATCCAGAGGTGCCCTGAGCATCGCGTATCGTGAAGCCGTCGAGTGTGACGTTCGTCTGGTCGGTGATGTTGACCACGTGATCGTTTGCCCCGCCTGCTGAAACCACTGCCCGCCCGTTTATTGACCGTATGGTGATATTCGACTTGTTCACATCGACGGTTTCTGTTGCGCTATAGGTGGTAGCATCAACCTCTATCGTCCGATTAACGGCATCCACGGCGTTGATCGCCGCCTGGATGGTGGGCTGGTTGTCGGGCACGTTAATGACACCTGCACTTGCCGTCATGGTAAACGCCATGAGCGCAAGACTCACGACCAGCGCTGCGCATAAACCGCACTTCAGAAAAGATTGTGTTGCTTTCGATTCTTCTTCTTCTTCTTTAGCTTTTTGTTTCGTTTTCATTTTCTTCTTTCTTTCCTAAACGTCAAAAAAATGACCGAAGAAGACTTAACACCAAAGTATAAATAAAACCATCGCCAAAATTTGTGTGCTTCATTGATAATCCTAAGCATAAGAGTCGCCTGCATATGTTTTACGGGTGTTTTATGGGTAAGGGCCACGGGAAAATAGAAGGGATATACAGAAAGAGAAGCGCGGAGATTTTACGTATTATTGAGTGTTTGTTTCCTTCTTTATTATCGAACGAGTAAGAAAGTTCGACATCGCGCGCACAGCGTAGCGGGTTTCTCCTTTGCTTCGTATAACGAATTGGAGAATTGCATCACGCAGTCGTTGGTGCAGTGCTGTAGCCCAAGAACATGCCCCGTTTCGTGAATCGCTTCCTTTTTTATCAAATCTAAAGAATCAAGCCTGTGCGTAGAGAGCAACGCCGCTTTACCTGGGTGAGCAACGCCAAATACGAAATTCATGCCAAGCACGTATAAGTCATCGCTTATTATCCACAGAGCTAGAAATTGCTCGGTTGACCTTGCTTCCGAGGTGCTTTGGATAAGATAATTCATGAGCTTTGACGCATTGTATTGCCTTCTCTTCAAGTTAAAAGCGCCCTTTACCTCGGCTGCGTCCAATTGGGACACTTCATCGGTCTCCATTCCAAATACCGTGTTAAGTGCTTCTTTTACCGGTGGAACCGCTTCCGCGCTCTTGTTATCATAAAATATCCAGAAATTTTTCATATTTCTTTGATTAACTTTTCTTCTAATCCCTTTTTAAAAAAGTGTTTGTGGAAAAAACCTTCTTTTGATAAATCTTTTCTCCCATAGAAGTTTCTTTGATCAAACTTTCTTTTGAAAGAAAGTTAGATTGATGGGGCAGCCCAGATTTGAACTGGGGTCCATGGCTCCCAAAGCCACGAGGATAACCTGGCTACCCTACTGCCCCTCCCCTCTTTTATAACTTAGGATACATTGATAAAAAGCTACTCTAAGTAAATACCTGACACTCTTTTTGCCACGATATGATTTAGTTTACGACACAAAATCAGCATGCGAGAACGGTAGAGGCCTGAAAAGGTAAATGATCTGTTTTTCGGGTCGAGCGACTTCTAAACGGAGGAAATCTTTATATACGTGAAAGCGTATGTTAATAATATGAAACAAGCAATACCGTCAGTACTGGTTTTAATTCTATTTTTGTCCGTGGTTTCTGCAGCGGCTGCTGCTCAGAGTGGCATTTATGAACCGGGAACCGGACTACAGGGTGCTGAATTAAATGAAACGGGCCAAGGTCAGCAAGCAGGACTAAATGAATCCGGACAAGGCGTTAATCAAAGTCAACAAGCAGGATTAAATGAATCCGGGCAAGGCATCGGTCAAACTCAGCAGGAACAGGTGGAGCAAGAAACACAGAATGTGGGAGAAAATGCAACGCTCCAGATTCAACAAAGGGAGGAAGTGAGAGTTCAAAATGCCAGCGAATTGCATGAGATGATAGAACAAAGAGAGCGAGAGATGAACCAAGAAATCCAATCATTAGAAGAGCATCAGCAATTGGTATATCTAAATCAAAATAAAGTACGGTTAGCCGTTCAGTCTTTGTTTGCAATGGAGGAGTTAGTGGGCAGTATTGGGCCTCAGGTTTCCCAAATTGCGGACGAGATTAATACGTCTGTACAAGCGACGATTCAAGCAGAGGAGCGCATACAGGCACGGAATACCATTGTACGATTCTTTGCCGGCGGTGATGAGGAGGCTGCACAGGAGATAGAACAGCAGGTGATTCAAAACCAGGAACGGATTCGAGAGCTCCAGCAATTACAGGAAGAGTGTGATTGTGACGAACAAGTGCGGGCCATACTGCAGGAGCAAATACAGAATGTGGAGCAGGAACAGACGAGATTACAGCAGGTAGCCCTGAATGAACTGAATGATAAAGGCTTATTCGG
>Ga0307379_10009265_pt1 | contig 13170 bp, 9 predicted proteins | sample UN2MG_FD_202237 | JGI IMG/M metagenome (GOLD analysis project Ga0307379, IMG submission 202237) | Soil microbial communities from Risofladan, Vaasa, Finland - UN-2 | ecosystem: Environmental > Terrestrial > Soil > Coastal area > Acid sulfate soil | place: Finland: Risofladan, Vaasa | collected...
GAACCCAAGCTGAAAGACTTTGATCTTTCGCTTCTGATACTGTTCAAGATTGTAGAAGGGCGGTCCATCTACACAGCGAGCTAATCATTAAAAGATGATCGCTCCAGGGGGGGCGGATGACCTAATCAACTACAAACTCTTCCAGTGTCATGCTAACACATTTAGTTAATAATTTAGATATTTTTATCGTACAAGGGGGCGGATTTATCCGCCCCGTTTCATTGCGGGTTCGATGAATCGAACCCCTACAACACTACAATTTCGCTATCTTAACCAATTAACCAGCTAACTATTTCTATAAGTTATGCGCTACATGCTACCCGCTAGATTTATAATCTTTGCCTCTAAATTTTTCAAATCCAGTAAAGCGATGGTGCTCTTCCCGGTAAGCCAGTCCCCGCATTCCCCTGTATTTATAATATCAAAATAAAAATTACAAAATTACAAAATTTTCTTGACAGGAGAATAAAATTGGTATAAAATGTAATCGTTAACAATTGTAAACGATTACATTAGAGAAGTAAAGTACGAAGAAAACAATTCTGATTATTTGTATTATGTTATGTTGCTGATTTTTGTCTTATTAGTTAGTGAATGTGGGAATCGGAAACCCTCAATAAACATTTTAAGCCTACTCCGCAGGAATATTAAAGAGGGTAAATAGAAAAATCATAGATAAGTAGCGTCATAAAATTTAATCAAAAAAATAATATTATATGCTTTTAAAAGAATTCATCTATTAATTTAAGTATAAAGAGGTAGGTATGTCTGAAAAAGCTAATATTAGAAACAGCGGGAAATGTAGTTTTCCTAAAATTCTGCCAGTAAGGGAGCAGTCAAACCTTATCAGAGAACTGGTTATGAATCGTCTAGACACGGTTCTGCCCTTGGCTATGAGAGAAGCCGATCTGGATATGTGGATTATCCTCTGCCAGGAAGATGATCTTGATCCTGTTTACAAAACTATGATTCCTATGGATTGCTGGAGTCCCATTCTGCAGATGCTAATCTTTGTTGACGAAGGGGATGGAAAAATAAAGAGGTACAATGTATCCGGCACTGACACCAAAGATCTATACGAACGGCCCTACATTGGGCAGTTGGAAGAAAAACAGTGGCCCGTTCTTTTGGATTTGGTGAGCAGGCGGGAACCCAAAACTATTGGTGTTAATATAGGTGCCGTAAAATGGAGCGGTGGTGGCCTCACTTACAATCTCTACCGGCAGCTTAAGGAAAGACTTCCCCGTAAGTACTCAGAACGTCTAGTATCCGCCGAAAAAGCAGCAGCACGGTGGGGTGCAACCCTGACGAACAGAGAAATCGATCTTTTCCAGCACGTAATAAAAATCGCCCACTATATCATCGCCGATTGCTTCAGCCGTACGACCATTACTCCCGGAGTTACTACCATAGACGATCTCGTATGGTTCTATTGGCAACGGGTGATTGATCTGGGACTGGATTTAGCCTTCAGACCATATTTCACTATTATACGAAATGAAGTAGATACCATATACTACGGTAAAGGAAGCAATATAATTCTGCCGGGAGATATAATTCACTGCGATGTGGGAATTAAGTATCTGAGACTGAATTCGGATAATCAGTATCTTGCTTATATTTTAAAACGAGGTGAAACAGACGTACCTGAGGGACTCAAATCTCTTATGGCTCAAAGCAATCAATTGCAAGACATTTTTATGGACGAATTTCGAAGGGGGATTTCCGGAAACGAATTACATCAAAACATTCTCAAGAGAGCCCGCAAAGAAGGCATTTCCAGTCCCAGGGTATACTCCCATTCTCTGGGACTATTTCTCCATCAGCCGGGACCATTAATCGGGTTACCATGGGAGCATGAGAATCCTCTACCACGGGGAGAAATGCTTATGGAGTATAACTATGCTTTTACCATGGAGTTAAGTACCGAAGGATCAGTAAGGGAGTGGAATAATCAGAACGTCAGGTATAGTATGGAAGAACCCGTAGTCTTCACCAAAGAGGGATGTCGCACTTTAAATGGCCGACAGACAGAATTCTATTTAATTTAATAATTATGAAACGATGCTGTTTGAAAATGATTAGAAACTCGAGCTTTTTCTGACTTTAACACTTAATTCTTTGTAACACCTTACAAATCAACAAATAAAAAAATGAATATGTACATTTTTGCACTACAATTTTTTATTTTACAAAGATAGCTCACTAGTTGGAATAACATTTGGGGGTGGTTTTATGCGCGACAACCTTAAAATATTATTACCCAGGCTATTAAACTTAGTTTTAATAAAAAACTTCTCTTGTTTTATCTTAACTTAAGCAAAATTCATAGAATTTAGGGCTTCTCGAATTTGTTGTGGTGAAGCTGGTAGATGAGCCTTTATTCAACTTGAATTATAAGGGCCTCTCTAGGAGAAAGGCTAGAAAACAGATTACAAAATGACCTTTTATTCGGGGTTCGGTCCAGTGGAAGACCGGTCTTACCTCAAGGGAGGTAATCAGATACCATTTTCTAGCAGCATAGGGGGTGAACTGATGATGAGAAGAATCATGTTGGATAAGTTCTTCCGGATAGTTAGTTATTACTTCTTGATCATGAGCTTTCCCATTTGGCCTTAAAAAGTAAAAATTATTTCTTTTTACTCGGTCAATGATGGTAGGCAAAGATACTTTCTGGTTATATTTTTGTTATAAAAGATCTTTTATGTAACTGTAGTTATAATACTTAATCGGTACTTCTTTTGCTTTGATTAAGCCTTCTTCGATCTTTAGTTCTTTTACAATATTTCTCTCGGTATCTTTTGAAATTTTTCGAGCAGGTATTCTACGAGAGTACAGAATAGAGAAATTTTTGGGATCATCTTTTAATCGTTTTACCAAAGCAAAGAATCTTGTTTTCTTAATACCTAAAATTTCTTGGATGTATTTTCTTGCTATTTTCTTTTGTAGATAACGGGTAATTAGTTCTTTAATTTGATCATCGGTGAACTTTTTGTGCAGCTGCTTCATAATATAGGACCTCACCTTTTTAATCCTATATTATTATAGTTTTAGTTTGTTTTTAAGAGTTCACTTTTAATTCTTAAGTAACAGACCCAAACAAATGCTTGACAGCTTGGGGTGGGGTGGGGTGATATACTATAAAAAAGGATTAGCCCAGTGGATTTTGGAAAAACTAAACTATTACGAAAGAAGAATGGCTTAAAAAAACAACGATGATTGAGCAAAGGAAAGAATATATAAACTATATTAAAGGGGTAATGCAAAAAAAGGGTTTAATCTAAAATTAAGGAAGGATAAATTTTCAGATGGAGTGAGGGGAAGAGGATAAGAGAAAAATATTAAAAATTTTTTTAAAAAAGAAGGATTTTTAAGATAAGATAGAGCATATATTGTAGTATATTCTAGTGATGGTTCACCTTTTATGCTTAGTTTAATATTTTTAACAACAAATTAAATTTATTTAGCCAATTTTAAATTAAAGAAGCTAAAAGGTAGAAAAATTAAAAGGAGGGATGTTAAGAGGTATAAAAATTTTACAGAAATTAAATATATTCTAAAAAATAATAATCGAAGGAGGTATTAATTTTATGAAACGTATTGTTTTAGTTATTGTATTATTATGCTTAACTTTGATGCTGTTGGCATCCTTTTCTTTTGCAGAAATTAAGAACCCCGATACTCTCGTCTTTACTTCTATAGGTGAACCTGAGAGCATGGACCCTCACTGGGTTTATGAGGCGGGCAATGCATTAATTATTTACGAAATCTATGATAACTTGATAAACTACAAGGTAGAAAGTTCTTTTGAGTTTGTTCCTATGTTAGCTACCGAAGTTCCTTCGGTAGAGAATGGGCTGATTAAAGATAATGGTTTAACCTACATCTTTCCCATAAGAAAAGAGGTAAAATTTCATAATGGAGACATTCTAACCCCCGAAGACGTAGTCTATAGTTTTAAGAGGGCTTTAATATCTGATAGATCTGGTGGACAGATCTGGATGCTTTGTGAGCCACTTTTAAGTGTTTATGGCATAGAAGATAAAGCTACTGAAATTACCGGAGTTGGAAAATACAGTGATTTGTTTGTAGATGGCGATCCTCGAGGAGAACTCAAGGCCGAATATAAAGAGACGATGATCAAGGTCTTTACAGATTATATAGATAAAGTAGTTGAAGTTGATGGTGATAAGGTTGTTTTCCATTTAGCCCAGGCCTATGTTCCTTTCATGAACATTGTTGCTCATTCTAGTAGTTGGTCTTCTATCATAGATAAAAGATGGGCTATAGCTCAAGGTGCCTGGGATGGTAAGGCAGATAACTGGTGGAAATATCATGACCCCGAATGCGAGAAAAATCCTCTTTATGCTATTGAAAATGGCACCGGTCCCTTTGTCCTGAAAAAGTGGGTACCAGAAGAGATATTAATGCTAGAAAGATTTGATGATTATTGGAGAGATCCGGCTAAGATAAAGAATGTTCAGATAAAACGCATCATGGAATATACCACCAGAAAATTGATGCTCCAGACCGGCGATGCGGATATAATCGTTATACCGCCGCAATATCTAAGCGAAATGGAAAATATCCAAGGGGTAACCGTAATGAAAAATCTTCCCCAACTGGCTGTTCAGTTAGCTATGTTCTCCTGGACTATTAATGCAGAAGGTAATACCTATATAGGCAGTGGAAAGTTGGATGGAGAGGGGATACCACCTGATTTCTTCTCTGATATCCATGTAAGAAAAGGATTTTCTTACCTCTTCCCCTATGATATATTTATTACTAAGGTTTTGGGTGGGATGGCTACAAGGATTCCTGGTCCTATACCCAAAGGAATGATAGGGTATATAGATGATCCGGCACTATTATATGAGTTTAGTTTGCTAAAAGCCGCAGAGGAATTCAAATTAGCCTGGGATGGTCAACTCTGGGAAAAAGGCTGCAAATTTAATATCTTCTACAATAGTGGAAACGATGTTCGTAAGGCAGTCTGTGATATGCTTTCTACCTATGCTAAGATGTTAAACCCGAAATTTAACTTAGAGCCGGTGGGAATACAATGGTCAGCTTTATTGGAAGCTGTTCTAACCGGAAAACCTCCTATCTTTGTTCTCGGCTCTATGGCAAGATTTCCTGATCCGCATAGCTTTGTGCCAGTGTATATGGGAAGCCAAGGTAGCTTTGCCGGTTCCTTTGGGGAAGCCTATAGAGAGTTTGCCAGAAAAAATGTAGATCCTTTATTAGAAAAAGGAGTTAAAGAGACAGATCCGGTAAAAAGAGTAGAGATCTATAAGGAACTGACCCAGATAGCCCACGATCAAGCAATATCTTTATATGTATATCAGGTAAATGGTTACCATGTACAAAGAGACTGGATTAAAAATTGGTACTTTAATCCTGTTATACCTGGATTACCTGAATTTGCAGATTTCTATAACTTAACCAAGGGCGAGTAAAAATTTCTTAAAAATTCATTAATAACATAAATACTGGGGTGGAGGTTAATTCTCTTCCACCCCAGTATATTTTAAGGAGATTTGAGGGATGTTATCGTACATAATTAGAAGGCTTTTATTATTACCAGTTATACTTATAGGTGTAACTTTGTTAATTTATTGCGTGTTTTCTCTTTTAAGCCCCATAGAAAGATTGGCAACTTACATCCATGATCCTAATACTCTTATAATTCCTAAAGCAGCGGAAAGACTAATTGCCAAATATCATTTAAGTGATCCTTTTCCTTTAGGCTATATTAATTGGCTTAAAAGAATAGCCCATTTCGATTTGGGATGGTCGCGAACGGCTAATCAACCTGTCAAGGATGCAATTAGTCAGAGATTTCCCGCTACCTTGGAACTTGTATTATATTCTATCATTCCGGTAATATTGGTGGGAATATGGTTAGGAGTGATATCCGCTGTTCATCATAATGATATGCTGGACCAGACTATTAGAGTGACTGCCATAATAGGAGGGTCTTTACCTAGTTTTATTTTTGGACTATTAGTTTTATTTATATTTTATGGAATATTAGGATGGCTACCTCCGGGTAGGTTGAGTTCCTGGGCTCAAGATATAGTCTATACTAGTTCCAATTTTCATAGTTATACTCACCTAATTACTATAGATGCCTTATTAAATGGTAACCTACCTATATTTTTAGATGCCTTAAGGCATCTTATCGCTCCCATAATAACGCTTTCTTATATATCCTGGGCTTTCTTGCTTCGGATAACACGTTCCAGCATGTTAGACACCTTGAGGAAAGATTACGTAAAGACAGCGAGGTCTAAAGGGGTGGATGAATATACTGTGATTCATTTACATGCACAAAGAAATGCTCTAATACCAGTTATGACCGTAGCTGGTACTATGATAATACATATGTTGGGAGGGGTAATGATCACCGAAATTATATTTGATTATCCGGGTTTAGGATTTTGGACTGCAACAGCAGCACAACAATTAGATTATGGTTCGGTGATCAGCTTTGCTTTATTATTTGCTACTCTTATGGTGTTGGGTAATCTAATAGTTGATGTATCTTATGCCTTAATAGATCCTCGGGTTAGATTGGAGTGAGCAAATAACATGAATAGAATATTAAGAAAATTATTTAGTAATGCTACTTCACTTATAGGAATAATTCTTTTAATTATATTCGTTACTATCGCTATATTTGCTCCTGTGATTGCACCTCCTCTCTCAGAAGATTACTATCAAATACCTCGAATGTCCTGGGATATAAATCCTCAACCTCCCGGTTCCCCTATGTCAGGTGATATAAGAGATATATATGACTATATGGGTACAGAGATAAAATATGATAGAGCAATTTGTGGAACCGCTGAAGGTGGGTATGATATATTTTATGGATTAATATGGGGAACAAGAACTGCTTTCAAAATAGGAATAATAACGGTGACTGTCTCTATGCTTATAGGTATCGTTATTGGTTCTATCTCTGCCTATTTTGGTAAATGGGTAGATGAAATATTGATGAGAATAACCGATATATTTTTATCTTTCCCTTTTTTAGTTGCTGCTATGGTTTTAACTACGGTACTTGGTAGAGGCCTGGATAAGGTTATGATTGCCTTAATTGTTTTTGGATGGATGGGATACGCCAGATTAATAAGAGGAAGCATACTTTCTACCAAAGAAGAAACTTATATAATGGCAGCAAAAGCTCTAGGAGTGAATGATGGTAAAATAATCTTGAAACATCTCTTACCGAATACTATATTTCTGGTTATGGTGCAAGGCTCTATGAATATTGGTTCTATGGTAATAACTGCTGCTGCTTTAAGTTTCCTAGGAGTAGGTGCACCGGTAGGATATGCTGATTGGGGGCAGATGGTGAGTTTTGCCAGAAATTGGATTATAGGCAGTCCTGGTCATGCTGGACAATACTGGTATACTGTATTATATCCGGGAATTTTTATCGTTCTCTTTGTTCTTGCTTGGAATCTTATTGGCGATACTTTAAGAGATATACTTGATCCGCGTTTACGAGGTGAATTATAAAATGATTGTAAATAATAAAGAACCTTTATTGGAAGTAAATGATTTAAAGACCCATTTTTTCACTGAGAACGGAATAGTTAAAGCAGTAGATGGAGTAGGTTTCAAAGTTTATCAGGGAGAGGTTTTAGGTTTAGTAGGAGAATCTGGTTGTGGCAAGAGTGTTACTGCCTTTTCTATCATAAGATTGCTTGATTATCCAGGAAAGACAGTTGAGGGAGAAATACTTTTTAAAGGTGAAAACTTATTAAGAAAAACCGATGCTGAAATGAGAAAAATAAGGGGAAAAGACATAGCTATGATTTTTCAAGAACCTATGACTGCTCTAAATCCGGTATTAACAGTAGGGTTTCAAATTTCAGAAGCTTTGTTGATGCATTTTAAAATTAGCAAAGATGAGGCAATAAAAAAAACGATAGAACTACTGGAAAAAGTAGGTATACCTATGCCAGAGCAGAGGATTAATGAATACCCCCATCAGTTAAGTGGAGGAATGAGACAAAGGGTGATGATAGCCATGGCAATGTCTTGTGACCCAATATTGCTTATTGCTGATGAGCCTACTACAGCTTTAGATGTTACTATTCAAGCACAAATATTAGATTTAATGAGGACACTTTTACGAGAGTTCAATGGATCTCTAATAATGATTACCCATGATTTAGGTGTTATTGCAGAGATAGCAGATAGGGTAGCAATTATGTATGCCAGCAAAATTGTGGAATATGCGAATAAAAGAACCATCTTTTATAACCCTTTACACCCCTATACTTTTGGTTTATTAACTTCTATACCTAGGCTTGATATGGAGATGAAAAGATTAAATGTGATACCAGGGATTGTCCCTAACCCATTACATTTTCCAGAGGGATGTAAATTTAATCCCAGATGTAGGTTTATGACTGATAGATGTAAAGAGGAGGAACCTCAATTAATTAAGGTTGAAGAAGGACATTTAGTAAGGTGTTGGAATATAGATAAAGTTGCCCCAGAAGTAAAAAAAGATCTTTTAGTAGGAGAGTGAGTATAAATGATTGATTCATTATTAAAAGTAAATAATTTAATTAAGTACTTTCCGATAAAGAAAGGTGTTTTTAGACGAACGGTAGGCTGGGTAAAAGCTGTAGATGATGTATCTTTTGAGGTGTACGAAGGAGAAACCTTAGGACTGGTGGGAGAATCTGGTTGCGGTAAGACAACGACAGCTCTTACCATCTTAAGATTAGAAGAACCTACTAAAGGGCAAATAATATTCAATGGTAGAGATATAGTAAAGATGAAAAAGGCGGATATGAGAAAAGAGAGAAAGAACATGCAGATAATCTTTCAGGACCCTTATAGTTCTCTTGATCCCAGGATGAAAATAAAGGATATAATTGCTGAAGGTATATTAACTCATAACCTATTAAATGTTCGCGAAAGTTACAAAAGAGTTGGAGAACTGTTAGAGAAAGTTGGCATTCAAGCTGAAAGTATGGACAGCTTTCCTCATGAATTTAGCGGAGGTCAAAGGCAAAGAATAGGTATTGCTAGAGCCCTGGCCTTAGAACCAAAGATAATAATGTGTGATGAAGCAGTTTCTGCGTTGGATGTATCTATACGATCTCAAATTATAAATCTTCTTAAAGACCTGCAGAAAGAATTTAACCTTACTTATCTTTTCATTGCTCATGATTTAAGTGTAATAAAGTATATAAGTGATAGAGTTGTAGTGATGTACCTGGGAAAGATAGTAGAAAATGCCAATAAAAAGGAATTGTTTACTAATACTATGCATCCTTATACCCAGGCATTAATCTCCGCAGTTCCTGTTCCTAATCCAGATTATAAGAAGGAACGAATTATCTTAAAAGGCGATGTCCCGAGTCCCGCAAACCCACCTAAAGGATGCAGGTTCCATCCGAGGTGTTCTAAAGTTATGAAAATATGTTCTAAAATTGAACCTAAATTAATAGAAATAAAAGAAGAACATTTTTGTGCATGTCACCTTTATAATGAGCGGTGAAGAAAATGGCATAACATTAAATTAAATTCGCAGATTCATCATGAAATTTATAAGGATTTTAGATGAATTTAGCAAAAAATCTGCGTAAATATTTTAGACCTAGATTTTGGGTATAGAAAAATACCCATCATAGATTTACCAAACCAAGAGAAATTAAAAATTGGGAGTTGATAGATTAATTAAAATTAAATATTTGCTTTTTAGAAATATAAATAAATATAAAAAAATAAAAAGGGGGTTTTTTTAATGTTAAGAAATAAGACGACCTTATGCAGTATGGGATTAACTCAAGAAACGAGGCCCAGGGCGAGGGACATAGGCATCGACATCGGCATATTCCTGTCCGGCAAGTATAACGCGATAACTGATGTGAAAGGCATAAAGGTCGGACAGGTCACCTTGGTGGAAGGCGAAGGCAAGCTGGTTCCCGGTCAGGGTCCCGTCAGGACCGGAGTAACGGTGATCCTTCCCCACAGCGGCAACCTGTTCAAGGAGAAAGTACCGGCCGCCGCGTTCGTGCTGAACGCATTCGGCAAGTCGACTGGCCTGCAGCAGGTAAATGAGCTCGGCAACCTGGAAGTACCAATAGTGCTCACCAACACGTTGAATGTACCCCTCGTCGCGGATGCCGTCATCCAGTGGTCCATCAAGAACAACCCCGAGATCGGTATTACAACAGGCACGGTCAACCCCGTCGTCGGCGAAGTGAATGACGGTTCTTTGAACGACATCCAAGGAAGGCATATAAACAAGGATCATGTGTTCGCCGCGATTGAGAACGCCAAGTCCGGCCCTGTCGAGGAAGGATCCGTGGGCGCCGGAGCCGGCAGCAGTTGTATGGGCTTCAAGGGAGGAATCGGTACCTCCTCCAGGGTGTTGCCTGAGAAACGTGGAGGCTACACCGTCGGCGTACTGGTCCAGACCAACTTCGGAGGAGTGCTCACAGGGAACGGCGCCCCCGTCGGCCGTGAGATGAGTGTATATTCGAACAGCGCCGACTTCCCGTACACCATCCCCGAGGTCAAGGACCCTGACGGATCGGTGATGGTCGTCGTGGCCACCGACGCGCCGCTAGACCAACGCCAGCTGGAAAGGTTGGCAAAGAGGGTGAGCCTCGGCCTTGCCAGGACTGGCTTCTACAGCAGCAATGGATCTGGCGACTTCTTCATCGCATTCTCGACTGCCTATAAAATCCCTCATAGCGCTCCTATAACAATGACTACCGATGTGGTGACGAACGACGCGATGACAGCGCTTTTCCTTGCGGTTGTCGAGGCTACTGAAGAGGCCGTCATCAACTCCATGCTGAAGGCCACAACAGTGGTTGGCCGGGATAGCAGGATAATAAAGGCCATTGACATCGATGAGCTTATTAAGATCATGAAGAAGTACAACGCTTTGAACTGGCACGAAACCATACTTCCATGGGGCAAGACAAACTAATCCTGCTAACTAACGTATTACCATCGGGGCTGGCTTCGGAGCCAACCCCCTCTTTATACCGTTCCTTAGTAGATTTTGATCGCCCGCGCTGCCTCCGGCACTGCTACGGTGCAGGGGCCGGGATCCCTCAACCTGGTCCACAGCGTCGCTACTCCGTACCGCAGCGCGTCCGTATTAGTTTATTTAATAATTTATAAGGAGCAGAACGAAAGACGGCAAAAGTAATTTTAATAGCCTTAGGGGGAAATGCGATAAAACAATCAAATGAAAAAGGATCTTCAGAGGAACAATTCAAAAAATGCTGGAAAACCACAAAACATATCTCAGAAATTATCAAAAACCTTGACAAGGAAGATCGGTTAATCATAACCCATGGAAATGGTCCGCAAGAAGGCCTATATAGAGGTAGATAAGTATTTGGACGGCTCCATTCATATCTTCTATCAAGGAAAAGAACTTAAATACAGAGCTATTCCCATACTGAAGAAAAGATATGTTCCTTCTAAAGTTAATGCTTTAGTCGGAGTAGGGGTATGACATTTTCATTTTGCAAAAAGTATGACATATTTACTTTGGATTGACAAAAAAATAAAAATTTCCTTAAAAGGCGGTGAAGAAAATGGTAGAATTTGAATGTAGATTCGCAGGTTCATCATGAAATTTATGAGGATTTTAGATGAATTTAGCAAAAAATCTGTGTAAATATTTCATACGCAGATTTTGGGTATATAGTAATTAGAAAGGAGAAAAGTATGAATTCTGAAATAAAAACAAGAGAAAAAAAGACGGAAACTGAAGAGACAGAACGGTTGCATTCTGAGGCGTTGGTCATTGACACACTTAGTGCAAACAGTATGAAGTGTTTACCAGGCGAAGCGAAGTCATGCCTTGTTGATAAATTGATTCGAGAGGGCTTAAACATTTCCAATATAGCGGAGATAGGTGAGCGAATTGGGGACTTGTGTGACAAACAGTGGCTTCGGGGAACAGCTAATCCCTGGGATTGGTGGGAACAGAGTGGTGTAGATGTTATTCACACGACCCTTGGCATCCCTGCAGGAACAGGTGAACAGGAGGCATATCGCAAGACGATCAAGGATCTGGCGAGACTTACATTGAGGTTTGATAAGTGCGATAAGCTAGTAAAGATCACAAAAGCTGACGATATCATTCGTGCAAAAAGAGAAGGGAAATATGGAGTGATTTTAGGCGTTCAGAATTTAAACATCTTGACGGGAGATCTCAAAAACATGGAGTTATTCTATTATTTTGGCATTAGAACATTGCAACTAACCTATAATTTGAGGAATCTGTTTGGCAATGGGTGCACAGAAAGAAAAGATGAAGGACTTTCTGAACTTGGTATCCAAGCCATAAAGAAAATGAACGATTTAGGGATCTTATTGGATCTTTCTCATTGTGGCATTCAGACAACCCTGGAAGCAATAGAAACATCTAGGGTTCCCGTAGCATTCACGCACACTTTCTGTAGAGCTATCCGTGACCATGATAGAGGAAAAACGGATGAGCAATTGAGAGTATTAAGAAAAAATAATGGTTATATGGGGATACTGCTTGTTCCTGACTTCTTGGGTGATGACAAAAAGGAGGTTTCATTAAATGATTTCCTTGACCATGTAGATCACGCAGTAGAGATTTTAGGTGTAGAAAGAGTAGGGATTGGGACCGACCATGGAATTTCTTACACTTCTGAGAAAGTACGGGAAGCAGCCAGAGAAAAAAGGGGAAAAGAAATCGAAGAATGGGGAGTCGATAGTCTCGGCTGGCGACGTGGCCATTTCAAAGACGAAAGCCCACAACCATTCATTCAGGGATACAGGGACTGGCGTGATTTTCCGAATATAACTAAAGCCTTGAGGTTAAGGGGTTATTCATCAGAACAAATCATAGGTATTTTAGGCCAGAATTTCTTAAGAGTGTTCAGGGAAGCCGTGGGCTAAGTATTCATGTCCTTTTTATTTATTGTTAGTTAAATTTTAAAAGTGCACTAGGTTAAGCTCAGAATTTTTAACCTTTTGCATACCTAAAAGCTCATCTTCATGCCAGAATCTTACTTCAGATAAACCAGACTCTTTGTCTGGTATTATCCGAAGTTGTATTTTCTCATGTAGTGGTGCTTTGGGTACTTTTAATTCTAAATTATTTATAGAAACTTTGCGGTAAGAATTTACCAT
>Ga0307379_10009266_pt1 | contig 13169 bp, 8 predicted proteins | sample UN2MG_FD_202237 | JGI IMG/M metagenome (GOLD analysis project Ga0307379, IMG submission 202237) | Soil microbial communities from Risofladan, Vaasa, Finland - UN-2 | ecosystem: Environmental > Terrestrial > Soil > Coastal area > Acid sulfate soil | place: Finland: Risofladan, Vaasa | collected...
CTCCATGGGATGGTGGGCCGTGCCGAAGATCACGAACAGGTCGGCCTCGCCGTGTTCGACGACCTGCTTATAGGCCCAGGCGAAGGCCGGCCCGCCGCGGTGCGGATCGATGTGCGGGCTGATGATGCCGCAGAGCTGGCGGCCGTCGGGCGAGCCGTCCGGATCGGGCCGGCCGGGACCTTTCTCGCTGGTGAACAACGCCGCCAGTTGCTCGCGGAGTTCCTCCGGCTCCGCCGCGTAGGCCCCGCCGGCGTGCGAAGCCGGGCGAACCGGATCGTTCAAGTAGCTCTCGATCAGCTTGCCGCGATGCGCCTCGAACCGCTCGCCGACCAGCAGGTATGCCTCGTCCAGCCGCCGGACGATCTCCTCGAGGTCCCGAAGCGACACCTGCACGCCCGTGTGCAGCTTGAACTCGTCCTGGATTTCCGCCAGCGTGCGCACCCCGTCCATCAGCATGGCCAGGAACATGGCCCCGTCGGGCAGCGCCACCGTCTCGCCGAATCCTTCCGGATCCCGCAGCAGGAACAGAACGCTCCGCCTGCCGTCGATCGGAACGATCTCCAGCGGACGCAGTTCGGGGCGAAGGGGGATAGACATGGCGGTTGCTCGCTCGTAGAGTAGCCATCTCGCGGAGCGAGATGGCTACTGTACGCGCCGATTGGATGACCCACTCAATTGTCGCCGCCCCCGGGCGGATGTCAAGTGGAGCCCGGGGTCTGGCGCGCCGGCAGCGGCTTGATGCCCTGCACATTGGTCCGGATGCCGAGGAACTTGTCGTCGGAGGTGACCAGCAGCGTCTTGAAGTCCCCGCCGCCGAAGCAGCAATTCGAGGCGTAGGGGACGTCGACCGTGCCGATCGGCCGGGCGTCGCGCGTGAAGACCTTCATGCCTGCGCGGCCCAGGCAGACATAGAGATTGTCGTGCTCGTCGAGCGTCATGCCGTCGGGATTGGCGCCGAGTTGGTTGATGAAAAGAGTCTCGTTCGCCAAGTGGCCCGGCTCGAGCACGTCGTATCGGTAGATCCGCTGGCCCCGGGCGTCGGCCACGTAGAGCGTGCGGTCGTCGGCGCTGAGCAGGACCCCGTTGGGCTTGAAGCAGACGGCCGACACGCGGCTGAGGTGGCCTGCGGCCGAGCAGTAGTAGACGTCCTGTTTCATCACCGTCGGCTGGCCGCGATGCTGGTAGTTGGGATCGGAGAAATAGAAGCCGTCGTGGCGGTCGATCGCCAGGTCGTTCGGCTCGTTGAAGTGTACGCCGTCGATCTCTCCGGCCAACACCCGCTTGTGTTTCGTCGTCACGTCGAAGGCCACGACGCGATAAGCGGCCCCTTGGCAGACGTACAACTCGCCCCGGGCGTTGAACATCATGCCGTTGGCGTCGGTGCTGTCGCCGGTGAACAGTTCCACTGGCTGGCCCGGCCGCCAGCAGTGGATCGCGTCGTTCTTACCGTCGGAGAAGTAGACGTTCCCCTCGCCGTCGGCGGCCGGCCCTTCGCAGAACCCATAGCCGTCGCCCAACACCTCCGGCCGCGTGCCGGGCAGGATCAGGTCGTCGAGCGTCATGAGAGTCTCCCTCCGTAGGTCAGGGCTTGCCCTGACGAAATCGATCGCCCGGCAGGAGCATCCGTCAGGGCAAGCCCTGACCTACGCCCAGAACAAGGATAGGTCACGGCAGCCCTTTTCGCGTTTCCACCGCCGCGTCGACCGCGCGCCGGATCGACTCGATCAGCGCCGGCAGCTTGGATGCCGTACACACGACGAATTGCGTGAAGAAGCGTTGCAGCCACTCGGGCCGGCCGGCGATCAGGGATTCGATGATCGCCACGGGCAACTCTGCGTCGCTGCGAAAGTGGCCGGCCCGTTTCCGCTCCACGATCAACGTGCCGTCGTGACTCTCCAGTCCTTCGAGCACGCGGAACTCCTGCCGACAGAAAGACGCGAAATCGGGCCCGAAGTCGCGATGGGCGATCAAGCAGGGCACCTCCTCGGCCAACTCCTCGAGCCCGACGGCCCGTTCCACGCTCTCGGCACTCATCCCCTTGTCGGCCACCAGCAGCCGCGCCGTGGTCAACAAGATAGGACAGAACATAAACGGCGCATTCTTGCCCGGCGGACCGCCGAGATGCGAAGAGATGGCTTCGATCAACAACCGGGGCAACACGTATTGCAGTTGTTCGAGCCCACCGTCCGGTTCGCGCCGGCAGACGTTCCCGTGCCCGGCCTCGATCTCCAGGCCCTTGCGGCAAATCGGCATTTGGACGTCGAAGCCGGCCGTTGCGCTTGGGTCCATGGCGTACGGCGAAAACTTATCGACGACGCGAATCGTGTTTCCTTTCACCACGGGCGAACGGCTCGGCTCGTTCACCTCGGGCAGAAACAGCCAGGCCGTCTGCGGATCGCGGTGCCGGCACTCGAACAACAGGTCGACCGATGCGGCCGCCCGCTCGGGATCGGAAAGCGGAGCCGCCGCCCGGGCGCGTAGAGGCACGGAAGACTCCCCGGTCGCCTCGCCCTCGGGACGCCGGAACTTGAAATCCGTATCCACGCGGAAGCCCGCACCGACCAGCAGCGCGGCAACTTCGGACTCCAAGGGCAAGCCCGAGGCGAGCAGCCCGGTCTTCCATGGCGAGGTGTCGGACAAGGCGAGCGCTCCTTGGGGGAGGTTGTGTAGGCCGGAACAAGCGCAGCGCAGTTCCGGCATTTGGTGTGGCAAGGTCGGATGAAGCCACGTGCCGGAACTGCGCTGCGCTTGTTCCGGCCTACTTTCGCTACTTTCTCCCCCTACCCATCCAACACGGCCGCGCGAATCTTTTCGCCCAGCTCCCGCGCCGCGGCCAGCCACGCCTCGTTGTTCTCGAACGTGCTGACGCCGATCGACTTGACGGTGGCGTCCGGGCCGTGGAGCATTTTCACGCCGCTGGCCGGGCAGGCGTCGCCGCGGCCGCAGCGGATGCACGGCACGTTGCCCTCGATGACCAGCGAACCGAGGTTCCGAATGCCCTCTTCCATCATCCAGTAGCCGATCTGCGTGGTCGCCGTTTCGGCCGCCGCGGGCAACCGGGGCATCCCGGGCCGGATCGCCGTGGTGATCACCGACACGCCCACCTTGCCCGCGTTGCCCATGCCCATGTGACGGAAACAGTACATCCGCTCGATGAACGCCTTGGTTCGGGCGTCGAGGCTGCTGTAGGGCGTATAGGCCCCCAGCACGAAGGCCGGCACGTCGCGGAAGAGCATGGCCAATCCCCGCGCGTCGTCCTGCAGGACGCATTCGTTGCTGTTGACGCACCCCAAACAGGCCCGGCACGGCGAGAAGTCGTACTCGCTGAGCTTGATGAACTGCGTTTCCAGCTCCGTATGCCTGAGGATGCACTTCACGGCCCGATCGGTGTTGCTGTCGAGGATCGGGCTTCCGCTGATGCCGAGAACCGTTATGGCCCTGGGGGGTTTTGGGGTTTGGGGTTTGGGGGGCGGGGTTTTTGGGTATTGGGGGCTGGGGGTTCGTTTCCCGAGCCCCCAGCCCCGAGCCCCGACCACAACCAGCTTATTATACCCATCCCCAGCCGCCCGAACAGGTCACATGTTCGTCGCGTCGTCGGCGTCGCCGGTGCCGGTCAGCCGGTCCATGGCGGCGGCCAGGCGGGAGTTGTGCGTGTTGTCGCGGGCGTAAATCCGGCAGATCCGAAAGCTGATGGCGATCCGCCGGAACAGCTCGCGGTCGTCGAGCTGCAGGATCCTTCCGGTCGCCGGTTCGTAGAGGAAATTCTGGCCCGCCGCCGGGGTGTGGGCGCCCGGGCGATGGACGTGCCGGGCCGTGTCCACCCGCAACGGCAGGTCCTGCAACTCCCGCGGCAGGAAATGACGCACGGCGGCCTCGAACACCCGCTCGCTGCTGAAGACGCTGCTTCGTTCCGGCTGGTCGGGATCGAAGAAGATCGTCCGCTCGCAGGCCATCTTCCAGTCGATCCGGCGGTTGAGCAGCCTCTGCCAGCGGAGGCCCAATTCCCGCAGCGTCGCGTCCTCGCTCCGAGACCAGCGGCCCACTTCGGCCAACAGCGACCACTCGGTCAGCCGCTGGTACTCGTCGAGGTGGTCCAGCGGGTTGCCGGGAAACAGGTGCTGTTTGCTGTCGGCGAACAGTTCCTGCAGCATCAGGTCGATCGCGCGGACCGTGCGGTGGAAGTAGATCGCCCGAAACAGCTCCGCCCGCACGGAAATGAACCGTACCAGCGCCGAGAGCCCCCGTTCGTGGATCGTCAGTCCCTTGGGCGTGAAGGTGCTGTAGTGCAGCAGGCGTTGCAGGTCGAACGCCCGGGCGCTGTAGCCCGACATGTACGCGTCGCGGAGCACGAAGTCCATGTTATCGACCGTGTACAGCCCGCTGAAAAGGCTCCGCAACATCTCGAGCCAGCGGGGGCAATCGTCTCGGGTGTCCTCTTTCGGCCGGGTGATCAGCAGGGCGATCTGCTCGGGATCGAGCGTTTCGTCGTCATCGAGCCGGCTGGTGGGATTGCGCCGCACGCGACGGATCAACCGGCTCAGGTCGCGGCGAATGATGGCCGCGCCGAGCAATTCGTGATTCAGCCGGTAATCGGCCAGAAAGTGGGCGTCGAAGAAATGCCCGAACGGACCGTGCCCCACGTCGTGCAACAGCGCGGCCAGCCGCATCAACGACTCGACGTATCCCCGGCTGGGCACGTCGGGGCAGACCTCGGCCAGGCTCTCGTACAGCGCGTCCACCGCCCGGCTCGCCAGGTGCATCGCGCCGAGGACATGCTGGAATCGCGTGTGTTCGGCGGTCGGGAAGACCCACCAGGCGGTCTGCAACTGGTGGATCTGCCGCAGCCGTTGCAGCCAGGGATGGTCGATGATCTGCCGCTCGGTGACCTCTTCCTCGGCCCCCTCACCGGCCGTGGCACCCGCAGCCCCCTCCACAGGGGAAGTGAAACGAATATACCCGTGGATCGGGTCGTGGCTAAGGCTCTCGTTCTGGAAGTCTCGCATAAAGATATTATGGGGCACGCGGGAAGGGGCGTCCATAGTGAAAAGTAGGCCGGAACCAGCGCAGCGCCGTTCCGGCGCATGACTTTCGTAGCCGGATTCGCAAGAATTCGGCCGTAGCCCAGATTGCACGCGAAGGGGTCCGAATTCTTGGGAATCCGGCTACAAAAACCGCGTGCCGGAACCAGCGCAGCGCCGTTCCGGCCTACATGGGTGTCATTCCTCCGCCGCAAACCCCTGCCGCGCAAGCTCGATCGGCGATCCATCCGTCCGGGAAATCGGCCGCAGGCGGTACTGGTAGCGGTAGGATTTGTCGGTTAAGAGAAACTCCCGGTGCGGGCGGGCGCCCCAACTGTTGTCGCCGCCGACGCCCATCTGCTCGTGGTCGAGGTTCAAGGTGATCGTCTCGCGGCGGGTCAGTTCGTGCGTGTGGGCGGCGGTCTCCAGGTCGGCGTGCGTGAAATGCCGCGCGGCGACGCTCAACAGCGGCTCGCCCACGGCCATAAGCCCCACGCCGTCGCCGTCGGTCAACGCGACCCAGCGGACGTCGGTCTTGTTGCCGTTTTCCTGCGGCCGGGAATAATCGACGAACTGCTCGTCCACCGTGCCCCGATATACGCCCACCGGATAGCCGTCCTTGCGGTCGAAGTGGGATTCCTGCGGTCCGCGGCCGTACCAGGCGAGGTTCTCGAACCCGCCGGGCAGGGTCATCTGCATGCCGAAACGCGGCATCTCGGGCAGGCTCTTCTCGCCCGCCTGATACGCGGCGTCGATCAGCACGTCGCCGGAGCCGAACACGCGATAGGTCACCTGGTAGCTCGCCTCCACGTCGGGCAGCTTGCCGGAAACGCGAATGGCGACGGTTTGCGGCGACTGCCGCTCGACTTCCACCTTCTCGACCTGCCAGTTCTTCCCCGCGTTGCGCCACACGGCACAACGATCGGGCATCCCGTTGCCCCGATCGTTGTCGATCGGCGCCCGCCAGAAATCGGGCCGCGGGCCGTCCGCAATCAGCTCGACATCCCTGTACTTGAGCGAGGAGATCACCCCATCGGTCTTGCTGAAGGTCAAACGAAAATCCTTGCCCGAGAGAACGGCCGAGTCCTCGGTCTGCTCAACGGCCACCTCGGGCAGCTTGTCCAACTCGACCGGCGGTTTCGGCCCGCCCATGGGCAGCTTGAACTGCTCCCGGGCAACCACGTGTCCCTTGTCTGCCCAAAGAGTAGGCTCCTTGAGCCGGAAGGTGACGTTCAGCCAGTATTCCACGCCGGCGGTCGGTTGCAGTCTGGGCAGCGGGACGGAGACCGTGCGTTTCTCGCCGGGGGCAAGGCCCTCGACCAACAGTTCGCCGCCGATGCCCTCGTCGTCATCGGATTTCATTTCCCACTCGCACACCAGGTGGTCCAGATCGAGGAAGTCGTAGCCGTTCTCGATCTCGATCTGGCCGCGTGCCGCGTCGATCGCCCGGATGTGAACCGGCTGGTAGACCTTCTTCACCTGGTACAGGCTGGGATGCGGGACCCGATCGGCGGCGACCAGCCCGTTCATGCAGAAGTTGCCGTCGCTGGGTGTGCCGGGCGGTCCGAAATCGCCGCCGTAGGCGAAGAACGTGCCCGCCTGGGCCTCCGCCTCGTCCACGCGATCCGGGCGGCTCTGGTCCTGGACCGTTCTGTTCGCGGGGATCTTCTTCCGCAGCCCCTGATCGACCCAATCCCAGACGAACGCGCCTTGCAGGTGCTTGTACTGGTAGATCGGCCGCCAGTAGCTCCACAGGTCGCCCACGCTGTTGCCCATGGCGTGGGCGTATTCGCAAAGGATCATCGGCCGGGTCTGCGGGCTGCTGCCGTAGTCGATGAGCCGTTGCGGGGGCGGATACATCGGGCAGATGATGTCCGTGTTCGCCCCGGACCCCGCCCGTTCGTAATGCACCGGCCGCGTGGGGTCGTTTTCCCGGATCCAGTCGGCGGTGGCGGTGAAGTTCACTCCGTCGCCCGCTTCGTTGCCCAACGACCAGATGATGACCGACGGGTGGTTCTTGTCGCGCTGGACCATGCGGATGGTGCGATCGAGATGGGCCTCTTTCCACACGGGGTCCTTGGCCAGCGAGGCGGGGCCGTATCCCATGCCGTGCGATTCGATGTTGGCCTCGTCGATCAGGTACAGCCCGTAGCGGTCGCACAACTCGTACCACAGCGGCGCGTTGGGGTAATGGGAGGTCCGCACGGCGTTGATGTTGAACCGCTTCATCAGCTCGATGTCGCGGACCATCGATTCCCGGGAGACGGCGTGTCCGGTGTCCGGATCGTGCTCGTGGCGGTTGGTGCCTTTGAGCAGCACGGCCTTGCCGTTGACCAGAAGCTGCCCGTCGCGGATCTCGACCTCGCGAAACCCGATCCGGCAGGGAATGACCTCGATCGGCCTGTCTTCCGGGTCTTTCAGCACCACAAGGAGCGTGTAGAGGTTGGGCGTCTCGGCGGTCCACTTCTCCGGGGCCTTGACTTCTTGGCTGAAATCGAGCGAGACCTCCTCGCCGGGCGGCACATCGAGCGATTTGCGAAGCGGAGGAAACAACGCCCGAACGGTCGTGCCGTGCGACGGCGATCCGGCACTGCCGGCCGACTGGTTTGGTTCGAGCGCGGGATCGACGACGACGGCCTCGATTTGCCCTGCCAGCGGCCGGGTGCCGTAGTTGCGGATCTTCACGCCGAGTTTCAGCGTGGCGTCGCGATACGCGTCGTCCAGGTCGGTTTGCACGGAAAAATCGCGGACGTGCAGATCGGGCGTGCAGTACAAATAGACGTCGCGAAAGATGCCGCTCAGTCGCCAGAAGTCCTGGTCTTCCAGGTACGAGCCGTCGCACCAGCGATAGACCTCGACGGCCAGCAGATTCTCGCCCGGCTTCAGATACGGCGTCACGTTGAACTCGGCCGGCGTGCGGCTGCCCTGGCTGTAGCCGACCTTCTGCCCGTTGATCCAGACGTAAAAGGCCGACTCGACGCCGTCGAAGTGCAGGAAGACCGGGCGGCCGTTCCAATCGTCGGGCACCGTGAACGTCCGGCGATAGGAGCCGACCGGGTTGTTGTCGTGCGGAATCCGCGGCGGTTGGGCCGGGCTGAACGGGTACTTGATGTTCACGTAGATCGGCAGCCCGTAGCCGTGTACCTGCCAGTTCGAGGGCACGGGGATCTCGTCCCAACCTTCGGCGTCGTAGTCGAGGCGATAGAAATCCACCGGCCGATCGGCCGGCCTGGCGACCCAATGGAACTTCCAGCTTCCGCCAAGCGACTGAACGAAAGGCGAACGTGCCCGGTCGCCCAGCAAGGCCGATTTCACGTCGGCATACGGCGTCAGGGTCGCGTGGGGCGGCTCCTTGTTGACGTCGAAGACTTTGGGATTCTCCCAGTCGAGCGGCTCGTCGCCGACGGTCGGGCACATTCCCGAGAGAAACATCATTCCGATCAGTACGATTACGGCAATCTTGGAGTCCATCGGTTTCTTCTCCTGAGGTCGGTTGTAGTTGCGGGCAACGCGGCGAATTGGGGTTGGGGGCTAGGGATTGGGGGCTGGGGGCTAGGGGCTGGGGGCTAGGGATTGGGGATTGATGGGGAAGGTTCCGCCCAGACGTACTTTTTCCTGAACGTGCCATACTTGAGGGTTCTTGTCAAGTTGCGGTAAATGGATCGGCGTGCCGATCGGATGGGTGTTCTGCCTTTCTCTTGTTGCCCGGCAACACCGGCGATCTCGATCACGAAATGCCGAAAGAACGAAAACACGAAAAACAAGGCAAGGCGGACGAAGCGCCTTTCTCATCGTCGTTTCCCGTTTTCGTGTTTTCGTCCTTTCGTGATCCTCTTCCCGCTGTCTTACCGGGGGGCAGCACGGCCGATTCTCCGAAGCGCGTAGTGGTGGGCACTGCCCACCAACTCTCTGGAAAGGCAAGAAGGCTCATCCAGAAAACCGCCGCCGTGGCGCAGCCGCGCGAGGATTGCGGCAAATGGGTCGGCGTGCCGATCGGATGGGTGTTCGGGATTACTCTTGTTGCCCGGCAACACGGGCGATCTTGCGAATGAGTCGAACGGCATGGTATGATCTCTTCCGCAAGATCGACGATGCCACCCGCGGAACGCACGCAAAACGGCAGCCGTCCCGCTCAGTCGCGAATGATTCGTGCATTCACGATTACCAGCAGTTCGCTCTGCCGGGCTTCCGACTTGGTGGTCAGTCCGCCGAGCACGATGGTCTCTCCGTCGCGCAGGCGGACGGTCGTTTGCAGTTTCGTGGTAGTCACGCGGGCGGCTCGGATGACTTCGGCCTCGGGCGACGCGGCGAGCACGGGGCCTTCGTCGGGATGCATTTGGGATTGCTCGACGTCGAGTTCCATCGTCACGCGGCCGTCCGGACTGACCCGCGGAGTGACGCCCACGTTCAGCCCGGTGTTCTCGTAAGAGACCTGGCTCACCGGGCCCGTGCGACCGGCCATCGAACCGCGGACGATCGGTTCCCGTTGGCCGATGTGGATGAAGGCCGGCTGGTTGTCCAGGGTGATCAGTTGCGGTCGGGCCAGCACCACGAATCGGCGATCCTTTCCAAGTCCGCGAATTCGAGCTTCGACCTCCTTGGGCAAAGACGACAGGCCCAACTCGTTCCGAATCGCTTCGACCGAGAAGTTCGACCTGTCGCCCAGGCCGATGACGTTCGGCGTTTCCGCGTCGCCGGTTCCTTCGGCCGGCTGCCTGACCGCACCGGGGTCGGCGGCCCGGACCTGCGTCACTTCGGCGATCAGCAGCCTGACCATCACGGCCGAGCGGGGCCGGTCGAGTTCCTCGATCACTTCCAAGACTTCCTCGATCGCCTCCGCCGGGCCATTGAGGATCAGGCTGTTGGTGATCGGCTCGGGAAACACGGTGACCCACTGCCAGACGGGCTGCGAATAGGGCTGCGGCGGAATCGCTTGGCGCACTTGCGTCTGGCGCTCGAGCAGTTCGTTGACACTCTCGGCGACGTCGGCCGCCGGGACGTTCTTCAGCCGGCAGACCGTGGTTTTCCATCGCACGGCGGGCCCCTGCGACGGCGTCAGAAAGACCGGCGCGGGCTGCACGACCGGCCGCTCGATTGCCGGCTGTGGCGGCCGCTCGATTGCCGGCTGTGGAACGTAGGCTGGTACGTACACGCTCGGGGGCTTCGTGCTGGTGATCGGTCCGGAGGACACATCCGAAGCCGTCTTGTCGTCGCGGTCGGCCTCTTGGGCAGATGCCGTGATGGGGGCGACCAGGAACACCACGGCCAGACTCGTCAGGATTCTCGACATTTCTCTGCTCCTTGTCCGGAGGTAAAACGAATGTATCGAAGAACGACGTTACGTACCGTGGACGGCGGAGTTGCGGCCGTGCGTTGTGCCGCGGCGTCCGGGCATTGCGCATGATATCGCGTCAGCCCGCACGCAGGCAAGAGAAATCGTTGCAAGGAGGGGGGGTCGTGCTCATGTGCATGGCGAGCAACGGCGGCTACGGGCTCTTGCTCAGCGGCGGCAACCAGGTGCAGAGATAGTAGGCTCGCGGGGCCGCCATGTCGAGCATGGCCGCCAGGTCGAGCGATTGGCTCTGGGCTTTGCTGCCGAGCAGTGCCCCCATCAGGCCCAGTTCCCGCTTGTACTCGACCACCTGGACGTTGTCCGCGTCCAGGCCGGCCAACTCGACCGCCCGAGCGATGGCCCGTTCCACGAAAGCGATCTCGTCGATCAGGCCGGAGTCCAGGGCCTGCTGGGCGTTGTAGATCTGCCCGGTGGCCAGGTCGTCGATGGCCTGGGGATTCTCCTTCAATTTGTCTTTCAGCTTCGGGCGGCCGTCGGCGATGATCTGCTTGAATCGGACGAAGCTGTCATCGACCAGTTGCCCGAGGATCGCTCTCTCCCGTTGGCGTTCTTCTTCGGTCTTGGACTTGGTGAAGCTGCCCATCTGTTTCAGCGGGCCGCTGGCGATGGAGTCCTCCTTGATGTTCCAGTTTTCCAGCAATCCCGAGAGGTCGTAGTGGGGGATGATCACGCCGATCGACCCGGTCCAGGTGGTCGGCTCGGCGAAGATCGAATCGGGCGTATCGCCAACGGCCATCGAGACGTAATAACCGCCGCTGGCCGCCAGCCCGCCCATGCTGACCACGATCGGCTTTTTCTTTCGCAACTCGCCAAGGTGGTGGTAGAGATAGTCGCTGGCGGTCACGCTCCCGCCCGGCGAATCGACCCGCAACACGACGGCTTTCACGTCGTCGTCGTCCATGGCGCGGTCGATTTGGCGTTTGACGAATCCCTCGCCGCTGAGGATCGTCCCTTCGATCGAGATGATGGCGATCTTGTTCTTCGCGTCGCTGGCCAGCGAGTGGTATTTCTCCTGGACCTTGCGATCCGCGTCGAGCCGGCCGAGGCTCGTCAAACCGACCAGGCCGAACAACAAGAAGTTCAACATCAGCGATCCGAACAGGCCGAGCAGCAGAAGCACCAAGAGCCATCGGCGGCCGGGCCGCGTCGCGGGCGCAATGGCGGCCACCGGATACATTGGGCTTGGCGCCGCCGGAACCGGCTGCTGGGCGTGTTCCGGTCGAGAGTTCGGGTCCATTTCGGGCTCCTTCGATTCGAGGTGTTGACTTTCACACTCGGCCAATCGCCGAGTAGTAGTTATTGTGGACCGGTATTTTTACCGGTAACGCTCTCTCTTTCAGCGACGTGCCGACCCGCCGCCCCTTATCCCGCACGATTCTGCCCAATTCTACTCTAGGTTCCCCTGGCCGCAACACCCACGATACACCCCAGGAGAGCGGGTACGGCGAAGCGGGCTCCCTGGTGTTGCCATGAAGGCCCTCAAGGCGGTAAGCTAAGGGCCGCACTAAACGAGATCCGACAAGTTGGCTTCAAGATGGAGAAGCCACCAGCGGGGGTGCTATGACCCCGCGGCAATCAGAAAAGGAGTTACCGGAGTGTTTGTCGCTGCGACAAGTCGATGTTTTTCCGAACTGCCGTTCGACGATGCGCTGCAACGGCTGGTCGATCTGGAATACACCAGCATTGAAATCATGATCCACGAATCGGACGGGCACCTGAAGCCGTCCGAGGTCCTCAGCCACCCCGATCGGGCCGTGCACCTTTGCCGTCGCACCCACCGGCTGACGCCCATCGCGTTCAGCGTCGACATCGAGGCACCCGAGCCGCAGTACTACGAGGAATTCGCGGCCTGTTGCCGGCTGGCCAAAGCCGTCAAGGTGGTCACGATCGTCGTGCGGTCGTCGGAGCTGGGAACGCCCTTCAACGCCGAGGTGGAACGGCTTCGAGAACTGGTCAGGATCGCGTCGATGGAGGGGGTTCGTGTCGGCATGCTCACGGCGACCGGCTGCATGACCCAGGATCCGGACACGGCGGTCGTGCTCTGCGACAGCGTGAAGGGCCTGGGAATCGCGATCGATCCGAGTCATTACGTTTTCGGCCCCCACGGCGGCGGCAGCTTCGAACAGGTGCTCAAGTACGTCTACCACGTCCGGCTCCGCGATACCAGCAAAGAGGAACTCCAGGTCCGCGTCGGACAGGGCGAGATCGAGTACGGCCGGCTGATCAACCAGCTCAACAAGGTGCATTACGACCGTGCCCTGTCGATCGATATCGCTCCCATGCCCGACGTCGATCAGATGGCCGAACTGCGGAAGATGCGACTGCTGCTGGAGAGCCTGATCTGACCGCCACGTGCAAGGTGGTCAAGATCGTGCCGCCGAGAAGCACCCTTCCTCATGAAGAACACCCTGCATCCCTCCGTATTGCTCAACTCACTCGCGTGGGTCTGTGTCTCGACGGCGCTGCTGCCGCTACCCGGCTGCGGCGGCGAGCAGAAGACCGACCAACTCCTCACCCAAGCGCTGGACGCGTACCGCCGCGGCGAATACGACGAGGCGATCGCCGCTTACGACGAGGCCATTCAGCTCGACCCGAAGTGTGCCGTGGCCTACCATAACCGCGCGAGCATGTGGAGCTACAAGGGCGACAACGCCAAGGCCATCGCCGACTACAAGCAGGCCATGAAGTTGGATCCGCAATACGCCGGCGCCCTTTACAAGCTGGCGCACGGCTGGTTCAACCAGCGCGAATACGAAAAGGCCGTCACCGCCTTCAACGAGGCGATGCAACTCGATCCC
>Ga0307379_10009267_pt1 | contig 13169 bp, 8 predicted proteins | sample UN2MG_FD_202237 | JGI IMG/M metagenome (GOLD analysis project Ga0307379, IMG submission 202237) | Soil microbial communities from Risofladan, Vaasa, Finland - UN-2 | ecosystem: Environmental > Terrestrial > Soil > Coastal area > Acid sulfate soil | place: Finland: Risofladan, Vaasa | collected...
CTCCCCGTTAAGATGTATCGATTTTACTATGTCATTAAGCTTAAAGGTACCCTGCAGACCGTAGAGTCTTGACACTGATTCATCGCTGTTTATCCTCTTCAGCACTGTTGCTGTATCGGGTTTGATAATTGCCAGAGGAAGATCCAGTTCCGATGCCTGAATAACACCATCAATTATCGGATTCCTGATCACATTATAATATATCGAAACATTCAGGTTCAATCCTTTTTTATATGTTTTAATAAGGCCTATCTCTACCGACTTATATTTTTCAGGTTTAAGATCAGGATTGGGGACCGCTATATAGATAAGGCTGTCTTGATTCAATCCGGCTTTATAGGCTAGCGATTGCCACGCAAGTGATGATGAGGGCGCCTTATATGCAAATCCGATAGAGGCTCTGAAACTGGTTCTTGGATTCATGATATAAAGTCCTGCAAGCCTTGGACTAAAACTGAATCCATACTGAGAGTTGTTATCAATTCTTACACCCCCCATGAACCTGAAAGATTTAAGGGAATAATAGGTCTGTGAGAATATTGAAAAGTTATGATACACAAGTGGATTGATTCCAAAATTACCTGATAATGTATCGAGGAGACTCACTTTTGTGCTGAAGTAACTGTATTCACGCTGGTTGAACGGGGCATCAAGAAAGTTTGTCTGTGGAAGGTTTCCCGAGTACTGGTAAGTGATACCCGACATGACCTCAAGGTTGTTTACAGGCATTACCGTAAGAAGCTGTTCAAACAGCATGTCACTGCCTGCAGAATACCTGTATACCCTGTCTGTATAATCAATGAATGTGACTCCCATGCTGGAGTTGTTGTCCATTTTGTAAACAAGGTTTGAGAAATTTGTTGTGGTTGCAATCCTGGGAGTCCATTCACGGTTATAGCTTAGAGTTGTTGAACGAATATTCTCACCCCAGTAATTCTGCGGGTTATTATATTTATAATAGTAAGGCGACTGGCTTAACGAACTGTGCGTTCTCCGGTACATGTTATTGAACGACAGGGTTATGCCTCTGTATCTTATCTGGAATCCCAAATTATTGGAGGCTGCAGGCAGGTCTTCAATTGCCGGAAGCGTTAAAGATCCTTCGTAATTCGGTGGATAGTTCTCTTCAATGAAATCAGAAGGTTCAATGCCTGCATTGCGGAGGAGAGTTTCAGTTATCTGGGCAGGTTCATAATTTGTTCCGCTGATATTATATTCTGTACTGGTCTTCTGCAGATACTGCAGCGGATTATATACATCTTCGTACCCCTTCCTGATGTTCAGATCACTTACCTCACTCAGGCCTCCATAAAATGTATATTGCATTATGTTCTTATTCTTTCCGGTCTTACCGCCAACCATAAAATTGCCGCTGCGGTAATCAAGCTGACCCAGGCTGATATCGCCCATAACGAAAGTCCCTTTATCTGCCTCTCTGGTAATAATATTGATGACACCCGATACGGCATCTGCTCCATAGACTGCAGCCGCCGGACCATAAATTACCTCAATCCTTTCGGCCTGACGGACGGGAAGCTGAGACCCTATGGGCATCCCTATCACGGCACTTGGTTTAATGGGAAGGCCGTTTATCAGTATCATTGTATAAAGATTTCCCACGAGACCTCTCAATTCAAAACTCTCCCCCAACTCACCTGATCCTGGTTGTGAAACTCTTACTCCCGGCAGACTTTTTATAATATCAATCAGTGAATTATAATGGTTTTTAATAATCTCTTCCCTGGTAACAACATAAATGGTAATTGGTAATTCTGCAATGCTTTTTGAACTCCGGCTGGCAGAAATTACATTCATCTCGGCTGTATCAGTACTGAAAGCCAGATCTTCTGCATCAAGCTTTTCAATCTTTTTCTGTTCACTGATATCAGCCTGCTGTCCTGTCACACAAAGGGAGCAGACTAGAAAAAAAACGCCAGATATTTTTTTTAGATTCATCCCCTAAAAGTTCAGAATAAAATTATTAAAAATAAACTTAACATTACCTGTCACTCCAACGTGAAACGAAGAATCTTTTAATTCTTTTACTTTATTTATGGTTATTGTATTATTTTTATTTCCTGATTCCTGAATATATTTATTAAGTAACAGATATCAAATAAATCAGTGTCTATGAAAAAGAATCAATCCAGAAGAGATTTCCTTAGAGTGTCTGCAACAGGCGCTTTGGGAGCATTGACGTTCACGCAGTATTCATGCAGGAATGCCTCAAAAAAAGCACCGGCTTCAGTTGTTGTCGATCCTAAAACCTTTAGTTTGGGGCTTCAGCTCTATACAATCCGTGATGCCATGGCAGAAGATGTGCCCGGATCATTGAAGAAGGTGGCTGATGCAGGTTACAAATACGTCGAACTTGCAGACTATGCTGATGGCAAATTTTATAATTATTCACCGGTTGAATTCAAAAAACTGGTTAATGATCTCGGAATGGAAATACTGAGCAGCCATACTCAGGTGGAAGGTGCCGGAGTTACTATGGATAATGCCCGTAAAATGGCAGAAGACCATGCGATACTTGGAGCAAAGTACTGCCTCCAGCCATGGATTGTTGAGGAAATGCGGACATCAATTGCCACATATCAGAAAATGGCAGCCAACTGGAACCAGATCGGAGCTATCATGAAAGAATTTGGCATGCAATTCGGATATCACAACCATAATTTCGAATTTACTACAGTGGAAGGGAAAGTCCCATATTATGATGTTATGCTTGCAGAGCTTGATAAAGACCTGGTTGTCATGGAAATTGATCTGTTCTGGGCATCAAAGGCAGGACAAAATATTGTTGAGCTCTTTAACAAATATCCCGGCAGATTCCCGCTTTTCCATATGAAGGATATGTACACAAATGAAGCGCCGTTCTACGAGGTTATTAAAGACGATATTGCTCCAGTGGGTGAAGGCGTAATAAACTTCAGGGAAATACTGGTAGCCAGGGATATTGCCGGAATGAAATATATGGTGGTAGAACAGGACCAGAGCAGGGACAATACAATTTTTGAGGATATAAACAAAAGTATTACCAACCTTACAACAAAAATTCTGGTATAAATAACAGGAAGTAGGAAGTAGGCAGTAGGCAGTAGGCAGTAGGCAGTAGGCAGTAGGCAGTAGGCAGTAGGCAGTAGGCAGTAGGCAGTAGGCAGTAGGCAGTAGGCAGTAGGCAGTAGGCAGTAGGTATCTATACGAATAAATAACGGAAAAGATCGCCGGCAGCCGGTTTTTACCAGTTCGAATCATACCACGACCTGACGTCTGTCGCTATCATCCCGGCTATTCTGGCCGCTTCAAGTCCAAGATCCCCATCTTCAAACACCTCTATATGAGCCGGTTCAACATTCATTAATCCGGCGCATGTGAGAAATGTTTCGGGATGCGGCTTGAAGTTGTCAACGTCATTGGCAGTCACAATTATATTAAAATACTTACTCAAACCGGTAAAATCCAGGGTGCGTTCTACTGCTTCCCTGTGACCACCTGTTCCAATTGCCATAGGCAATTTACCGTGATATTTCTTTACGATATCCACAACAGGCTCGATCGGTTTAACAAGATGTTGCACCTTAAAAAACTCTTCAATCTTCATTTTCAGTATTTGGTCAATGGTCACACTGTTGTTGAGGTTGCTTCTCCTGATTATTTCACTGGCAATAAACCATCCGGGACTGCCTGTATGCTTACGCAAAAAAGATGTATCAATATCTGCCCCATATTTCAGACAGGCTTTTTTCCACCCTTCAAAATGAAATGGCATTGTATCTGCAAGAGTGCCGTCGAGATCAAAGATAAGGCCTTTTATGCCAGGCTGAATATCGTATTGCATTCCCTTCTTTTAATTAAAGCATCAAAGGTAAAAAGAAATTGTTGAAAAGTTGAAAAGTTGAAAAGTTGAAATGGAGAAGTGACGAATTCATCCCTTCAACCCCTTCAACCCCATCAACCCTTCAACTCTTCAACCCCTCAACTCTATTCATTCAGATGAAGCAGGTAACAACTCCCAACTATATGGCAGAAATTTAGTAACTTGTGATTGATTAGCACGAGAGGGGAACTCATTTAAAATTACTTACACCAAATGGTTAAACTCAAATTGAATTATTTTTCCATGGAATGATAATTTAAAAATCAAAACTAACATGAACAACAAGGATAAATCAAGAGAGCAGCTGATAAAAGAGCTCCGTGATTTGCAGGAAGATTACAATTCAATAAAGGAATCTTATCAAAAAGATATCTCCCGACATAAGCTGGCGGAGGAGAAGCTGCGGGAGAACGAGCTTAAGTATCGCAATCTGTTAGAACAGGCTCCCGATACAATTTTTCTTGTGGATGCGGAAGCGAATCTTCTTCATGTAAACCTGGCCGGGCAGAAGATGCTTGGATATTCGGAAGATGAGTTGTGTAAGATGAAAACTATTGATACGTATCCGATAGACGAAATGGAAGATGGCTACCGTCGCCTGAGAGAGCTGCGTGTGATGCATTCAGGGGAAACACAGCATTTTGAGCGTATGATGCGACGAAAGGACGGAACGCTTTTCCCCGTTGAAATCCACGTTGGAGCTCTCGAACATGGCAACACGCATGCAATTATCAGGGATATAACCGATCGCAAAAAGGATGAAGAAGAAATTAAACTGAAAAACAAACTGCTCGAGACCATTAACGCTGAAAAAGATAAGTTTTTTTCCATCATTGCTCATGACCTCAAAGGCCCGTTAAGCGCCTTCCTTGGAGCCACACAAATATTAACGGAGGAAATCCAGAATATGACTCTGGAAGAGATTAAGGAGATTACTATCAGTATGAAGGAATCTGCCTCAAACATCTATGGATTGCTTGAAAACCTTCTTGAGTGGTCAAGATTGAAACGGGGAACGATGGATTTCATCCCTGAGACATTTAATGTGAAACAAATAATTACTGCAAGCATTGAGGTATTAACAGAATCGGCCCGAAAGAAGGAAATTAAGATAAACTACTCTCTTCCGGAAGAATTAACAATATATTCCGACTCACATATGTTCGAAACTGTTATCCGAAACCTGGTTTCCAATGCTATTAAGTTTACCCCGAAGTCAGGAGAGATAAGCGTATCGGCGACAGCCACACCGGATAATAATGTTGAAATAAAAATCCGCGATACAGGAATTGGTATGAACAGGGAGTTGATTGACAGACTGTTTCTGATAAATGAAAGGACCAACCGGAAAGGAACAGAAGGTGAACTGAGTACAGGACTCGGATTGTTGTTATGTAAAGAGTTTATTGATAAGCATAATGGTAAGATATGGGTGGAAAGTGAGGAAGGAAAGGGAAGCACTTTCAGTTTTACGTTAGGCAATTTGAAAATGAGTTAATTCGAAAATTGAAAAATTATGCTTTACCAGGATAAAACCAAGGACGAACTCATTAAAGAGCTGCAGAAATTGCAGCAGGAGTATGGTTTATTAAAAACATCATACGAAAAAGACATCTCCGAGCGCAAACGGGGAGAGGAGATGCTGCAGAAGAGCGAGTTGAAGTATCGCAATCTGATAGAGCAAGCTCCTGATATAATTTTTGTTGTGGATACGGAAGGGAATCTGCTATATGTGAATCAGACAGGGCAGAAGATGCTTGGATATTCAGAAGACGAGTTGTGTAAGATGAAAACTGTTGATACCTATACGATGGACGATATGACGGTTGGCCGCCGTCGCCTGAAAGAGTTTCGTGCGATGCGTGCAGGGGAAACAATGCATTTCGAGCGTTTGATGCGACGAAAGGACGGATCGTCTTTTCCCGTTGAAATCAACGTAGGAGCCCTCGAAGATGGCACCGCGCATGCAATTATTCGGGATATCACCAAGAACAAGCTGGAAGAAGAGGCGCTGCTCCTTGAGAAAGAGAACTTTCGCCATTCTCTGGATGAATCCCCTCTCGGAGTGCGTATTGTCACGATAGAGGGAAATACAGTTTATGGTAATAAGGCTCTTCTGGATTTGTACGGATACGATAGTCTTGAGGAGCTGCAAAAAACACCTTTGAAGGATCGCTATACACCGGAAAGTTATGCCCAGGCTCAGGAAAGAAAGCGCCAGAGAGAAAGCGGTGATTTAAGTGCCACTAAATATGTAGTCAGCATCGTCAGGGAAAATGGTGAAATTCGCAATCTACAGGTTTTCCGCAAGGAAGTTTTATGGGATGGTATCAGACAGTTTCAAATTTTATACGATGACATCACCGAGCGCGAGATGGCAGAGGATGAGATCAGAAAATCAAAGAAACTGCTGGAGGATCTCCACAAGCATCTTGACGAGATCCGTGAGAACGAACGCGCTCTGATCTCCAGAGAAATCCACGATCAGATAGGTCAGTCACTGACAGCTTTAAAGCTCGATCTGAACTGGATGGATAAATATGTAGATGCCGACCCGGATGCTGCAGCAAAACTTCAGGGGATGATTGCACTGGTTACAGATACAATCAAAGACGTTCAACGGATATCGTCAGAATTACGCCCAGGGATACTCGATGACCTTGGATTGGCTGCTGCCATAGAATGGTATTGCGATGAATTTGAGAAAAGAACGGCGGTCAAATGCAGCTTAAAACTTGATGATTCAATCATTGGTGATCCCCAAAAGAACCTCGTTTTTTTCCGTGTCCTTCAGGAAGCTCTGACAAACGTAATCCGGCATGCAAATGCTTCATCTGCTGCCATTGAGTTGCATCAGACCCAAAAAGGTATGACGCTGGCCATTCAGGATAATGGAATCGGGATTACAAGAGAAAAAGTTGAATCAGCTACATCTTTAGGTTTGATTGGCATGCGTGAACGGATTAAACAATTTGGAGGTAAGGTTGATATCTCATCAAAAAAAGGACAGGGAACAAAGTTGACTGTTTTAATTCCTTAAAAGAAAATAAGTAAGTCATGAAGATACTTATTGCAGATGATCATTCAATAGTGCGCGAAGGACTTAAACAATATGTAAAGACTCTCGATGAAGTTGAACTGATAGATGAGGCTGTAAATGGTAATGAGGCGTGGGCAAGGATCAAAGATGGAAGTTATGACCTTGTAATTCTCGATGTTTCAATGCCCGGAATGAGCGGGCTTGATGTATTACGGAATATAAAAGAGAGGAATTTGCAAACCCGTGTCCTGATGCTTAGCGTTCATCCTCAGGAGCAATATGCAGTTCATACATTTAAACTTGGTGCTTCAGGGTATATTTCAAAAGACAATGCCTTCGAAGAGTTAACTCTTGCCATCAGGAAAATTGCATCAGGTGGCAGATATATTGGAAATGCTTTTGCAGAAAAGCTGGCTTTTAACGGGTTTGATCCCGGTGACGGGTTGCCTCATGAAAAACTCTCGGAAAGGGAATTCCAGGTAATGGTAATGCTGGCAAAAGGTAAATCTGTTATGGAAATCTCAAAGGAAATTTTTATCTCCGATAAAACAGTAAGCACTTACCGTGCCCGTATCCTTGAGAAAATGGGTATGAAGAAGAACGCTGAACTGACAATGTACGCGATAAAAAATAATCTGATAGAATAACGGCGCAATGGCGCAAAGGTGCAAAGGCTCAAAGGTGGAAATATGCCGCTGTGCCGTTGTGCCGAGTGTCGAACAGGCAAATGATATAAATAATTGATGGATATCACGAAAAATTGTAACTTTGGAAATATATCCAATGTTCAGGTACACATTTATCAGGAAACAATTTTCTATAGAAGATATTAATATGCGTAAAAACCAACAATTAATATCACCCACAAAAAACACTCCGGAGGTCATTCTTGACCCGAAGGGAACTATTAAATTAACAGGTCGGTTAATTCCTGAAAATGCCGAAGACTTCTTTAATCCAATAGAGGAATGGATAAAAGAATATTTTTGTAATCCTCCTGAAATTACCTGTGTTGAAATTTATCTTGAATATATTAACAGTGTCGGTACTAAGTACTTACTCGATTTAATTCATGAAATCACACATATTCATCTCCGGAAAAACAATGAAAAGTTCATAATTAACTGGTACTACAAAGATGAAGATGAAGATATACTCGAAAAAGGGACTTTTTTTTCTTCGAACCTGGATGTACCTTTTAATTTTATAAAGAAAATCTGATAATTCTCCATTTCATGTTGGCTGAAGGTTGAGGGCTGAGGGCTGAAGGTAACCTGATGCCTACTGCCTCCTGCCTTGTAGTCCATCCCCTACACCAGAATCATCATTTCCCCTACATCCGAACAGACTAAATCCTTAAATCTTAAGGCGTCTATATTTACTATATTGTCATTTTGCGAAAACGTTAAAATTTAACGATCCCTGTATAAATAAAAAAACCCCTGATTATGAAAGTAGTTATTGCAGATGATTCCTCTCTGTTGAGAGACAGGATCAGAAGCTTATTGAACAGTATTAATCACAATTCAGTGGTGTATGAAGCTGAAAACGGAGTGGAAGCGTTGCAACTTATCAGGGAAAAGGAACCTGATCTGGCAATTCTTGATATCAGAATGCCGGAAATGAATGGAATAGAGGTATTAAAGAAAATCAGGGAGTTGAAAATGAAAGTTAAGGTCTGCATTCTGACAAATTACGATTATCCTATTTACAAAAAAAGGTGTTTTGAAGCAGGAGCTGATTATTTTCTCAGAAAGACCGAAGATTTTGAAGATATTAATATTATCGTTACCGGATTGATACACAATGGGGAAAAAGGATAAAATGATAAATAAAAACCTGCTGAGGATACTATTTGCTGAAGCCGTGCCTTCAGATGTCGATCTGGCAGTTCTGGAACTGCGGAAGGAGGGGCTGCGATTTGAACACACAAGGGTCGATACAAGGACCGAATTTATCAAAGCCCTTAATGATTTCAGACCTGATATTATCATTTCCGATTATATGATGCCATCCTATAATGGTATGCAGGCGCTCAAAGATGCGCGTGAGTTTGATCCATCAGTACCATTTATCCTATATACCGGCTCGATAAATAAAGAAACAGTAGTTAAATACTTAAAAGCAGGAGCAGATGATTATATAATTAAGGAGCAAATGACGAGGCTCCCTTTTGCAGTAAAAGAGGCTCTGGAAAGACAAAGAATGCAGATTGAAAAAAGGGCTGCCGAGCTATTATTAAAGGAAAGCGAGGAGAAACTGCAGAGTATTTTCAGGGTGGCACCTGTAGGTATGGGACTTGCTGTTAACAGAGTAATTATTGAGGTTAATGACACTTTCTGTATAATGACAGGTTATAACCGCAGGGAGCTTATAGGCAAATCCACCGAAATGGTCGTTCCCACTCGGGAGGAATATGAATTTATCAGTCTTGAAGAAGAAAGGCTGATAGCCGAAAAAGGTACGGCGTCTGTTGAATCAAGGTTAAAATGCAAGGATGGCAGAATATTGAACATTATTACAAGTGCTACCCCACTGGACCCGAGTGATCTTTCAAAAGGATTAATATTTACGGTTCTGGATATCACCGAAAGAAAACAAGCAGAGAAGGCTCAACAGGAGAGCGAAGAACACTACAGGATCCTGTTTAACGAGGCCCAGGACGGAATTTGTCTGGCGGATGCGGAAACAGGCCTTATCATTGATTGCAACCAGGCGATGTCTTCTTTAGTTGGCAGAGAGTGGGTGGAACTGATAGGACAATCGCAAACGATTTTGCACCCGCCAAGTATTTACAAGGCAGCTTACTCTCCCACATTTGAGCAACACCTGACCGATAAAGAAGGTAAGACTCTGGAAACGCAAATTGTGACCAGTAAAGGCATTATCAGGGAAGTGGAAATCAAAGCCAATCAGGTGAATATTCGTGGCAGGAAAACGTTACTGGGAGTGTTTCGCGACATCACTGAACGCAAGCTTGGGGAAGAGGAACTGAAAAAGAACCAGACCCAGCTTATAAATGCACACATGATCGCACACCTTGGCTCCTGGGAATATGATGTGAAAAATGATATCTTTATTTTTAATGATTTGTTTTATGCAATATTCCGGACTACCGCTGAAAAGGTTGGTGGATATACAATGAAGTCTGCTGATTATGCAAAGCGCTTTGTTCATCCCGATGACGCAGCTGTTGTCGGTTCGGAAATCAGAAAGTCTATTGAATCTGACGATCCGAATTTTAGCCGGCAACTTGAACATCGTATTATTTATGCTGACGGGGAGACAGGTTATATTACTGTTCGGTTTTTTATTGTAAAAAATGAAAGGGGAAAAACTGTAAGAACTTATGGAGTCAACCAGGATATAACCGAACGCAAACTGGCAGAGGGAAAGCTTAGAAACTCAGAAGAAAGGTTGAAGATGTTATTTGATTACGCGCCGGATGCATATTATCTGAACGACCTTAAAGGAAACTTTATCGACGGCAATATTGCTGCTGAAAAATTGTTGGGCTACAATAGAAATGAGTTAATCGGAAAGAGTTTCCTGAAATTAAAACTCCTGTCCCTTAAACAAATACCCGGAGCAGCAAAACTTTTAGTTAAGAATTCATTGGGGCAAGGTACTGGACCCGATGAATTTGTATTGAGCCGGAAAGACGGATCAAAAGTTGCAGTTGAAATAATTACTCACCCGGTTAAAATAAAAGATCAGACTCTGGTATTGGGATTAGCAAGAGACATATCCGGGCGCAAGAGGACGGAGGAAGCGTTGATACAGAGTGAATTGAGATTTAAGCAAATATCAGAAAACTCTGAGGAATGGATTTGGGAAATTGACAAAAACGGTTTATATACATATTCCAGCCAGATTGTAAAAAAAATACTGGGGTATGAACCTGAAGAAATCATAAATAAGAAATATTTTTACGAATTTTTCAATCCTGCGGTCAGAGAAGAATTAAAGCAGGCAGCATTTAATATGTTTGCCCGAAAAGAAAGTTTCAATAACATTTCCAAGAACAACCTGCATAAAGATGGCAGAGAGGTAATCCTTTCCGCCAGCGGGATTCCGATGTTAAATGATGCAGGGAACTTAATTGGTTATCGTGGTGTTGATATAGACATAACCGAGCGCAAGCACGCTGAAGAGGCGCTACGGGAAAGCGAAGAAAAATATCGCAGGATCTTTGAGAATGTGCAGGATGTGTTCTACGAGTTGTCAATCAGAGGGAAGATACTTGAGACTAGTCCTTCAATTGAGCTTCTGTCGAAAGGTCAGTATAAAAGGGACGATCTGATAGGGAAGTCGATGTATGATTTCTATCCTGATCTAACGGAGAGAAGAAATCTATTGAATGTTTTACGGGAATGCGGATTCGTTTCGGATTTCGAAATCAATCTCAAAAACCGTGATGGCTCGAATATCCCATGTTCTATATCAGCAAAGATCATCTTCAATGTACAAGGACGTCCAGAAAAAATCATCGGGAGTTTGCGCGACATTACCGAGCGCAAGAATGCTTCTGATGCACTCAGGCTCGCGAAGGAAAAGGCCGAAGCCAATGATAAGCTCAAAACAACTTTTTTAAACAATATCTCTCATGAGGTGCGTACTCCTCTGAACGGCATCCTGGGCTTTGCTGAAATAATAACTCAGACCGACCTCTCTGAAGAAGAAAAGAAACTGTCCCATTCAATGCTTTTCGAAAGCAGTGACCGCCTGCTGGATACCATTACAAATTATATGGATATCTCATTGATCACCTCGGGTAACATGGTCGTTAAAAGAAAAGATTTTATACCTGAACAGATTATGAAGGAGCTCTCAGTGAAATATATGACGATATGTTCGGCCGGGAAGCTTGAATTATTATTGAAAATGCCGGAACATTCCGACAAATTATCAGTCAATTCAGATCCTGAGATTTTAAATAAAATAATGTCTCATCTGCTGAGCAATGCAATAAAGTTTACAAAAAAAGGGAGTATTCAATATGGGTATAAAATCCTGAATAATGAATTTGAGTTTTTCGTGAAAGATACCGGCATTGGAATAGGTAAAGAGTTTTTGGACAATATCTTCGAACTTTTTGTCAAGGAAGATCGCGGACCTTTTAGGGAGACTGATGGAAGTGGACTTGGCCTGCCTATTTCAAAGGGATTGGTTGATCTCCTTGGAGGAAGGTTCCGGATTGAGTCTGAAATTGGAAAAGGATCAAGCGTTTTCTTTACTATTCCTCAATCAAAAGAAAATGAAATCCATCATTCTGTTATCAGGACAGATTCGCAAAACAGAAATAAAACCATCAAATCTATTCTGGTTGCCGAGGATGAAGAAATCAACTTCTTTTATCTTAAGGCTCTGCTCAAGAAAAATATATCAGCAGAAATTATTCACGCTTCAGATGGTAAAGAAGCATTAGAAAAATTTCAGCAAAACCCTGATATCGGTCTGATACTTATGGATATAAAGATGCCTGTGATGGATGGTCTTGAGGCTACGCGACAAATAAAGGATATTAAAAGGAATGTCCCGATAATAGCTATTACAGCATATGCCATGACAGGTGATGAAGACAAAGCGCTGGAAGCAGGATGTGATGGTTATCTCGCTAAACCGATAAACAAAAACCAACTTTTTGAAAAAATAGCGGAATTCATTGAAATCTGAACTCACGCTTTACAAAAAGATCCCGCCGAAGCGGGATCAACGAATGATCACAATGTTTACTTTTTATATTGAGCCAGGTAATCAATTACCTGACGGTAAACATTCTCAGCAGTGAAACCGAATTTCTCATCAAGAACCTTATATGGCGCTGAATATCCAAAGGTATTTACTCCCCATACTTTACCCTTGGGACCGACAAGTCCCTGTAATGTCACTGATAATCCTGCAGTTAGTCCGAAGACCGGAATATCCTCAGGAAGGATTGACCTGCGGTAACCTTCAGGCTGGCATCTCAGCAGTCCTTCAGAAGGAGCAGAGATGATCCTTACCTTGAGGTCATTCTTTCTAAGCAGAGCGGCTCCCTCAACAAGAGTGGCAACCTCTGAACCGCTGGCCAGGAGAATAACATCGGGCTTGCCCTGGCACTCCTGGATAATGTATGCTCCATTTCTTGCCTGGAGAGCATCATTGTACCTCTCGTTGCTCGCGGAGGGAAGATCCTTTACGTTCTGTCGCGACAGAATCAGAGCAGTTGGGGTTTTCCTGTTTTCCAGTGCAAGCTGCCAGGCAACT
>Ga0307379_10009269_pt1 | contig 13168 bp, 22 predicted proteins | sample UN2MG_FD_202237 | JGI IMG/M metagenome (GOLD analysis project Ga0307379, IMG submission 202237) | Soil microbial communities from Risofladan, Vaasa, Finland - UN-2 | ecosystem: Environmental > Terrestrial > Soil > Coastal area > Acid sulfate soil | place: Finland: Risofladan, Vaasa | collected...
ATCCCTCACAACTCATGGAGGAGAAACATGGTTTCAGCAGTAAAAATCAAAACCCCTGAGGTTAAAAAAGAGGACGTAAGTTCGCCACCGGACCAGACAGATTACTCCCCCGCGACAATAAGAACAGGGAAGTTGATAATTCGCTTCTTCCCCTGGCTGGCCAGGGCGCTTAGCGATGTCGAGTCTGCTATCAAAGCCGGCAGCCAAGCTTGGAGGCTATAACACACTTCTCGGCTTCAATACAATTCATTTCATCTCATCACGTCTCTCGGCTTCAATGCACTACATATCAATACACTTCTCGGCTTCAGCCCATCTCAACTCGAATCTCGGCTTCAATACAGTACACCTTATCTCATCTCAATTCTCGGCTTCAGCACAATTTGACGCAATGACATCGTAGGCTTGATTGTGAAGCGCCGACAGTGCCGGCACTCAAAACGCTGGTGTCTTCCTGTAGTAGTGTTGGAAAATCCAGCTTTCCGTAGACGAGGGCGATTACAAAACGGACACCACATTCTCTCCTCCTGCCGCTATTGGGGAACCGCTAGTGTGCACTCGTCCTTATCGGGGCGCATCCCACATCATCTCATCCCTCGGCTTCACAGCAGTCCAGGTCATTCCAACTCAATTCTCGTCTCCAACCCAACACATCTCATATCGCGGCTTCACTACATTTCATCTCACGCCATCTCGACTCTCGGCTTCATTGCATTACACATCGGTACATATCTCGGCTTCATCTCAATGCAGCACACCTCAAGTCTCGGCTTCAATGCACTACATATCAATACACTTCTCGGCTTCAGCCCAGGTCATTTCAACTCAACTCTCGGCTTCAATGCACTACATATCAATACATCACTCGGCTTCAAATCAGTACATATCAACACTCGGCATGTCTCGTCTTCACCCCAACACATCTCATATCGCGGCTTCACTACAACACACATCAAAACATATCTCGGCTTCAGTACATGCCAGCCCACATCATATCTCGGCTTCAATTCACAACTTCTCAACTCAAATCTCGGCTGCTACTGTATCTTGGTGATATCGAAAGTGTACCGTCCCCAGCCCTGGGAACGCTCCTGCCCTATCCCGTGAATGCTGCCGTAGTCAAAGATGGTCTTGAGGATCTCCAGAGTTATAACTTCATCGTTTAGCACTTTCAAGTCGAAGACAAGGGTCGGTTTCTCGAGATAGTCCACGTACTTGATAGTCGACCGGGGTCCCATTCTCGTTACCACCTGCACGTAGCGAGCTTCCGTCCCTGCCGGTTCCTGGACGCCAAGAGGGATAACATCGGTTATGACGTAGACCTTGTTGGATACCTTTGCCTTCAGAGCTTTCACTTCCGGTTTTATGAATTGTTTTACCTGGGCGGCGCAGTCCTTGAGGTGGCCGCGGATACACCTCCCCTCATAGTAGAGCCCGTTGTCGTCCCTGGGGAAGGTTGCCCAGCCAAACTTAACCTCCTCATGGTCCTCCTCGTCCTCGGCGAGAGCTACCTTCGCAGCTACTTCCTCTGCGAGCTCATTAATCGGTACGAAGTCCTCCGGCGGGTTGAGCGGCTTCCGCTGCTCCAGCATAGCTGTGATCTGTTCCCTGGACCGCGGGAGAGATGCGGCAAACCTGCCGGTCATCTGGAGTTCTACCTGGTACGTCAGCCACATCCCTCCCCCCACTTCTTTCTTTTTTCGTCCGGCCATAATTACCTCCGTTTATTAAAATCATGCCATGAATACCAACAACACGAAGTGGGGGGGCGACTTCGCGGCTATGCACCCCCCCACTAACAGCCCCGCCGCTAGTCCCGATTACGTCGCACTAGATTGCGATTACTTCCGATGAAGCCGTGACGGGAGCCTTTTGAGGCGGTGGAAGCGGAAGAAACCCCGTATTGGTTTCTCTCGGCAGGACTGACATTGTACAGTAACATTTTGTCAACTCGGTGTCAATGCCACCTTACACAATAGCAGGAAAAGCGAGGGGGGCCGGGAACTCTGTGTCCCCGACCCCCAAGAACAAAAGATAAAAGATGATGAAGAGGGCTGGCCTGCCGCTAGTCCCGGTTACCCTCCGGGGCTTCGGACACGGGAGGGGAACCCCAATAATTAAGCTGGTCTCTGGGGGGCATCCTGGTCTCACCAGCACCCCTGGTTTCCCCCGCGTTACTTAAACTAGCGGATAGATTAGCATAATGTCAACGCCTGTGTCAATATAATTATCATCAATCTGTCAGCTTGATGAGGACTGCATGAAGCCCCTGGTCAGCGGTGCCACCAGGCACTTCCTCCCTGCTCACGTCTGCCAGGTATTTGCTGATGATACGAATGCCTTTTTGATGAGGGTAAATCCCGGCTACGAGCCTTCCATCCCTCCAGCACTCTACCATCTGGCTGCCAGATATCAATGAGTGGGGAACTACCCGGAATTCGTATCTCATGGCTTCCTCGCAAACTGCGTTCTGAAATCAAACTATGGCCTTATACTATCCAGGATATTCTTCAAATCTTTCTTGTTCATCTCCGGGATTACACAGGAGACGTAGGTTTGCTTCTCCGGAAAGGTCGCCCTTTCACAGTCACGGATAGCCTGCAGTAAGGCACGCACATCCTCTTTGTCTAACTGGTCGCTCCTGACAGAAATATTAACTTTCACCTCGGCCTCCTTCACCAGAACAGTGCAATAATGACTACCAGAACCCCGATAACCAGGTCAGCGAGTCCGCCCCAGCAATTAAAGGCCTCATCGACGTGTTTCCAGGCTTTCCTGAGCCTGATGGGGAAAGAGATCAGGCAGGCTGCCCCGCAGCAAATCAGCAGCGGGTCCATCGGCCCCAGTGGCTGTAGCTCCATGTTGTACCTCCTTCGGGTCATAGCTCCATCTGCTTACTTAATCGTATCGTCTCGGCTTCGTATTCGGTTCCCCGGCCGCAGACCTCCCAGATTTTTTTACCGGCCATAAAATTGAAGCCCAGTGCGTCTTCTGGTTCCTCCTGCTCAAATATAGTGCACATATTATCATCGGGACCGGTGGCTCGTTTCCGCGGTATCATGGCGATTATGTCGAGATTTATCATCTTGATTACCAGCAGGAGTTTCCTGGCAGCCTCTTCCTGAGTCCAATTTCCGATTACGGTTATGAAGAAGTCGCCCTTGTTTGTCGTAACGAGCCAGAGGTAGTCTTTCATGTCAATCGTTTTCTACGGACCTGCCTGGTTGTACCTCCTCTAAAATAGATGTATAGATGTTCGCCAGGTCCCCTGCTCAGAACACGACCTTAGCAACCAAGAATCCGAAAGCAAATGCTCCTGCCCCCCAGATGACTATCAGTATATCCACTGTTATCTTTTTCACATTCACTCTCAATTGACTTTTATGCTGATGAGTAGTAATATTTCCCCAGCTTCCTCACCTCATTTCATTATTTGCCGTCCGTCAGGCGCACCTCGATACCCAACCGGCAAGGGAACCCCCTGGGTGGCAGGGGGTTCTTGGCAATCTACCTCAGACCTTAGACGGCGTACCATCAGCACTATCTTCCCTTCTACCTGGCCGTTTCTTCCTTCAGGTCGCCGCCTTTAATTCCGTCCTTTTTTATCCTGTTCCGCTGTTTTATCAGCTCTGCCAGTCTTTCCTTCACTCTGATGGATTTAGACAGCCCGGGTATCCATCCGGGTTCACTCTCTTCCATCGACACCTCTAAATTAGCGAGCTCCAGGAGTTCCGCATCGCTGGCTGTGGCTAACCGGAGATTTGCTTGAGTCTTTGCTCTCCGGGCCTCTTTACTTCGCCCGTCATATTTCAAAACATCCCTCATAAGAATAGCCAGGTGTTTCTCAGCGAAGCTCCGGCACGCGCGGATACGCATTTCCCATTCGGTCTCCTGCACCTGTGTCCAGTACTGGTTTATTCCTGCATTTTCCATTGGTTTAATACCTTCCTTATATAAGTCTCCCTATATAAGTCGCCAAAATGAGGCGTTTTGTTACCCCCTATCTTTACTCTTCAACCCTTTCTTCACTGTTATTACTAGTTCAAGTGCTGAGTCTAAATCCCAGCCTTGTGCCCTGATATCTGTGATGATGGTGATCGTTCTTTCACCCCGGACAATACGCTGTGCAACCGAATCATAAAGCTGCTCAAGCGTCTTTTGCTCATCAGTTTTCAATTCTTCATTCATACAGAGTCAACTCCTCAGCGCACATCCGTACATTCCTCGGCTTCAGTTCACCCCACCTCAAATCTCGGCTTCAATACATCTCACTACACTTCACATCTCGGCTCCACTACATTTCATCTCAAAGCATCACAGTTCTCGGCTTCAGAACAGCGCATCACACCACATTTCTCGGCTTCAGTTCACCCCATCTCGACTCTCGGCTTCAGTTCCCCCCATCACATAGCATCTCTCGGCTTCAAATCACTTCAATACAGCACACTTCTCGGCTTCAAGACAACACACTTCAGCTCACCACATACCTCGGCTTCAATGCACTACATATCAACACATATCTCGGCTTCAGTTCATCGCATCACACCACATCTCTCGGCTCCACTACATTTCTTCTCACGCCATCTCATCACATCTCTCGGCTTCACACCATCGCACCCCACAACAATTCTCGGCTTCAATACACTTCAGGCCACATCTTGGCTTCAGTCTACTTACCCGAGCTTCCGTTCCAGTCCGGCTTGCCCCTGGCCACCCAGTCCTCGTACTTCGTGCCGTCAGGCATAGTTGCGTTCTCAAGACGTGAACCTGCTATCTGTTCAGGGGTAACTATGACCCCCGTGAGGTTTGCCCCTCGCAGGTCAAGCTCCGTGAGGTCTGCCCCTCGCAGGTCGGCCTCGGCCAGGTCAATTCTAAGCAGCTCCGTCCCGCCCAATTCTAATTCAGTAAGGAACCGAAGCACATGCGCAATCCGTGGTCCGTCCAGGTTCCGCAGGACGTACCTAGTGTGCGCTATCGCAACGGTCCGCGCCTCGCTGTCCGGGGCAGAGACGCGGAAGTCATATACGAGCAGCAATTCCGACAATCGGTACATGTACGTTGTCAGCATAGCTTCCTGCTGTCTTTCCAACGTTGTCAGTTTGGCTTCAAGCTGTCTTTCCAACGAGGTCAGTTCGGCTTCACGCTGTCTTTCCAACGCATTGTTGCGTTCAGCCCTTCTCACCGCCCGATTAACCAGCCAAACACCGACCACCAGTGCTACGGGAATAGCAAGCAGCTGGAGCAAGTCCCAGACCATCTTATCCGAGAATCCCCACCCGCTCTCATGGACCATCCAGTACACCAGAGACAGCAGGACTGCGGCAACCAGGAAGACCGCCAGTTTCCGGTATCGTCCGGAGAGGAAATCCCGTATCCTCAATGAATAGTACCTCCTTTATTCAATCTCTTCCCGCTTTATGCCTTCTCCCATAACGTTGACCGTGCCTATTTCATCACAGCCATCCCGCTTGGCCACGGTAAGTCCCTTCTGCCATCTTTGCCTGAGAGTCTCTCCGAGGAGATTGGGGACATCCCCGTTGTAATAGAGACATTCAAAACCGTCCGGCCCTATAACGAGCCAGATGCACGTATCGGCACCAAACCCGGGGCGGCAGAGCCTATGTACTTCCTCGTCTTCAAGGAGAATGTCGGTATGTCCGGGTTTCTTAACTACCCTCATTTTTTACGTGCCCCAGAATGTCGCTTGATATCCCCTCGATTGCCGGACATCCTTGATACGCTCCCCCACCCCTTTACAGGAGTTTTCGTCAATAACACCCAGGGCATTTATGATTCTGGCAGCCATTGCCGGGCTAACTGCTGGTTCCTTCCCTTGGTCCCTGCGTAGTTCAAACGAGCATTGTTTCGCCCCAGGGTCTGTCAACACGGGCACGATATTTGCACGAGCCAGGTAATCGAGCATCCCTTCCCGGTCATTGAGAAATCGAGCCATTCGCAGTTCCATGTTTCTTCTCCTCACCTCTTTTCATCAGCAGATTACCCTTTTGTCACCCCTGGTGTCAATGCCGTCATACATCGAAATAGCTAAGGGGTGCGATATCGCACCCCTTATTACTTTTTTCATAAGGCTCGCCCTTCTCACCCAGGGCGTTATTACTCACCATGACCTGGTATATCCAACAGCCTTCACATTGCACGGCTTACATAACCCTGTAAAGGTTGCCCGCCGAACACCATCTTTCCTTACCCACCGTTCTAGGCCACAATCGGGACACTTCACCCATACCATCAGCACACTGTTTACCCGCTTCTCATCTCCTGCTTCCATCTATAAACTTCTCCTTATACACCCGACATAGCTAAGGTCTGCCATTTATCGCACCCCTTATAACTTTTTTCTTATATTTTTATCTCAGCTCATCTCAGTTCTCGGCTTCACGTCATTACATTCCATTCCATTGCTCGGCTTCAGTTCAGCCCATCACATCTCTCGGCTTCATCTCATTGCAGCTCAGCTCTCGGCTTCAATTCATCACACCACACCCCAAATCTCGGCTTCAAACCATCGCATCTCACTGCATTTCTCGGCTTCACTTCAATTCACAACATCCCATCTCTCGGCTTCAAATCGATACAGCACACCGCACTTCTCGGCTTCACGTCAGCCCACTTCAGCTCATTGCTCGGCTTCAGAGCAGCTCAGGCCACCCCATCTCTCGGCTTCACTTCACGCCATTGCAGCTCACATCTCGGCTTCACCACGACTCATCGCACTTCTCGGCTTCAGTTCATCGCAGCACAACGCACTTCTCGGCTTCAGGCCAAGTCATTTCAACTCAACTCAAATCTCGGCTTCAATACACTTCAGGCCACGTCTCGGCTTCAGCTCAACTCAGGCCATTACAGTTCTCGGCTTCAATTCAACTCAAGCCATCTCAATTCTCGGCTTCAGATCATCTCAGTACATCACTCGGCTTCAACGCAACCCACCTCACTTCTCGGCTTCAACGCAAATCAGTTCATGTCTCGGCTTCAAGTCAATACATACCACTACATCACTCGGCTTCAGACCACAGCATCACACCCCTCGGCTTCACATCATCTCAGACCACCTCACCTCTCGGCTTCAGTTCAGTCCACCGCAGTCCATGTCACCTCACCTCTCGGCTTCAGACCACAGCATCACACCCCTCGGCTTCATCTCATAACCATCCACTGCATATCTCGGCTTCAATTCAATTCACGCCACCTCAATTCTCGGCTTCAACCCATCCCAGCTCATTTCACAGCATGTCTCGGCTTCAAAGCAATTCACGCCATTTCAATACATATCTCGGCTTCAGTTCACTTCAAAACAACACATCCCATCACTCGGCTTCACTTCAGTACAACACTTCTCACCACATACCTCGGCTTCAACACAAATCAGCTCAATTCTCGGCTTCAGCCTTAGTGCCCTCAGGGCCTTATACGACTCCAATCTCCTCCCGCTGGGTAAAGTGGATTATCTTGATTTTCTTACCGGTCGCCTCTGCAATTCCCCTTGCAATTGGCTTGAGGCTTTCGACCCGAGCCATGTCAGCGCCGATTAGCGGCATCCAGCCATCTCCCGTATTCGTCCCAACTAGACCCTCATCCTCGGGGCCCGAGTCTTCAGCAACGAAGGCAAACATCTCCTCGATTCTCGGCATATTTCTCCTCCTCGTGCCTTCAGGGTGTCGCTTCTTTTCACCCGCAGATTACCCTTTTGTCATCCCCTGTGTCAATAGCGTCATACACCCAAACGGCTAAGGGGTGCGATATCGCACCCCTTATAACTTTTTTCTTATATTCTTTTCTCTTTCCCCTGTACCCTCAGGGTGTCGGTTCTTCACTGCCAGGCGGGTAAAATCGTGTTTTAGAACAGACTTTTCTGCGTGTCCATCCCGCTGCCTTCAGAGTTTTCCTAATTTTAGACATAACTTTCGCCGGATTCCAGCTGAGAACCTTCAGCCCCTCTCGGATCTTTCTTTGCTCGAAATATTCTTCGAAGTCATCATAGATAGCATACCCCCGCTTCTCAGCCGCCTCCCGAGCTATCTTAACTATCTCATCCTCGTGGATTTCTCCCCAAAGGTCTGGTTGCCCTCTCATCTAAGTACCCTCAGGGTATCGCTTCATGTTTAATCCTCTTTAAGATGGCGTCTCTTGGACTCATGCCGGTCTACAATATAGCGAAAGTCATCAGCCGTTATCTTTCTGTATTGACCCCCTTGGTGTAGGTCAATCCCTAACTCTTCCGGGGCTTCTGAAACGAAGGTATCATCGTCCCACGCATCTATCGTTTCCGGGATAAAGCGAACCATGTTCTTCAATCCGGGGTGCACACCTGGGCGGACTTGGGAGCCGCGACTCTTAGGCCTTTCTTTAACTGTAGCCGAGCCTACTATCTGACAGCTCTTGCTAAACAAAAACTTTGAACCTTCCAGGGCTTCTTTGGCCTTATAGCCCATAAGGCACACACCTTGGCGAGGGCCAGCAAGCTCATCCCTCAAAAAATCTCTAAGAAGCTTTGGGGTGACAAAGCTGCCGAGCTGCCAGATATAGTCTGTTCTCATTTGATCCTCCAATTGCTGCCCTGTGCCCTCAGGGTGTCGCTTCTTTTCATCCGCAGATTACCCTTTTGTCACCCCCTGTGTCAATACCGTCATACACCCAAACGGCTAAGGGGTGCGATATCGCACCCCCGTATAACTTTTTTCTTATATTCTTTTCTCTTTCCCGGGACCTCAAGGGGTCGGTGCATGACTGGCTTTCAATATGAAGCGACGAATAACGTCGGTATTATAGCCTCCCATAGAGCCGCTACTTGAGTCATAGCTACTAACTACCGAAAAGTACAAGGCTGCAACACCTGGTTCCAAGTAGTCCGGAGGAATTTCGACATACCACCTTATTATGTTTTCACTGTCAGGCCAACCGATCTCGCTAGGGATGAATGTCTTCTGGCTACCATCGCGACGTACTTGTACGCCTTCCAGAGAATACGGACCAATTGCCTGGTCATCCAAGAGATGGATATTACTCCTTGCTATTACAGTGATATAGTCGCCAATATAGGCTTCGTCGGGACACTCCAGAATCTCAAAATACCGCGCTGGCTCAGCAGTTTCTCCTACTACCTGTGGTGGTGGCTCTGTTGATGAGATGCTATATCTCAGATAGTGGGAGTTATTAGGGTCAAGATTGAGGGCCAGCAACTTATAGATTCCTGTACCAGGTGGTAGAGAAACCGTGATGGTTCCTGCCGAGAACCCTGCTATACCAGCAGGAGTAAGCACAATTTCAAATTGTCTCCCTCCATTAGAAGATGAAACCTGTTTTACCTCTTTCGCCATCGAAGAAATGGACCACCAACCCTCACCCTCTATATAGCTGCGCATCTCAGCAAAAATGACACCAATTTCTGATCTGGGATTTTCCCAGGAACTGTTTTCGTCCCAGTTTATGGGGCAGTCTGACTCCAGTGTCAACTTTAAGACCTGCCCTTCTGCTAGGGCAAGAGCAACACTGGCATGAACACAGCCTTTCGTAGCTCCTAAGTATAGGGGAATGGGGAATTCCACCGATTCATCGTAACGAGCCAGGCTCACATGTCCTGACACAGGCAAAGATGAAAGTTCCCCTTCTTCTAGCGTCCGGTCGTCTTCCTCTTCAATAACTTCAACCACGGTAGCTTCAGGCTGTGATACCTTCTCAGCTACCGGTGCTTGCCTTATTGCAACCTGGGTTTGTTTTTCAAAAGCTTCAGGCTCTAATACATAGATAGCCGTTCCCAAACCTACTGCAGTCAGCATCAAAACGGTGAGTAGCACCGGAATGAGATCCTTGTAGCTCCGACGCTGGATAGCTATAGCTTGCCTCCTTATTCCTGGCTCAGACTACTGCTAGAAGGAAGACTGCTGCCGTCCCCCCGGCACCTATGACTAATGAGACGATGGCTACAAACCACACTGTCCCGAGGCCATAGGATTTACCGGTTACGCTTTTCAAACGCTCTATTTCTTTCTCCTGCTTTTCGCCGGTCTTCTCCAGGACCTTTATTTCCCTTTCGTATTCTCGGACCTTCCCTTTCAATTCAACCACTTCAGCTTGGGCTACCATGTCTACCCCAGATGTGTGCTCACTCATTGTTTCCCCTCCTTAAATAGAGACCTATCGTAGTTACAGATATTACCCTTTTGTCACTCCCTGTGTCAATAGCGTCATACAAATCAGTGCCGGCGTCATCAATAGCCCCAGCGCCGGGAATTTATATCCCCCTTGACCAGCCGGTCGAGCGGGTCGAACTGGTGGTGCTGGGAGATGGCTCTTGAGGTGGAGACCTGCCGTGAGTAGCGCAGCACCATGGCCAGGGTAGCGTGGCCCAGCAGCAGCCTGAGCGAGTTTATGTCGCCCCCGGCATCGAGGTAGCGGGTGGCAAAGTAGTGGCGGAAGCGGTGGGCGCCGCCGGCGCTGGTGACGCCGGCGCGGCGTTTCAGGCGGTTGATCATGGTCCGGACGCCGAAGAGCGTCATCGGCTGCCCCTCATCACTGGTCCACAGCATCTCCCTCTGCGGCGGCTTGAAGTCCAGGTAACGGCGCAGCGCCTTCTTGGCTTCCCCGTTAATCGGCACCGCCCTCATCTTGTGCCCCTTGCCCAGCACCGTAATCTGCTGGAGTCTGGGGTCGAGGTCGTTCAAGCCGATATTCGAGAGTTCCTCCAGCCGGAGGCCGGTGGAGACGAACATCGAGATGATGGCCTTGTTGCGGATGCCCATGAAGCGGTAGCCGAACTTGATATCATCCTCACAGACATCGAGCATGGCTCTGACCTCGTCATCGGTGTAGGGCTCCACCTCCCGGTAGCGTGGGGGGCGTACCTTGAGGCGGGCTACGGGGTTTGTGGGGATGTACTCCTCGGCCTCGGCCCAGTTGAACAGGGTCTTGACCGCCTTACTGTAGTGGTAGACGGTAGCGGGGGTGGCCGCCTTGTAGCTGCCGCGCCTGCCCTGGGGCCAGCGGTGCTTCTCGGTGGTCACGTAGTCGACGAAGTCACGGATGTGGTTGCGGGTGATCTCCTCCAGTTCAGGCCATTCGTTCTTGCGGGCGTACCAGTCCAGGTTAGAGAGGATGTTCTGGTAGTAGGCCTTTCCCTTGACTGACAGTTCGTGTCGGGAAAGGAACCGGGAGATGATCTGGGACAGGGTCATGGTCTCTAGTTCTAGTGTCATTTTCCATCTTTGCTCGTCCGTCCAGGCGCACTAAAATACGCTGGTAGTGTATTTCCCTTTTCCCTACTAAAGTACACAAGCGGTGTATTTTCCTTATTCCGAAGCTACTTTCAGCCAGTATCTGGGGTAGCTTTTGGAAGGCAGGAACTCTGCCAACTGAGTTACTCCCGCACTCGAACACCCTCGGGACGAGCTTTTCCCTCCTTTTTAGTCTCAATATCCTGTATGACCTAATTGACACTCTGTATAGACATTATAACATTTCCCGTTGCTTTTTATCAAAGCAGGGACTCAAGCAGAGTTCCTGCTTTCTGCATTCCAGGGCACATTACCCTTTATGAAGTGCCCTTTGCTATCCCTACCGGCCGGTGCTTTCGGCACAATGTCCCCCCCGGTATCAAAGTCCACATGCTTCCCCGCAACTGCGCAGTATCCCTTAACCCGACCGTCCCGAGCTAGAGCTTCAACTTCCTGCCCGCAAGCAGGGCAGATAACCCGGACCCGTTTCACATTGACCACAGGCCCTCCCTGGCTGCCCCTTCCTAGGTAGATTTCCCGATTCTGAACATCTTCGTACCACAGGTTGGACATACGCCCTGGGTTGCCGGTTTTCCGTTCTTCATGGTTATGGCCTTGGCGTCCTTCATCTCCCTCTTGACATGGCACTTGACGCAATAGGCTTCCATTCATCATCTCCTTTACTAATGTCTACCACTATTGACATTACGTTCAGTATCCTTTACACTCTGGGAACGGGTAGAGCCCCACCAGTAAATTGCTTGGTAAAAAGGAGGATTGCTCGTCCGTCCTAGGGACTCTACCCTCTTTTTGTTGAGTGCACGCTCACATAGTCAGCGAACTTGACCAACATCTCCTGTAACTCCGGGTCCAGGTCCCCCGCCCGATCCAACAACTCATCCAACAACTGTATCTCGGCCTGACCGACCAGCTTCTTTTCCTTCTCATCGAATTGAAACTTCATATGCACTATCGCAGTTAGTGAACTAGGAAGATTTACCACTATCAGTCCCCCTATCAGCCAAGAATTTAGCAAATTCGGTCATTATGTTTAGCTGTGGTTCACTGAAGCTAGCCACCGTGTCCAGGAGCCGCCCCATGGTCGGACTCACATCCTCTGACTTAGCGCGGCCTGTTCTATGACCGGCCATGACCAGAAGCTCATCCTCCAGCGCCAGCTTTTCATGCCCATTCCCGGAAGCAAATCCGTGAGCCAGCTTCCTCACGGTTTCTGCGGAAGGTGTAACCCCCTTTAGAATGTCCGCGATAGTCCCGTGGCTGAGGTCAGTCATCACAGCCGCCTTCCTCAAGGACAGATTCTCTGTTTCCATCCTCAAACGCAACCAATCTTTTAATCCTCCGTTACTCAAAACCCCCCCCCTTTCTATTTCGTGCCCAATTTATAGGCATTATATCACCACAGATTGACATTGTAAACACATAAGTTGCTACCGTAGCTGGCCACCCCTCTTGACAATACGTTTATCAGGGTATACACTACTTCATTGTCGAGGTGCATAATGACTCAGCAAGAACACCCTATATTCCAGAAATACACGCGCGAGTGGCTCCACAAGCACACAGGCTTTTCCAAGGGGTATCTTAGCCGGCAAGCCACCGGTAAGATCCCCTTGAGCCGTGCCTTTGTCGAACGGGTCTGCTACAGACTAGGTTTGCCGGAGTCGGAGCTGTTCTTGCCTGACCCGAGCGAAGCAGAAGTCCGATAGCCATCGAGCAACCTGGGCCAGGCTCTCCATTCAGTCTCTAAGGTGCACTATGGCCCTGGAACGAGCACAGGCAATATCTCATAGTGTCATGGAGAGGCTATGCCCTCTATGCACAAAGATCGAAGTAGCCGGCTTCTCCGCATGGAGCCGGCTATTCGTCAACGATATTGACATTGTCCTCATCTCCGGAGCACTGTCTTCGTTAGGACA
>Ga0307379_10009270_pt1 | contig 13166 bp, 13 predicted proteins | sample UN2MG_FD_202237 | JGI IMG/M metagenome (GOLD analysis project Ga0307379, IMG submission 202237) | Soil microbial communities from Risofladan, Vaasa, Finland - UN-2 | ecosystem: Environmental > Terrestrial > Soil > Coastal area > Acid sulfate soil | place: Finland: Risofladan, Vaasa | collected...
GGCGCAAGAGGCGGCACCTGCTGAGCCTGTCCCAGTGGACTACCTGGCCCTGGCAAGGGCGGCCCTGGCGGCCCTCGAGGGCGGGGAGCAAGTTGACCTGGCCCCGTGGGGCGTCAAGGACCTGCGCGCGGGCGGTTGACCGTTTCAAACTGCCCATCCCCCTGGGGGCGGTGGGCAGAAACGAGACGGGCAGCGGAAGCGGCAAGAGAGTTGACGGGTACACGGTGGCGGGTTAGAACTACTACCGACTATTTATACAAATCGGAAGGGATGACAAAATGGACACTTTGACACTGACCACGACTGAGCAAACGAGCGCGGCGCGTGATGCGCTGGCAATCGTAGAGCGCGCAGACCTCGCAGACGGTACCAAACGGAAGTATGCGGCGGCCCTGGTGGCGTTCCTGGGCATGGGCGGTGACCTCCTGGACGCGGGCGCGCTGGCCGTCTACGCGGATACCCTGAGCGAGTCGGGCAAATCGCAACTCAAGGCAGCGGTGCGGCTGTACAGCAATGCCATGCTTGACCGCCTCAAGGCCCGAGCCGATCCGGACAACGTTGACTTTGTGCGGGCGGCTGAGTACAGAACTGAGGCCCTACAGAACGCAATCGCAGTGAAAACGCCAAAGGGCGACAAGGCCCACACGTGGTTGACGGCCCTGGAGGTTAAGCAACTCCTGGACACCTGCGGTGATGACCTCCAGGGGCAGCGTGACCGTCTGGCCCTGGGCGTGCTGGTGGCGGCTGGCCTGCGGCGCGCAGAAGCCGTCAACCTGGTGTTCGCCGACGTGATTCTGCAACCCGTCAGAGGGAAGATGCGGACGGTGTTGCAAGTCGCGGGCAAGGGCAGCAAGGACAGGGTAGTACCCATCAGAGACAGCCTGGCAAACGCCATAGACGCATGGGCAGCGGCCACAAGGGGAAGCGGGCGCATTCTGCGCAGTGTGGATCAGGGCGGGCACCTGGGCGACGGCCTGAGCGCGGTCGGGTTGTTCCACCTGGTGCAAGGGCATGGCCAGCAGGTGGGGAAGCCGGACCTTGCGCCACACGACCTGAGGCGGACTTACGCGCAGTTGGGGTATGAGGCGGGCGTACCAGTTACGCAAATCTCGCGGCTGCTGGGGCATGCGAACATTGCCACGACGCAACGCTATCTTAACCTGGCCCTGGACTTGACCACGACGGTGAGCGACTTTATCCCGTTCTGAGGCAAGTGGTTACGAAAAGGGACATTTCCGTAAGTGGTTTCAGGGCTGTTTGGAGGCCCTGGAGCGGGCAACCTGGCCCATCGGCGGGCGGTTCGCTGTAGGAACGGCTGTAGAGTGATCCTGGAGGTGTTGACGATGGAGCAATCGAAAAGGTGTTCGGCCTGCGGGCGCGATCTGCCCGCGACGACATTCTACCGCGACGGGCGCAACCGTGACGGCCTGTACAGCGAGTGCAAGCCGTGCATCAGGGAGCGGCGCAAGGCGGATTCCGCCAAGAGGCGCGCGGCTGACAATGCCCGGCGGGCGCGCGATCCACAGACGGCACGGGCGCGTGATGCTGAGTACTACCAGGAACACAAAGCCGAGCGCAACGAGGCCCAACGGCGGTATCGAGCCAAGAGGCGCAAGAGGTAAGGTGATGCGTAACCTATGTAACGTAGTTTGCAGAAAACGGCCCAAAACGGTCATTATGGTAAGTTATTGACATTACATAACCTATGTAGTCGGAAGTAGGATTTCAGGTATTGCAGCATCATTCCCGATGGTTACAATGCACACTGAGCCACACTGTCAGCGACTTAACATAACAAACCTTAAAGTTTGTCTAACTGGCTAGTCGTCAAGTCTTTTTGGCCCTTGACACGTAGCAGCAAAACGTGGTAAGATGTTAAACGAGCAGGGGAGCAGGATAGCCAAAGGGCAGAGACGGTAAGCCGTCATCTGCCCTTTTTTTTGTGGAGGTGGAGAATGGTCAACCGAGTAACGTTGAGCGAGTTTGTGGCAATGCGGTGCGATCTGCACACGCGCGGCCTGCTGGAGGCCCTGGCCGACAAGGGGCAAATCCCCATGTCTGAGGTGTTGCGCCAAGCGGTCGTGGGGGAAGCGGCGCGGCGCGGCCTGCTGGCGCTGAGCGGCGGCGGGCACCTGGTGGCCGATCCTACGCAAACGACGGGGGTGGAGCATGGCAACGGGTAGAAAGCCAAAACCCCTGGCGGGCGACCAGGGGCGGGCGACAATCTCGGACGGTCAACTGACTGACCCCAGTTTACCATACTCCGAGTCTGTTGTCAAGAGGCAAAATCACACCGTTTCTGATGACAACCCCGATCTGAGAGGCAAAGCTAACCTCAAGGGCTTTACACCGATCATTGACGTCGTAGTAAAAGATACAAGTTTCATGACAGCGGTTGTTTTTGGTGTAGTTTGGCGGCATTGTCAAATGGATCTCGGCGCGTGTATCGCGAGCCTGGAAACACTGGCGGGAACAATTGGCGTTGGCCGTAAGACGGTTGTAAGGCACGTCAAGGAACTGGTAAAACTGGGATACCTGCGCGACTTGACACCTGAACGGCGTAACGCGCCTCACGTCTATGTGGACACAGGTAAGGTAGCCGCTTTGATTGAGGTAAGGTTTGGTAAGACAGAGAGTCCTACCAAGGTGGGTCAGAGAGTCCCACTAGGTGGGTCAGAGAGTCCTACCAAGGTGGGTCAGAGAGTCCTACCTAGGTGGGTCAGAGAGTCCCTTGAAGAAACCATTGAAGAGACCAATAAAGACACCACAGAAGAAACGGCGGCTGCTGGCTTTTCCCTTAAGGAAGGAAGCGCGGTCACATGCTCAATCCATGACTGCCCAATGGAGCAGCGGTCAAAGGGCGGCGCGATCTGGTTTTCCCACAGGTTGGCCGATGGTTCATGGTGCAAGGGCGGACCGACCGACGTTCAGGAACCGCATGTCGCTGAGCGTTCAAGGTATGCGGCCCAATTCTACCTGGTACAGGCAGACGCATGACAACACGACGATCCCGACCCGATCCGAGGATAACCGCGATCCGCGCGCGAAACCTGGCCTTCGACCGCCTATGCACGGCGTCTCGGGCGTGTGACCGACGACGGCATACCTCGGGCAGCGTACCGCCAGAGTGGGCGGCCCGTCTGGTGGACCTGGAGCGCGACTACCGCCAGGCGCTGGCCGACGTTCGCGCTTCACAGTGAAGTAAACTCATAAGGGGGAAAATCATGTCTGGTGATTACATCAAGTTTGGGAGCCTAATACTCAATGGGGAGGGCGCTGTAGGGCAAACGGGGGCGATCTACACGGTCACGCGGGCGGGCGGCCTGGGTGGACTACCGCGGCCCCGTGTAGTCGTCACGCAATTGGTAGGGGTGAGCGGTTCGCTTCTCAGTGAGGCCGACGACGACATGCGCGTGGTCGTATTGGAAGGGGAGGTGCATGCCGCGTCTCACGAACTGCTGATGGAGGAGTTGAGGCGGTTCAAATACGAACTCAGTACCCAACGCGGGCAACTGTGGCTATACTGGACACCAGAAGAGCAACCCGCGTGTAAAATCGGGGCAGTGTTACAAAACGACGGGGCGGTGGCCCTGGACGCTGAGGACGATACTACCGCCATTTTTCGGCTTGAATTTCTGTGCGCCGATCCCTACTGGTGGTCTATCAGCTCTACCACGATTTCACGGTCGGTGACGGCCACGGGGCAAACCCTCAGCGTGACCAACCATGGGACGGCATACTCTGAGCCGATCATACGCATCACGCCCACTCAGGTTAAGGCAAGCGGCTACTCCTACAAGCGGTGGCTGGCGGTCTACAACCGCGTGGCCCGGGCACTCTCGAACTACCCTATTGAGGTGACGACACAAGCGGGAACAGGTTTCAATCATCAGGCGCTGGTGGGGGCTGGCCATGCCCAAGCGGATGGAGACGATCTGCGGGTGACAGTGGACGGCGTAGAGGTTAACCGCTGGCTGGACGGCCCTAACACGGCGACCTGTAAAGTTTGGGTTAATCTAACATACCAGGTCGGCCAAAGCGCGATATTGGCCGAAACGTTCGGGGCGGGCGATTCGATCTCCAGCATCAGCGTAGACGATGTGAGCGACTTTCCTTCGTCTGGGATTCTCTACAACCCTACCAGTGGGGAGGCATTCACCTACACGGCGAGGGACGATGTACTTAATCGCTTTTCGGGCGTCACGCGGGCAGCCAAGGGTACGACGGCGGCCACGAATACGAGCGGGCAGACCCTATGGTGGGTGCAGCACGACGTGTGGCTTTTGTATGGCAACGCATCGGCAACGGCACCTGTCACGGATGATAACGTAAAGCCGATCCTCGAACTTGACCTTTCTACCAATACCAGTTGGGTTTATGAGGTGTTTGGGGAAGACGACGGGCTGAGAACCGCATCGTGGGTATACTGGTATTACTCTGGCACTCCTGAGCAATATACGGCTACAATGTTGGGGACGGCCAACCCCTGGGAGGTTCTGGGCATGGAGGGCAGGATTGGATCCACGCAACACCGTCTCTATTTATACAATCCCTGCGGCATTACCAACGCCGATTTTACAAATGGCCTGGCGTACTCTGGCAACCCTACGTGGTCGAAACAGGTTTCGATACAATCTGGCACTGATGGTTCTACCTGGGTAGACGAATACAATCTCCCCAACCTGTCAGACCATGGCGTGTGGGAGGCGTGGAGCAGGAACGAGGCACTAACGACCGGATCTCTTTACGCGGCGTTGTTCGTCTGGTCGTTGACCAATGTTGACTGCCTCGAGGCGGGCGACTGTACCCTGACCCTGAATTCCGCCGGCACTCCTGGGATTGTCTTGGGGGATGAGCAGGGCAGTTACGATCTGGACGCTACCATAACGATGGTGGAGGACGGGGCGGACGGGGTAGCCATGCGGCTGCAGTGCACGCTGGACCTCAATCAGACCCTGGAGGTGGACTGTGGAGAGCGAACCGTCACTTACCTGGCGGACAACAGTAACCAGTTTCAGGCAATCACCCTACAATCCCCCTTCCTACGTAACTACTGGTTTAGACTGCCCGGTCACTGGGACGGTGGCAAGACGGTGGCCTTACGATACGATGAGACGGGCGTAGCGGGGGTGACCCTCGCCGTTACATACTATGACCGCGATGTGTGAGGCTGGCACGATATGGCAACTCCTGACAGCCTGAGCGCGAGAAAACGAAGGTTCGTGGCGGCCCTGCTTGCAGAGCCTACTATCTTGGACGCGGCCAAAGCGGCGGGCGTATCCGAGCGGACCGCGCATCGTTACATCCGTGATCCCGACGTCAAGCGGGCGCTGAGTGAGGCCCTCGACGGCCTGCTGAGCGACGTCACGCGCCAGGTAGTAGGGGAGATGGGCGCGGCGGTTCATACCCTCGCGGCGGTGCACTCCGATGGGACCATGCCACCTGCGGCACGGGTTTCAGCGGCAAGGGCGATCTTGACGGGTGGCCCGGCGCTTCGTGAGGCATTCGACCTGGCCGAAAGGGTGAGCCAATTGGAGGAGATGGAGCATGAGCGTATTAACGAGCCTGGTTAGACGGGTGAAAAGCCTGGAGCAGCGCGCGTTGCCTGATGACAGTGGCGGCGGGTTTGCTCCCTTGACGGTCGAATGCTACGACGACGAAGACCTTGAGGCGGCTACCCTGGCGGCGGTGGCCCAACGCAAGGCGGAAGGGCGGCCCATTCGGCCTATCACGGGCGGGGGGCGGTGTATATGGGCGGTAACAGTGGTGATGCAGCGTGAGCGGCCTGACAGTGAAGGGACAGAAGACAATGCAGCGAAACGCGCGGCTGCACGTCTCTATACCCTTGAACCATTTGACCCTGGCAAGTATGGCATAACAGATGGAGGTTTTGACAATGGAAACTAACTGGCAAGTTGGCTTTGCGCACGAAACAATTGACGTTCCTGGCGCGGTGATCAGCGGGCAGCAAGTCGGCCTGGCGATTGTCGAAAGTGTGCGCGGCGCGATCCTGGTAAGGGCGCTCGAGACGGTGCAAGGTAAAGCCCTGGACGCAAGGTTGACCCACACCGTGATGGATATTGGCAGCAGGTATGACACGGCGGCGCGCGTGTGCGGCCCGTCCGAGCCTGCAAGATGCTGGAATGCTCCCTTCGTGCGGTGTGTCCCAACGGTGGCGGACCTGGAGCGGTTGCGTGAACTGCTGGCGACTGGCACACTCAGGCTGCCAAACGGGCATGAGAGTATGCGCAAGGCTGAAAAGTTCGTCGCGCCGGCGCTACCCCAAGAGCCACCCGTGGCCCCGTTCATTGAGGCGCGATCCGCGATCTTGGGTGGCGGCGCTGGCGGCGCGCTGGGGCTGGCGCTGGCGGCGGCGGTGCACGGGTTGGAGCCGATCCCTGATCCGCCTGCGGCACCTGCGCCAATGCCAGGTTGGAGGACGACGGGAACGGGCTGACCTGTTTTAGAGCATCAGCGCATCGGCGGCGCTGATGTGACCTCTTGTGGTTGGGGGAGCGCGCGGTTTTCGTTGACATGGGCCACGCGCTCCCCCTGGGGGGCACTTCACAGTGATAGTGGGCAACCCCTGGCACCTGGTGGCCGATGTAGTTATGTAAAGTAAAACGGCGATGGGCATTTTCCCGCAGTCAAGATTATGTCAAGCAAAAACGGCCCCACAGTGACCTTAGCGCCATTCTACGCTTTTTCGGGCGGCTTTTCCCTGACGCGTGCATAACACGACGATGCCTGTAGGAATGGCGCTAAACGAACGGCGGGCGCTTCCCGATCTGACCGCGGTGGTTCACAGTGAAGCGACCTGGCCTGCTGGCCCTGGCGCGCGGGGGCATGCCCCGTCTACGCCCCGTTCTGGCCCCGTTCGCGCCCCGTTGGCGGGCGGCGCTCCCTGGCCTGGGGGCGGTGGTTCACAGTGAAGCAATCGGGCGCGTGGTGATCTGGGCACCAGGTGGCCGGCACCTGCTGGCCCTGGGCGGGCGGGCGTGGGGGAACCAGTAGCAAAGCGATGTTACTATCTGAGGCGATAGGCGCGTTACTACTCGCAACGAAAGCGGACGGGCAAAGCCCTGAGACCGTGACAGCCTACAGGCGCAAACTCAAGCCGCTTCTTGCCTTCCTGGGTGACGTCCAGGTGGAAGGTGTCACGGTTGACGATCTGCGGCGCTATGTCGCCAGTTTGTGGGATGAGATGACGCTGTACGCGGACCACCCATACCACGAGCCGCGCGCGGGCACTCTCTCACCCTTCACGGTGGCCGGGCGTGTGCGGGCACTCAAGCGCCTGTTTTCCTTCCTAGAAGCGGAAGGGGTAGTAACCATCAACCCTGCGCGGAAGATTAAGACCCCAAGGCCCCGGCGCGACGAACCCAAGGCGGGCAGTATGGCAGACTTTCGGGCACTGTTGCGTACCACTGAGGGAGGGAGCGCGGACGATCTACGAGATAGGGCGATCTTGCTTCTGCTGGCGGATACAGGCTGCAGGGTTGGCGGCCTGTGCGGCCTGCGGGTGGCCGACGTGGATCTCGAGCGCGGCCTGGTGTCCCTCACGGAAAAGGGCAGCAAGTACAGGCTGGTGCCAATCAATCCCTTGACGGTGGACGCGGTGCGCGGGTGGTTGGCGGTGAGACCTCGGGACCAGGGGCAGGCGCTTTTCGTCAGCCTGAGTACGAGCAAGCGTGGCCCGCTATCCCCTGGGGGCGTGGGGCAAATGCTCAAACGGCGGGCGCGGCGCGCGGGCGTGGCCGGCCTGGTCAACCCTCATGCCTGGCGGCATTTCTTCGCACGGGAATACCTCATGGCTGGCGGGGACCTGGCAACGCTGGCCGATCTGATGGGCCATTCCAGCATCGAGGTTACGAAGGCATACTACGCGATCTTCACGGTTGGGGAATTGCGAGCAAAGCACGCGCGCTACAGTCCCATAGCGCAGATGCGAGGGGGCAAAGATGGCAGAGCAGGGGACTCATAAGCCCTTGGTTGGCCGTTCAAATCGGCCCGTCGCCACCACCACCACGGCCCGGCAATCTGCCGGGCCGCTCGCGTTTCCGACACAACCTCCTGACCTGACCCGACCACCTCACCCGATGCGCTGCTCGCTCTCGCCGTCGAAAAAGTACAACTGGTCAGCCGGGAACAAGACTTCCACCTCTTCACCGATATTCAGCCCCACATCCAGCGCCCCCACCGCTGCGTAGGTCAACTCCCCCGTGCGCACGTACACCAACTGCGTCTTGTGCGCGAAATCCGGCTGGACCACCTCCACCACCCCGCGCAGGCGCACCCCGTCCGGCGCAGGGAGGTCGTCGCTCACCAGGCGGGCCGCCTCGGGGCGGATGCCGAGCGTCACCTGCTGCCCGGCGTGGACGCGCTCCTGCACCGCCGCGGGCAAGGGCACGACGACGCGGGTGAGTACACCCGGGCTCTCCCTCTCACCGAAGCGCAGCCCCCCATCCTCGACCGTCCCCCCGGCCAGCAAATTCATGGGCGGGCTGCCCAGGAACCCGGCGACGAAAGCGTCGGCCGGCCTCTGGCGCAGTTCGTCGTACGTACCCACCTGCTCGATCTTCCCCTCGCGCATCACCGCCACCTGGTCGCCGATGTTGATCGCCTCCACCTGGTCGTGCGTCACGTAGATGGCAGTGATGTGAAAACGGCGCAGCAGCCGCTTGATCTCCGTGCGGGTCTGCGCGCGCAACTTGGCGTCCAGGTTCGAGAGCGGCTCGTCGAACAGAAAGAGGCGCGGATTGCGCACCAGCGCGCGGCCGACGGCCACCCGCTGCTGCTGCCCGCCCGAAAGTTTCCCCGGCTGGTACCCCAGCAAGTCCTCGAATCCGATCCCCATGATCTCCGACGTGACGCGGATGCGCTCTTCCGCTTCCTCGTCGGGTGCCTTGCGCACCTTGAAAAAGAACCCCAGGTTACCCTTGCCGGTGAAATGGGGATAGAGTGCATAGTTCTGGAACACCATCCCAATGTAACGGTCCTTGGGCGGTACGTCGGCCACGTCCTCGTCGTCGTAAAAGACGTGGCCCTTGTAATCGGACACCAGCCCGGCCACCACCCGCAACAAGGTACTCTTGCCGCACCCCGACGGCCCGACGACGGCCAGCGTCTGCCCGTCGGGGATGGTCAGCGTCACGTGGTCGAGCGCCATCACCGGCCCTGCCCGCCCGATGGCCCCGACACGCTCTTTCTCCGCCTGCGCGGTGGCCCGCTCGGCGAACGCCAGGTCTACCTGGCTACCGCTAAACCCCTTGCTGCGCACCAGTCCATTGAGCGGCGCTACCCGGGGGTAGATTTGGGTGACGTCCTGTAGCCGGATCGTAGACATGTTCAGCACCCCACATGATAGTCTATCGCGCGGGCGATCTGCGCCGCCTGTTCCCGGTTGCGTAGAGGGGTTTCCATCACGACCAGCAAATCCACATCGCTTTCGGGCCTGGGCCTGCCGTAGGCGTAAGAGCCAAATAGAATCACCTTCTCCGGCTGAAACCTTTCGGCGATCTGCTTCACCACAGCACGGATGGCGCGCATCGGGATGCGACGACGCTCGGTGACAATCGGAACTTGGACCCCCATGACAACTCACTATCCATTCACACCAACGCCGCCAGAACCACTTCGGCAGCATCCAGGCGGGCGAGCGTCCGCTCGCGCCCCAGCACCGCCAGCGTCCCGAACAGCGGCGGCGCCACCTGCTGCCCGGTCGTCGCCCAGCGCACGATGCCGAACAGTTGCCCCGCCTTAAGCCCCAACTCCTCCGCTAGTGCCCGCATTGGCGGCTCCATCGCCTCCGGCTCGAACGGCTCCACCTGCGCCAGCACATCGCGCGCCCGTCTGAGCGCCGCCAGGCTCGCCTGGGGCGTCATCTTCTTGTCCACCAATTTCTCCGCCGGCACCGGCTCGATCTCACGGAACAGAAACTTGGTCCACTCCACGATCTCGTCCAGCCGCTTCAGCCGCTCCTGCACCAGCGGCACGATCCGCCGCAGCCTCTTCCGCTCCTCCTCCGGGCACGGGTCGGGCACCAGCCCGGCCTGCTGCCAGAACGGCAACAGCCGCTCCAGCAGCGTCTCCTCCGGCAGGCTGCGCATATAGATGCCGTTCAGCCAGTCCAATTTCTCGTAGGAGAAGATAGCGGGTGCAGTATTCACCCGAAACAGGTCGAAGCGCTCGATCAACTCCTCGCGGCTGAAAATCTCCTGCTGCTCTCCCTCTCCTGGCGCCCACCCCAGAAAGACCAGGAAGTTAAACAGCGCTTCTGGCAGGTAGCCCTGGTCGCGGAATTGAGCGACGGAAGTTGAGCCGTGGCGCTTGGACAGCGGCCTGCCATCCGTGCCGTTCACCAACGGGAGGTGACAGAAGATGGGTGCCTCCCATCCCAGCGCCTGGTAGAGCAGAACGTGCTTGGGGGCAGTGGAGATCCATCGGTCATCGCGGGTGACGTGCGTGATCCCCATGTCATGATCGTCCGCTACCACCGCCAGATGGTACGTAGGAAAACCATCCGACTTGAGGAGGACCAGGTCGTCCAAAGTTGCATTGTCGAACACCACATCCCCTCTGATCCCATCCTGGACGATCGTTTGACCTGTCAGTGGAACCCTGAGCCGGATGACGTGGGGCTCATCAGGTGAAATCGCGCCCGGCGGAAGGTCACGGCAGTGACGATCGTACATCGGCGGTTGTTTGCGCGCCCGCTGCGCTTCGCGCACTTGCTCCAACCGCTCCGGCGAACAATTGCAGCGATAGGCCGCGCCCCGCTTGACCAATTCCTCCGCCACCTGCTTATATAACGCCAGCCGCCCTGACTGGATGTACGGACCAACCGGCCCGCCAACCGCGTATTTCTCGGCGTTCCCCACGCCCACACGCTGCAACTCCTCCAGCCCTGGCCCCTCGTCCCACTCCAGCCCCAACCAACGCAGACCGTCCATGATGGTCAAGATGGCCTCTGGATCGTACCGCGTCCGGTCAGTATCCTCGATGCGCAGGATGAACTGGCCGCCCATCTTACGCGCAAAGAGCCAATCGAAGACAACTGTCCGAACACCACCGATGTGTAGTTTGCCGGTGGGACTGGGAGCAAAACGAACACGTACACTCATAATCTCCCCCCAACTTGCCCCTTCTCAATCCTGGCCCATTCGTCCCGCAACGACACCGTCCGGCTGAACACGAGTCCGCCGCCGGCCGAATCGGGGTCCACGCAGAAATACCCCAGCCGCTCGAACTGGAAGCGGTCGCCGGGCCGCGCGCTCGCCAGGCTCGGCTCCACCCGGCACGCGCTCAGCACCTCCAGCGAGTGCGGGTTCAGATGGGCCGTCAAGTCGGTCCCCTCCTCTTCGAGCGGGTTCGGGCTGCTGAACAGCCGGTCGTACAGCCGCGCCTCGGCCGGCAGCGCGTGGGCCGCCGAGACCCAGTGCAGCGTGGACTTGACCTTGCGCCCGTCCGGCGCATCGCCGCCGTGCGTAGCCGGGTCATACGTGCAGTGCAACTCGACCACTTCGCCGGTCTGCTCGTCCTTGACCACCCCCACGCACGTGACAAAGTAGGCGTATCGCAGCCGCACCTCGCGCCCGGGGGCCAACCGGTAGAACTTGGGCGGCGGCTCCTCCCGAAAGTCGTCCCGCTCGATGTACAGCACGCGCGAGAAGGGCACCCGGCGCGTCCCGGCGCTGGGGTCCTCCGGGTTGTTGACGGCCTCCATCTCCTCCGCCAACCCCTCCGGGTAATTGTCAATCACCACCCGCAAGGGGCGCAACACCCCCATCACGCGCGGGGCGCGCCGGTTCAAGTCCTCGCGGATACAGTGCTCCAGCAGCGCAATGTCCACCAGGTTATCGGCCTTGGCCACCCCGACCCGCTCGCAGAAGGTGCGAATGGACTGCGGCGTGTAGCCGCGCCGGCGCATCCCCGCCAGCGTCGGCATGCGCGGGTCGTCCCAGCCTCTGATGTGCCCTTCCGCGACCAGATGGCGCAGGAAGCGCTTGCTCAGTACCGTGTAATTGAGGTTGAGGCGGGCGAACTCGATCTGCTGCGGATGATAGATCCCCAGTTGATCCAGGAACCAATCGTACAGCGGGCGATGGTCCTCGTATCCCAGGTCACACAACGAATGGGTGACCCCCTCGATGGAGTCGCACTGGCCGTGGGCCCAGTCGTACATCGGGTAGATGCACCACTCGCTGCCCGTGCGGTGGTGCGGCACGTGCAGGATGCGGTACATGACCGGGTCCCGCAGGTTGATGTTAGGGGAGGCCATGTCAATCCTGGCCCGCAGCGTGCGCGAGCCGTCGGGGAACTCGCCGGCCCGCATGCGGGCGAACAGGTCCAGGTTCTCCTCGACCAAACGGTTGCGATAGGGGCTGTCCTTGCCCGGTACCGTCAGCGTGCCACGGTACTCGCGTACCTCGTCCGGGCTCAGGTCGCACACGTACGCCTTGCCCTTCTGGATCAACTGCACGGCGTACTCGTACAACTGCTGAAAGTAGCCCGACGCATAGAACAGCCGGTCGCCCCAATCGTACCCCAGCCAGCGCACGTCCTCCTGCATGGAATCCACGTACTCGGCTTCCTCTTTGCTGGGGTTGGTGTCGTCGAAGCGCAGGTTACACAGGCCGCCAAACTCTTCGGCGATCCCAAAGTTTATGCTGATCGCCTTGGCGTGCCCGATGTGCAGGTAGCCGTTTGGCTCCGGCGGGAAGCGCGTATGCACCCGGCCGCCGAACCGGCCCGTCCTCAGGTCCTCCCTGACCCACTCCCGGATGAAATTGGAGGGAGCGAGCCCGCTTGCGGTCCCATTCCCTGTTCGCTGATCACTTGTCCCTTCCCTCATTGTCCACCTCAAAACTCTAACCTGCGATGGCGCATCACCACGTTCTCCGCCAGCCCGATGCCGATCATCGTCGTCAGCAGCGAGGCCGGGGCGTAACTGATGAACGGCAGTGGCAGCCCCGCCACGGGCAACAGTCCCAGGTTCATGCCGACGTTGACAGTAAACTGGAACAGGATCATGGCCAGCGTCCCCGCCGCCAGCAGCCGTCCATAGGCATCGGGCGCGATCAGGATGATGCGCAACAAACGCCAGAACAGCAGCACGTACAGAGCAAACAGCAGCATCACCCCCACGAAGCCCAGTTCCTCGGCCA
>Ga0307379_10009271_pt1 | contig 13166 bp, 12 predicted proteins | sample UN2MG_FD_202237 | JGI IMG/M metagenome (GOLD analysis project Ga0307379, IMG submission 202237) | Soil microbial communities from Risofladan, Vaasa, Finland - UN-2 | ecosystem: Environmental > Terrestrial > Soil > Coastal area > Acid sulfate soil | place: Finland: Risofladan, Vaasa | collected...
GAGAAGCCATTGGGATCAAGCCCGACTACGCCGATGCGTACTGCAGCCTCGGCAGGGCGCTTGCGGGCAAAGGGAAGATTGATGAGGCTGTGGAGAATTGTCGCAAGGCGGTGCAGCTCAACCCGAATTCCGCCATGTATCATCACAACCTGGGGAGCGCGCTGGATGCCAATGGCATGCGGGGAGAGGCGATAGACGAGTACCGGCAGGCCATTCGCCTCCAGCCAAACCTGGCTTCGTCGCACAACAGTCTCGCGGTTGCTCTCTACTATCAGGGCAAGTATGCCGAGGCTTGGCGCGAGATCCATGCCTCTGAACGATATGGCTACACCCCGGCTCCAGGGTTCCTGAATGCTCTTTCCGAGAGGATGCCCGACCCCGGACCGTAGCTGTGATATAATACTCTTGCTGAGACATAGCTTATGGAACAACCGCATCGCAACATCCCCATGACCGCCATCATCGCTGCCTGCATTTCCGCTGCCGTGCTTGCCGTCTATTGGCGCAGCCTGGGAAACGGCTATGTGTTCGATGATCGGCCCTACCTCTTGGATAACCCGCACGTTCAGGCGGGTATTACATGGGTGTCCATCAAATGGGCCTTCACCTCCATGCTCTGCGCGAACTGGCATCCCATCACCTGGCTCTCCACGATGCTCGACTGCCAACTGTTCGCACTGAAGCCATGGGGTCATCATCTCACCAACCTGGTGATCCATATCGCGAATACTGTTCTGCTGCTCCTACTTCTTCGCCGAGTCACGGGGTCACTGTGGAGAAGCGCATTCGTGGCGGCCTTGTTCGCTCTGCACCCGCTCCATGTTGAGTCAGTTGCATGGGTTGCCGAGCGCAAGGATGTGCTGAGCACGTTCTTCGCATTCACTGCCATCTGGGCGTATGTGAGATACGCCGAGAAGCCGAGTTTCCTCCGATACAGCCTGGTGTTCCTATCGCTCGCCCTGGGCCTGATGGCAAAGCCGATGCTCGTAACCCTGCCGATCATCCTTCTGCTGATGGATTACTGGCCCCTGCGACGTTTCCCGACCCCGAGGAAGCAAGGCACCAAGCCCCAGGCACTAAGCACTAAGAACCAAGCACCAAGCACCATGCGCCTGATCGTCGAGAAGCTTCCACTCTTCGCACTCAGCGCCGGCTCGAGCCTCATGACCTATATCGCCCAGCGGCAGAGCGGGGCGGTCATGGATTTCGCCCGATATCCGCTTGATACGCGGGTCTTCAATGCGCTGGTTTCGTATCTGCGCTACATCTTGAAGATGCTCTGGCCAAGCAAACTGGCCGCCTTCTACCCATATTACCCGATTCCGATCTGGCAAGCTATCGGCGCCGGCCTGTTTCTCATTGCCGTGTCCATCATGGTTTTCAAGGCTCGTAAGAGCCGGCCATATCTGGCCTGGGGGTGGCTTTGGTACATCATCACGCTCGTCCCGGTCATCGGCATCGTCCAGGTAGGCGATCAGTCAATCGCCGACCGGTATACCTACATTCCACTGATCGGGCCTTTCGTCATGATTGCCTGGGCAATCCCGGAAAGATGGGGAGAAGGGGTGATGGGGAGATGGGGCGAAAAGCTTATTGTACCACTAGCCATGCTCTCTCTCGGAGTGCTGATGGTCTGTACCTTCCTACAGGTCGGGTATTGGAAGAGCGACATCACTCTCTTCGGGCATGCGGCCGCAGTCACGAAGAACAATGCCGTCGCCCACAATGATCTGGGCTTGTGCCTGGCGGGGGAGGGGAAGCTTAAGGAGTCTGTCGCTCACCTGTCCAAGGCGCTCGAGATCAACCCTCGCTACGCCGACGCTCACGTGAACATGGCAAACACCCTGATCCTCATGGGCCGCAAAGACGACGCGATGGAGCATTACTACAAGGCCCTCGACCTTCGTCCGGGCCATGCGAAGGCGCTCCTCGGCATGGCGAACCTCCAGGCGGAGAAGGGGAATGTGGACAATGCCATCGCCACCTATTATGAGATACTGAAGTCCCACCCCAATGACCACGAAGCCCTCTATAACCTTGGACTCGCGTTCCATGTGAAGGGCGATCTCGTGGATGCCATCTCGAACTACCGCAAGGCATTGGAGATCAACCCCCGATTCGCCCGTGCTCAGCGCAACATGGGATTCGCCCTCGCCCAGCATGGAAAGACCAACCAGGCGGTCGGTTACCTGAAGGCAGCCATAGAGATTGACCCTGAGTTTGCCGAGCCTCATCTAGACCTGGGGCGAATCATGTTGGCACAGGGAAAGTCGGATGCCGCCATTTCCCATTTCAAAGAGGCAATTCGTATCAAGCCCGATTATGCCGAAGCCCACTCCAACCTTGGCGTCGCTCTGGAGACTAAGGGTAAGCTGGAAGACGCGATAGACGAGTACCGGATTGCCATCAACATCAAACCGGACCTCGTCGAGGCTCACAACAACCTGGCGTATGACCTCCTCGTCCAGGGCAGGTACGCCGAATCCTGGAGCGAAGTCCACACCTGCGAGCAATATGGCCTCAAACCCGACCCTTCCATGATCAGAGCCCTCTCGGAAAAGATGCCGGACCCAGGACCCTAGCTGTGGTATAATCGGGGGGTAGCCCATGAAGAAACCACACGGCAATATCCCTGTAGTCATATTGATAGCAGTATCGCTGGCTGCGGCCACATTCGGAGTCTATTGGCAAGCGCTGAGCAACGGCTTTGTCTGGGATGACACTCCCTATCTCCTGCAGAATCGGCATGTTCAGGGAGGCCTGACGCTGAACAGCACCAAATGGGCCTTCACTTCCATGGAGCGCTGTAACTGGCATCCCCTGACGTGGATCTCCACCATGCTCGACTACCGGCTCTTCGGCCATAGTCCCAGCGGATATCATCTTGTGAATGTGCTGTTCCACATTGCGAACTCCATCCTGCTGATGACGCTACTCATTCGGATGACGGGCAGTGTCTGGCGAAGTGGGTTTGTCGCAGCCTTGTTCGCTCTGCACCCCCTGCACGTGGAGTCGGTGGCATGGGTCGCTGAACGAAAAGACGTGCTTAGCACATTCTTTATGTTTCTGACTATGTTGGCGTACTTGCGCTACGCCAAGCGTCCCAATTGGAGCAGCTACTTGCTGGTTGCGCTGCTCTTCGCGATGGGCCTCATGGCCAAGCCGATGCTGGTGACGCTGCCGATCGTATTGCTGCTGCTCGACTACTGGCCCCTCGGCCGATTCACCAAAAGGCAGCCTGTCGCGAAGTTGGTTTGGGAGAAGGTCCCGTTACTAATGCTCAGCGCGGCGGCAAGCGCCGTCACGTACATCGCCCAGCAGAGGAGCCACGCATTGGCACCCTATTCGCTCGGCCTCAGGATTGAGAATGCGCTGGTGTCCTACACCATCTACATCATAAAGATGGTCTGGCCGAGCGGCCTGGCGGTCCACTATCCTTTCCCCGAGCACGGCATCCCTGCCTGGGAGGTGATCGGCTCATGTGTGATCCTGGCGGCCATCTCACTGACTGCCATCAAGGCTCGGAACCGCCACCCCTACCTCCTCTGGGGATGGCTCTGGTTCCTCATAACGCTCGTGCCGGTGATCGGCTTCGTGCAGGTGGGTGCGCAGTCAATGGCGGACAGGTACACCTACATTCCATTGATCGGGCTGTTCGTCGCCGTCGCCTGGGTCGCACCCAGATCAATTCGAGTTCTCGCGCCCGCGGTGATAGTTGCCTTCATGGTCTGCACCGTGTTCCAGGTGAACTACTGGAAAAACGACGAGACTCTTTTCCGGCGGGTGGTTGCCGTCACCTCGGGCGATGCCATGGCCTATAATTACCTTGGGGTTACTTTGGCGATGAAGGGAGAGATGAAACAAGCCGAGGACAACTTCTCCAAAGCCCTGGCCGCTGATCCCAAGAACGTGGCGGCTCATGTTAATATGGGCGAACTTCTTCTGGAGAAGAAGGACAAAGCCGGAGCGAGGATCTATTTCCAGGAAGCTCTGCAGCTCGATCCAGACAATTCTGAAGCGCTTTCAAGGATTGCTGAGATTGAGCGACAGGAATAACACGCGCATAGCTGCCCTGCTGCTGATCATACTTACCGTTCCGGCTAGTCTCTGCCTCAAATACGGCTATCATCCCGACCCCGGTTTTGTGCAAGCGCTGAGCACAAAGATGCCGGAAAGATAAACCTCTCAAAACTCTGCCTCCAAATCATGCCCCGAAATGCCATAATCCACTTGTAGGCCATGTTCTTCCCCGGGGCCTGCCCACCGGGGCCTTGGCGAAGGTGGGAAAAACCGGTAATTCCAGCGGGTATTTCCCTATCAAATCCCCGTAGGATTATGGAAGAATCTCCTTGAAAGCGGCGACACGAGAAAGGAGTCACGGTATGACGGCTATGACTATGCCTCAGATCCGGGAGGATAGAACCATCCACCTCACCCGGCGTGAGCTGGAAGTCTTGTCGCTCGTGATCGAGGGAAAGTCGAGTAAGGAGGTTGCTGAAGACCTGTTCGTAAGTAAGCGGACGGTTGACTTCCATCTCGCGAATATTTACGAGAAATTGCAAGTCAGCAACCGGGTTCAAGCCTTCCGCAGAGCAACCAGCCTCGGCCTGATACCGTTCGAACCTGCTGGAGTTAGATCAGACTGAAAGGCTAGAGCGGATTAGCGAGTGTTTGCTTCTGCCGTGTCGCATTTGAACTGAACAATCTCCTCCGGGTGCAATCACTCGGAGGAGATTCTTCTTTCATTCCACATGAATGAGGTAGAGATACCCATCCCCGCAATAGAGAAGGATTCTGTGCCCGTCATCCGAGGATATGGTTTTCCGAATGGTCCCCGGCAACGTGAACTTCGACAGGATTTTTCCCCGGCGGTCAATGTTATAGAGCGAGCGCTCCCCATCCGATACGATGACCGCGTCGCCGGTTGGCGACAGGGCGACCAGCTTCGGTTCGAAGAACAGCCCGCCTTTTTCCCAAAGAAGTGTGCCGTTCGACCGATATACTGCGACCCTGCGCTCTACTATCCCGTCGCCTTTTTCCGAAAGGAAGCTGGCAAAGCTCACCGCCACATACTGGCTCTTCGGGGATATGAGGGCATGAGCCTCAAACCCTTTGATCGGCTGCTCCCAAATGAGTTTTCCGCCCGAGTCCCAATACGCCAGCTCTGCATGAGGATCGTGAATCGTGGCCGGTATGACCCCCACAATCCCTCTCGAATCCGCGCTGACATGCAGGTCATACTGCCGTGTCTCATCATTCCTGCATCTCCATTGGAACCGGCCCTTAAGGTCATAGCATGCAAGCGCCGAGTCCTGCCATGTGCCGACAACTATCCGCTGGTTGTCCGGGGTGAATATCGCTCGGTAGCCTATGCCCTCCAGCCGCCAACGATTGTAGCGGGGTCTCTTGGGATCAGGTGTATAGACGTAGATATACTTCTCGCCGGTCGTCACTGCGGCATGAAGGCCGTCAGCCGAGACTGCCCCCGACCAGACGCATCCCTCAACCCTGTGCTTCCACAGCCGAGTGCCGTCTCTGCGGAAGAAGTACACGTCCTGGAAGACCGGGTTCAGCTTGGAGTAGACCAGCACGCTCTGACCATTCCTGGCCACCAGGACGTCCGTTGCGCCCTCGACTTGCTCTTCCCAGACAATATGTCCGCTCTGATCGTAGAGCCGTACCCCGCCTTTCTTGTCAACACTGCCGCTGTGCTTGCCGCCAGCCGACAAGGCCAGGCATATCGGCTCATTGACGGGGGACTTCCAGGCGATGGTGATGGCTTCTTTGGTGTCGGCAAGGGCATGGAATGCCGTAAGACATCCCACTGCGATCAGTGAGATTAGCGATGTGAGAAGGGTTTTCCGGGACATCATCCTGATTTTCCCTGGCTGGAAAGAGACTCTCTCACCATCTTGGCAAAGTACTGGTGTATCCGCATATCTTCGGTCAATTCGGGATGGAACGAGCACCCGAGCAAGTTGCCTTGCCTGAGCAGCACGACCTTGTCCTCGAATCTCGCCAGGGTCGCCGCACTCCCATTGGCTTTTTCCACGTAGGGCGCTCGTATAAACACCGCATGAAACGGCGGCTTTCCAATTGCCTCTATGTCGAGGTCCGCCTCGAAGCTGTCTATCTGCCGGCCGAACGCATTGCGCAGGACAGTCATGTCCATCAGTCCCAGGCGATGCTGGTCGTTGCCGATTATGTCCTTGGCAAGCAGGATCATGCCGGTGCACGTCCCGAAGATCGGCATGCCTTCGCCCGCCCGCTCGATGGTCTTCTTATCCAGGCCGTATCGGGCCATCAACTTGCCGATGGTCGTGCTCTCGCCGCCCGGTATTATGAGCCCGTGAACCGAGTCCAGTTCCTCAACGAAGCGCACTCTAAGCGGTCGAATGCCGCATTTTTCAAGCATCGCGATGTGTTTTTCAACGGCTCCCTGGAGAGCCAGGACTCCGATAGTTAGATCACTCATCACTCATCACTCATCATATGCGCTACCACCCGCGCACTGAGAGTAGATCCTTTTCCTCGAGTTGCCGGATGTCAATGCCCTCCATTGCCTCTCCCAGGCCCACTGAGAGCTCGGCGACTATTTCGGGCTTGTCATAGTATGTCGTCGCGTCTACGATGGCTTTTGCTCTCTTCGCCGGGTCGGATGACTTGAAGATTCCGGAGCCGACGAATACCGCCTCCGCGCCAAGCTGCATCATGAGGCTCGCGTCGGCAGGGGTTGCAATCCCGCCGGCCGAGAAGTTGGGCACGGGCAGCTTGCCGAGCTCCGCCACCTTGACCACCAATTCATACGGCGCGCCGAGATTCTTGGCGTAAGCCATCATCTCATCATGGCGCATGGTCTGAAGCTTTCGTATCTCGGACATCACCGATCTCATGTGCCTCACGGCCTCGACGATGTTCCCGGAGCCTGCCTCGCCCTTGGTCCGAATCATGGCAGCGCCCTCGCCGATTCGCCGGAGCGCCTCGCCGAGGTCACGGCATCCGCACACGAACGGCACCTTGAACTGATGCTTGTCCACATGGAACGACTCGTCGGCCGGAGTCAGAACTTCGCTCTCGTCAATGTAATCCACCCCGAGGGCTTCCAACACCTGCGCCTCGGCGAAGTGGCCGATTCGGCATTTCGCCATGACGGGGATGGTCACCGTCTCCATGATCTCCTTGATCTTCAGAGGGTCGGCCATCCGAGCCACGCCGCCGTCACGACGAATATCCGCCGGCACGCGCTCCAAGGCCATGACCGAGACTGCCCCCGCCTCTTCGGCGATCTTGGCCTGCTCGGCGTTGGTGACGTCCATTATGACGCCGCCCTTCAGCATCTCCGCCAGCCCGACCTTCGTCTCCCATGTTGATTTCTGTGCGTTTGCCATTCGAACCACCTTCTTCACTTTCTATGAGGAAACCAGGAAGCCATGAAAGGGAAGCCCCTCCTGGATCCCTGGCTTCCTAATAAGAATCTAGACTCAATGAACTTCGGCATCCTTGAGTTCCGTGATCACCGATTCCAGACTTTCCGGCTTTTCGTGTTTGCGATCCTCTATGGACTGCAAGTCAGCGATGTCCTCCATGAGGCGCTGGTATGTCCTGTAGCCCATGACCACAGACTTTTTCCTGCCCCGCTTATCAACAATGAACTGGACGTCAGTCGTTCTTGTCATGCTACCTTCCAATCAAGGCTACAGACAGAAGACTACAGCCCACAGACTCCGAGTCTCCTGTCTGCTGTCTCTTGTCTACCCTTCACACTCCGCTCTCTTGAGAAGTTCCTCCCAGCGAGTGTCAATCTCCGCCTGGAGGTCTTCGATTATGTGTTCGTTGCCCGGCCGGAACAGGTGACGGAACTTCGTTTCCTTCTTTAGGAATTCCACGAGCGGCATCTTCTCACGCGGCTTATATGTGATTCTGTACTTGCCGTCCTCGACCTCGTACAGCGGCCAGTAGCAGGAATTCACCGCATCGCGGGCGATCTGGATGCCGTACTGCGGCTGGAATGCCCATCCCAATCGGCACGGCATCAGAGTATTTATGAACGCCGGGCCGTCAACCGCCAGCGCCTTCTGAGTCTTCGTCACCAGGTCATTCCAATGGCTCGGCGACGCCTGTGCTGCGTATGGAATATGATGTGCGACCATGATCTCGGTCAGATCCTTGCGGTGCTGGACCTTGCCCTGTATGACCTTACCCGCAGGCGAAGTCGTCGTATCAGCGCCCATGGGAGTCGCGCTCGACCGCTGAATGCCCGTGTTCATGTACGCTTCGTTGTTATAGCAGATGTACAGGATATTGTGTCCGCGCTCCATTGCGCCGGAGAGCGACTGCAGTCCGATGTCGTACGTGCCGCCGTCACCGCCAAAGGCGATGAACTTCACTTCCTTGTCATACTTGCCCTGCTTCTTTAGTGACTTATACGCCGCCTCCACGCCGCTAATGGTTGCAGCCGCATTCTCGAACGCGCTGTGGATGAACGGCGTCTTCCATGCGGTGTACGGGAAGATCGTCGTCGTCACTTCCATGCAGCCGGTTGCAGCCGCGCAGACGACGGGAGTGTCCGCAGCAGCAAGCACCTGACGTATGATGATGGGGAAAGTACATCCGGCGCACGCTCGATGCCCGGGCGCCAGTGTCTCACCCTTCTTGGATAGTTCTTTCAGATTAGCCATTTGTAGTCTCCTATTCCCTCACACCCAGATAGCTGACCAGGTTCTCCGGCTGGCCCTCTTTGACGATCTTCTGCAGGTCATTGTAGACCGACTCGATGTGCTTCAGCGTGATGTCTCGCCCGCCAAGTCCATAAACATAGTTCACGGTGGCCGGGCGCTTCTCATTATCATACAGCGCCGAGCGAATTTCGCCGAATACCGGCCCGCCCATGCCTGCCAGGCCATCCGACCGATCCAGGACCGCGACCGCCTTCACGCCGCTCAACGCATCCGCAATCTGCTTGTATGGGAACGGCCTGAACATGCGGATCTTCACCATGCCTGCCTTCATGCCCTTGCTCCGCAGGTCATCAATCACAACCTTCGCAGTACCGGCGGTCGAGCCGAGGACGACTATGGCGATCTCCGCGTCGTCCATCTTGTACTCCTCGAAGATCTTGTAGGTCCTGCCGAACTCTTTGGCGAAATCGGCCGCAACCTCTTCGGCGATACTATGGACGCAGGTCAGCGACGGCTCGGCGAGCGATCTTCGGTGCTCGAAGTAATAATCCGTAAGGTCAATCGCGCCCACCGTGATCGGGTTATCCACGTCCAGCAGCGAGTACTTCGCCTTGTACGGGCCGATGAACTTCTGTACGTCGGCGTCCTCCTGCGTATCAACCGGCTCCATTGCATGGCTGATGATGAACCCGTCGAACGTGACCATCGCGGGCAGGAGAACATCGGGATGTTCGGCGATTCGGATCGCCTGGATGACGTTATCATAGACTTCCTGCGCGTTCTCGGAGAATATCTGGATCCAACCGGCGTCCCGCGCACCCATCGAGTCGCTGTGGTCGCAGTGGATGTTGATCGGCGCGCTCAATGCCCGGTTGACCATCGGCATCACGATTGGAAGCCTCAGCCCGGCAGCGATGTAGAGCATCTCCCACATGAGCGCGAGCCCCTGCGAGGAAGTACAGGTCATTGAGCGGGCGCCTGCCGCCGCTGCGCCGATAGTAGCGCTCATGGCGCTGTGCTCGCTCTCGACCGTCACAAGCTCGGTGTCCACCAGGCCGTCGGCCACATAGCTTGCGAATATCTGCATGACTTCCGTAGCCGGTGTGATCGGATAAGCAGCGCACACGTCCGGATTGATCTGCTTCATTGCCAGTGACGCTGCTTCGTTACCTGTCAGGGCGATTCTTTCTTTTACAATAGCCAACTTATCCCTCCGTTACCTCGTCGTATGCTCGCTTGATCGCTTTCAAGTTCCCAGCAATGACCTCGGGCTTCGACCGGAACTTCTTCTGCAGCTTCTTCTCCGTGTCGGCGAGCATCTCTTTGAAATCCAGTAGGCTCGTCGCCTTGACCAGCGCTCCCATCATAGGGGTATTCGGTATATCCCTTCCGATGGTCTCCCTGGAGATTTTCGATGCGTCTACCGTATACAGCTTCTGACCATTCAGCTTGAGCATTTCCCGAAACTTCTTGGCCGGCTCGTGGGTATTCACGATTATCGTGCCGTCATCAGGCAAGCCGTGAGTGACATCCACAGTGCCGATGAGCGTCGGGTCGAGCACGACTACAACCTGCGGATTTGTCACATGACAATGCAGGGTGATCGGCTTGTCGCTGATGCGATTGAACGACTGGACGGGTGCTCCCATCCTTTCAGGGCCATACTCGGGGAAAGCCTGCATGTGCTTTCCCTGGCCGAGCACAGCCTCACCAAACAGCAGCGCGGCCGTCTTGGCGCCTTGTCCGCCTCGGCCATGCCACCGAATCTCGGTTAATCCTACCATTAACTGCCTCCTCATTCGATTGGAGTGCTGGAATGGTGGAGTGATGGAGTACTGGGTTTCCGGTCCCCAACACTCCCATACTCCAATACTCCATTACTCCGCTTGTCTCACATCTCTCTCCGCCCCTCGAGGGCCCGAATAAGCGTCGCCTGGTCCGCATAATCCATGTCGCCGCCGACCGGCATTCCATGGGCAATGCGAGTCACCTTCGCCCCAAGCGGCTTCAGGATGCCCGCCAGATACATCGCAGTCGTATCCCCCTCGATGGTCGGGTTTGTTGCCAAAATCACTTCTTTGATCGAATCGTTGATTATCCTCTGCTGAAGCTCTCGTATCCTCAGCATATCCGGGCCGATCCCGTCCATCGGCGAGATCAATCCCTGAAGCACGTGATAGACTCCCTTATACTCGTTCGTCTTCTCCATCGCTATCACGTCGCGAGGCTCGGCAACCACGCATACGGTCGTCTTGTCTCGCTTATCGCTCGCGCACAGATCGCAGACTTCCTGGTCGGCAAAGTTAAAGCAGACCTTGCACTGAGTGATCTTCTCCTTCACCTCAGTGATGGCCTCGGCGAGCGCCTGGGCTTCCTCGTCCGACGAGCGCAGGATATGGAACGCCATCCTCTGCGCCGACTTGGGCCCGATTCCCGGCAGCCTCTCCAACGCCCCAACCAACTTCGCTAATGACTTAGGATAATACATAGTGCTTGGTGCTTAGTGCCTAGAACATGCCTGGAAGGTTAAGACCACCGGTTATGGCTTGCAGACGCTCGGTTTTCAATTCCTCTGATTTCGTTAGAGCCTCGCGAACAGCCGTCGTCACCAGATCCTCGAGCATCTCGACATCTTCCGGGTCTACGGCCTGCGGGTCAATCTTGATCTCCAGGAACTCGCCCATGCCGGTAACGACCGCCTTCACGACTCCTCCGCCGGAAGTCGCCTCGACCCGCTCGGCCCCAAGCTCGTCCTGGATCCGCTTGGTCTCTTCCATCATCTTCTTGGCCTGCTTCATCATCCCGCCAAGATTCCCCATATTACCAAATGGATTGCCCATGTTTCTCTCCTTCGGAAAGCTAACAAGTAATGCGTAACCAGAACAGCCTTACGGATTACCCCCCTTACGGATTACTCCTTACGCATTACTCACTCGTCCACTATCTTCGCATCCGGAAACGTCTCCAGCACGTTCTTCAAGTCGTCGTTCGTTTCCTGGAACGGATCCGGCAAATCGTTCCCTTCCTCGAACATCCCGCCTGCCGCCTTCGGACGAGCCGCTTCCCGCGGCTGGACCTCGCAGATGATCTTCACATTCTGCACACCGAAGACTTGCTCTATCGCCCAAAGCAGGGTCTGTCGCTTGGACGGCCCTCTGCCCCTATCCGTCTCGTTCTCTATGAGACCCTTCTGGCCTTCGCCTTCGAACTGCAGAACAAGTGCGCCGTTCCGCACCGCAATTGGTGTGGCATCCTTCAGCAACCCATGCGCAGGCATACTGCGACTCTTGACGTGCTGGAGGACTTGCCCCCACTTCCCTTTTATTCTATCAAATTCCGGCAAACTCTGCCCACTTGTCTCCGCCTGAGCCTTCGGGGGAGGGGGCTGCTTCTCCGGCTCGGGCTTCGGGGCAGGCTTTGGCTGCTCGGGGGCCGGCTGTCTGGTCTCCTGCACTTGGGCGACTACCTGAGGCTGAGAAGGATTCAGCGCCTCGATCGTCTTCAGGAGTGCCAGCTCCAGAATCAGCCGATGCTGATCGCTGAACCGGATGTCTTTCTCGGCCTCGGTCAGGACCTCTACCGCCAGCATAAGCGGCCTTCTGCCGAACTTCTCCGCCTGCAACCGAAGCCTGCCTGCAAGCTCATCACTGGTCGTCAGATCGCTCAAGTCCTTCGAGACCTGCGCGAACAAGAGGTTCCGGAAATGAGCGGCGATGGACTTCAAAAGCTGCTGGATGTCCTTCCCCGACTCGATCGCCTCCGCCGCCGCCATAAACGCCCCTCGCTCGTCATGCTCCGAGAGAGTGTCCACCAGCCTGAACAGGAACTCCCTGTTGACCGTGCCAAGGACTGTGTTGACATCATCAATGGTGATCTGCCCGTCGGTGTAAGCCAGCACCTGCTCCAGCAGGCTGAGCGCGTCCCGCCACGAGCCTTCCGCATTCTCGGCCATCAGGTCGAAGGCGGCTTCCTCCACGCCGACTCCCTCCCCGTCCGCGACGTATTTCAGCCGATCCCTGATATCCCGAAGTGACCCACGGCGGAAATCGAACTGCTGGCATCGGGACCGGATGGTTATCGGAATGCTCTGCGGCTCGGTCGTTGCAAGTATGAAAACGGTGTGCTGCGGGGGTTCTTCCAGGGTCTTCAGGAAGGCATCCTTCGCATCGCTCGATAGCTGGTGTGCTTCGTCAATTATGAAGACCTTGTACCTGAGCTCCATCGGCGGGAACTTGACGTTCTCATTGATGTCCTTCACGTCGCCGATCCCTCGATGCGAAGCCGCATCAAGCTCGATGATGTCCATCGCCTTGCCCTCGGTGATGCTGGTGCAGGCGGGACATTCGTTGCATGGCTGGGGTGTCGGCCCTTTGTCACAATTGAGGGCTTTGGCAAGAAGTCGGGCGGTGGTGGTTTTCCCCGTGCCTCGTGTTCCGCAGAACAGGTATGCGTGCGAAACCTTCCCCTGGCGGATGGCGTTCTGCAGGG
>Ga0307379_10009273_pt1 | contig 13163 bp, 13 predicted proteins | sample UN2MG_FD_202237 | JGI IMG/M metagenome (GOLD analysis project Ga0307379, IMG submission 202237) | Soil microbial communities from Risofladan, Vaasa, Finland - UN-2 | ecosystem: Environmental > Terrestrial > Soil > Coastal area > Acid sulfate soil | place: Finland: Risofladan, Vaasa | collected...
TATTCTCGAAGTAAACGCCGACTATGATTAAAACTATACGTCGAATTGAGAATTTATATAAGCAAGATCGTTGGTGGGAACTAGATTCTGTTGAGGAAGATTGGATGGATTCGTTTAACCCACGTCCCGCAACCAATTTAATTCGGGACGATGTATGGCGAGTGCTAGAGGATTTAAGTGAATTATAATTATATGCTACTATAATTTTTAGGGTGGTTGACGCCACCATTTATCCTATTATAGGTAAATATCTATAACAGGAGACTGGACATGTCAGTAGCAAGCTTAACAAGATTTACAGTACCATTAGCAAACGACCAGAGCGCATCAGCTCAGGGTTTGTTAATGCCGAAGTTACAGTATAGATTCCGTGTAATGTTTGAGGGATTTGGAGTAACTACACCTAAAACAGAACTAACAAAACAGGTAGTTGATTTTAAGCGTCCATCGGTAACATACGGTGATATCACGATCGATACCTATAACAGCAAAGTTAAGTTAATTGGTAAGCCAGAATGGGCAGACTCAACTGTTACATTCCGTGATGATGCACAAGGCAACGTTACTAGGCTAGTCGGCGAACAGATGCAGAAACAGTTCGACTTTATGGAACAGTCCAGTGCAAGTTCGGGTATTGATTACAAATTTATTACACGACTTGAAATGCTTGACGGTGGTAACGGAGTTAACGTTCCGACAGTATTAGAGACTTGGGAACTATATGGTTGCCTACTTTCAGCAGTTGATTATCAGACTGTAAACTACGGAACAAACGATCCAGTTACTATTGCATGTACTATTAAGTTTGATAACGCACTTCAGGTACCGTTAGGAACAGGTATTGGAGCAGCAGTTACTAGAGCATTAGGAACAGTAGTTACCGGATAACAAAAATTCTTAAATGGTAACACTCTTAATAGGGATCTTCGGATCCCTATTTTTTTTTGATAAACCTCTGGTTTTTAAGACCATAAATACATTATGTCCAATAATAATCTTCTCAAATCTATCGGCGTGAGCGAGAGCATTCGCGATTTTAGACACGCATCTAGGATCTTTGTTGACAATAACTACGAGCTTCTTCCAAAACCAGCGTTTATATTTTATGTATATTTCAACATCAATCCAGCAGCTAATATAGTTTTTGCACCAAACGTACTTAGGAAAATTGAAGCGGGTGTTTTGGCCAAGTCCGTTGACCTTCCAAAGTTTAGAATGGATTTCAAAACATATAATGCCTACAATAGAAAAGACAACATCCAAACCAAGATTAATTATGAACCGATACAGATGGTATTACATGATGACTCGGCCAACGTAATTAGAGATTTGTGGCAGTCATACATGAAGCATTACTACAGAGATACAGACTATGCTCTAAATACCTCGTATGGATCGAACAACTATTCACAAAACAAATATACCACTCGTCCAACTGACGTTTGGGGATACACTCCGTTAACAACAAACAGTGTGGACTTCTTTACTTCGATCCACATTTACAGCATGAGCAAGAAGCGTTATAGCTTATATGAGTTAGTGCATCCGAAAATTGAATCTTTCGAACACGGCAGACACGACGCTTCCGCAACAACAGCATTGCTAGAACATACAATGCGATTGAACTACGAAACAGTTAACTACTCCGAAGGTGATATATTCGAAGGATCGCTTCCAGGCTTTACTGATAGGTATGACAATCAGCCAAGTCCACTAACACCTCTAGGTGGCGGCACCAGAAGTATAACAGGACCAGGAGGTGTGGTCGATGTTGCCTCAGCAATCGGAACGTCATTAAGTCAAGGTAAAATTTTAGAAGCAGGCTTTTTAGCATTACGCGCATCTAAAAATCTTAAAGGATTTGATTGGAAGAAGTCGGCAAAGTCTGAAGCAACAGAAGCGATAAACAAAACAATCTATACCGTAGCTAATGGAGGCAATCCGTTTGCTTTCCCTCAGCCACAAAACACAACTCTCACAAATTCAATTACAGCTATTCAATCTGGAATCACATCAATCGGTTCTTCAACGTTAGCATCAAGCAACGGTGAAAACATAGTATCAGGATTTGAAAGCTAATGCTTTATTCAAATGTCCCACCTAAAGATTTAACACAGACAGAAGAATACTTTTCTAATTACTTCGCACAACGAGGTTATGTCAATCCAGCAACGTATGAAGCATTGATCGCACACTTTGAAAAGCAGACTAATAACAAAGACGTAGCAAGAATTATTGTTGGCGCATTGATTCAAACCTCAATTGAGAAGAACGTTAGTGTTACTGGGCTTATTGATAAATTTGCAAATATGTCTGTGCGTGATGTTGAAAAATTTGTTGTATCATACCTTAACTATTCTAGAAAAAATTCTAGCTTTTTGGGTTTCACTAATACTGTTAAGAACAGTAACTATGTCAAACGTACTGTATTACCATAATGGCAAAGGTCAAGTTCGCACAGGGCAAGTTCTTTCCTAAGAATCCAGACAAGTATGTAGGTAAGAAAACTCCCAAGTACCGATCATCTTGGGAATATATTTTCATGCAATTGTGCGATAATAATCCAGCAGTAACGAAATGGGCAAGTGAGTCAGTAACTATTCCGTACATCGATCCGTTTACTGGAAAAAGAACTGTGTACATACCTGATTTTTTAATAGTGTACCAAGATCAAAATAACAAACGTCATGCAGAGTTGATTGAGATCAAACCACTAAAAGAATCGACAATGGAACGGGCTGGCAAAAGTGCTAGAAATAGACTAATGGTAGTTAAAAATGATGCAAAATGGAAAGCTGCTCGGGCGTGGTGCAGAGCACAGGGCCTCGTTTTTAGAGTGGTTACCGAAAACGATATTTTTCATCAAGGCTCGAGCATTAAGCGTAAATAGTAAACTATGACACAGAAACTAGAAGAACTTTTTAACTTACCGCCGATAGAAAATACAGAAGAGCGGGGCTCCTCAGAGGAAAAAAGCGTATCTGCCTCTACATTTAACGAAATGGAAACCATACTATCCGAAGCAAATAATATATTAGACAAAGTAGACCGTGCCCTTCCTACAGTGTATGATTTAGACCACACAGACACGGAATTAGACGATCTGTCTGCTTTAGCTAAGGATAAATTCGAAGTGTTAATGACGCTAGGCATGAACGTCGAGCCACGTTTTAGTAAGGACATCCTTAATGCAGCGACTGCCTGTCTTGCTAGTGCTATTACAGCCAAAAATGCAAAGGTAGAAAGCAAATTACGACGAATTGATTTACAAATTAAAAAAATGCGCGCTGACGCAGCAGCCAACGCAAAAAACAAAGACAACAACGAAAACGAACCGTTAGAAGCGTACGAAGTTGTTGACCGCAATACTTTATTAGCTAGTATTGTGAATGAAATCAAGAAAAATGGTAAAAACAGCTAAATATTAAGTGGGATTAAAAATATGAAATCATTTAAAGAATATTATGAAAACGGTCGCAGATCTTACAAATTTAAGGTAAGATTAGCTGATGATGTTGACAGTGAGATGATGGATTGCATTGAACGAGGGCTTGCACCTTATTCAGTTGTAAGCGTAAGCAAACCAAAGTCAGTACCGATACAGGAAAATCCGATTAACTTTGAGAATTTAGGACCTGTGCCGATTAACATTATTGAATTTGAACTTGAGTATCCTACCACGGTAGATAACCTCAGGACAATCATTGCCAGAGAAACAAAGCTTGGAGAACCCAAAGTGTTTGTTACTACAGAAGGACAGGAAAGTCTACAACTTACTAGACTTACACTTGATCCTAACGGCAAGCCTCTACTAACTAAAGACTACGAAGATTCACCTGAGGATGTTAAGAAACTTTACGGTGATGAGAACATTGAGATAACATTAAAGTCGATTAGCAAAAAGAAATTCAAACATGAATTTGAAAATCCAAACAATGTTCCTGGTGCAACGTTAAGCGATTCCCCAATTGGAACAATTAGTCCAGTGGGTAGTATACAAAATAAATTACCTAAACCGTTTGGTCGCGCAAAATGAAATTAAAAAGTGTACTAGCAAAACTAAGAAGCATTGAAAACACTAACGAGAATATCGACGGTGCTTTAAGCAATGTTGAACGATTAGAAACAAATGAAGCTTTTGGTGATCATTCTCCTAACATCAATCATTTGAATGATGTATTAGACGAAGCAACTGAACATATAACTAAAGCGATTCGAAGTCTTAGAATGGCAGCGACATATAGTAGAGGAGTAATCCATGGTCCGTTTGACGGGCAAATTAAGGCCTATACTATTCCATGGTTGGAAAAATTTATTCGAGATACTAATCAACCAGGTAGCATTGCTAGTTTAAGAGGAATGGCAGGCCCAGGAAATGAACGTGGAGCGAAGGAATGAACCTAAGACATCTATTAGAAATATTTGACGAAGACCTAACTGAGCCGGAAGTTCAGAGAAGACCAGCTGACAATGAGTATAATGAAATAGAACAATGGGCACGTGGAAAAAGTATTAAACTAGATTCGCTTGGAGTTGATGACGCAACAAATTCTTTGCATTGGCACGGAATACAAACGAGTACTGGTAATCCAGTGCATGGTGAATATGATTTATCTCGTCATACAAACAAGTGGGTAGACTCTAAGACGGATGTCGGATTTGATGATTCTGAAATGGCTGAAGGATTTAATGACAGCAGCCTTCAAGCTATTTTAGATAGGCACGCTGATGCTTACCAGCAACTTAGAAACGAACATACATTTGATTCTACTCCAGAGATGGATGCATTTTACGAAGAGTTATTTAATTATTTTGTAGACACTGGCGATATGCCGTACGGCACAATGAAAGCTAGAGATGGTGATCCGTATGAATGGATTGCAGATAAAATTCTCAATATGGACGACGATAATCCAATCAAACATGAGGACACTGACCCAGCTAGTGGTTATGCTGATGCAACATTAAACAATGTAGAACGTGAAGACGACTGGGACGAACATTGGAAAGAAGTGAGAAGAGGGACAGACAGAGACCAGCTTAATCGTCTTATTAAAATACGCAATGGATATATTAAACGCTACGGCTCAGACGCAAAATCAACTAAGCATGTGGACAAATTAATCCAGGACATTCACGACTACTGGGCAGAAGAGGGTGAAGGTAAAGAGTGGAGCGAGGGACAAGAAACAGTAGATGAGGCCCCAATCGGAAGCGAATTAGTAGATTTAGTTTGGGGCACGAACAAAGCTAAGACAATGTCGGATAAGTGGGAAAGACTAACTTCCTTAGATTGGTTATTTGGTGATGCAAGCAGCGCAGAAGACCATTTGCGATTTAGTGCCGCGCACACCGTTAAACGCCTTAAGCAACAAGGATTTGACAACCATGAAATACACCGAATTAGAGATGCCGTAACACAAGCAATGAAGGCGGCAGTACTTTGGGGACAGCGCAGATTTGATATTGCCCACAAAGATATTAGAACAAGTCCTGATTCGTTTGGTGTGTGGCAACTGTCCTGGGATGTTCGTCCAGAAGTTGCAAAACAGGTAAATAAGATGGCTAGGAACCTAGTAGCAAGAAAGCTTGATAAGCAAGAATTCGGTGAGCCAGCAACAGAGGAAGCAGTAGGTGCCCCAAATAATGCAGTGGGTGGTGAAGGCTCAGGCGAAGATGACGACGCAGACGAACGATTTGCAAAGAATTTAGAAAGAACTATGGGTAAGGAATTAACAAGGGCCAACCCAGCAGAGATTAAAGCTGCTAAACAGAAACTTGATGCTATGAGAGAAGGTAAAAACATGAAGACAACTAGAACACTTAAAGAAGATACATCCATCAATACATTAAATGTAAGCATGGATGTTTCATCGCACGGTCCGGCTGATACATTAGAGCTTCTTCGTAAGCTTTCTGGATTACCTGCCCAAGCCCCAATGGGAGCACCAATGGGAGCGGCGCCAGCAGGAATTGCACTTCCTCCAGCAGAACCAATGCCAGGAATAACAGCAGCACCAGAAGTTCCGCAGGATGACTTTGTTGATCTATCCCCGTTCGATGACATGCCCGATGATTCCGATATGGATAACGATTTTGCCGAGCCAGATGTGGACGTAGACATGGAACCAGATATGGATGCAGGCATGGACGCTCCAATGGGCGAACCAGAAGTAGAGCCAACAATGGAACCAGGAATGGACGCTGGTATGGATGAGCCAATGGGCGAACCAGAAATTGACGAACCTAATTTAGAAATGGAAGAAGCTGACGAAAACAGAGATCACTCTAACAGCCCACACGAAGAAACATTTAGTGCAAGCGCACATTTAAATCAAGGCGGTGACCTTAATAGAAAGAAAGGTCAGTACGCTAAAGAATATCCAGGCGATAACAGAATGGCATCTGTTGCAGAAGGTAAAGTTAAGAAGCTTTCCGAAGACCTTTACAGAAAGTATGTTAACTCAATCCTAGAAAGTCTTACTGAAACTGATGTTACTGATGACGAAGACCGCAAATATCGTTGCCAGGAAATTGGACGCCTAAAGCAAGATCAAAAAGCAATGATGGATCCAGCAACTAGAGCTAATGTACTTCAAAAGTGGAATGAACTTAGGTGTGATGGATAAAGATGGACGACGAGGGCGTACACGGCTGGGGTAGTAGCGACCAAGGCGCTGCGGTAACTTCGATGGACAACCATATTGCAAAATATATGGATGGTATTGTCAATCCAGAAAATATTCAAACAGCAGCAGAATATGCTGCCGACTTTTACGGTTCCTCTATGGGAGGTGATCCCGAAGATCAGATTAATTCCTTAATTCGCTCATATATGTATAGGCATGGTTGGGACAAACTTCTTGCACCGAAAGAATCCATTGGAGAAATGTCTGATGATGATACGCAAGTGCTTAGTTGGACTAAGAATGTCGAAGAACTTAAAAGAAGAAGAGAAACTGCCCTTGCACAAGGCAAGGACACTTCATTTATTGATAGTTTATTAGCTAAACATAAGAAAGCAATCGACTCCACTATGCAAATGAAAATGCCAGCGAGCGAAGATGCCGAGCGCGTTACAGATTTTACTAGAGTAGATTTACAAAACTATTTTGACAAACAACCTGGTTTAATGCGTAGTAGAATTAATGCAACTGAACGAGCATTTAACATTAGAGATATTAAAGTTGCGTCCAGTGGTCAAATTGTTAATTTTGAAGACGGCGCCGGAACAAAAGTAAGAGAAGGCGACAGTGGTAATTCCTCAATTGATGCATTAAAGAATGAGTTTGTTAATTACGACTATTGGTACGAGAAGAGTGACGATCAACGCAAATATGATAGCGGTAAAGAGTCAGATAAAAGAATTAGTGTCTTAATCCAACAGTTAGGATTAAGTCAGGAAGACGCAGCTAGAATGTGGCTATCGGCAGGACACAAATTTGGTCCATATAGCAGAGTTGCTAACCGTAAAGAAGAATTTCCAGCAGGTCGTTTTTATAACGTTACAGAAGCCTCAGACCCATCGGGACTTTGGACAGCAAATAAGATGGGATTAGGAATGAAAAAGCGGTATAAAGTTTATTATACTGATCCTAGCGTATCAATGTTAAGTTCAAAATATAAAACCAAAATATTTAAATCCTCCAATGAAGACGAAGTTTGGGTTTATTTTAAAAAGAAGTTTCCGGACTATAAAGTTAATTTTGTAGAATTAATCGGAACAGTAGAAGAAGGCAGACAGGTAAATTCTCCAAGACAAAAAAGGATTTTCTAAGCCGTGGCATTAACTTTCAATACTGGCCAGACATTAATTGCCAATGCTGACGCCGTAACAAATTTTGCATTCTATAGAGCATCTGGCACGGGTGGTGCTGGTTCATTGCTGCTATCGACTGACTTTTTCCGCCAAGGAACGGCGTCGGTTGCGTATCGTGTCCAGGCAAACTGGGAAGCAGGCATTCTTTACGATTATTTTACAGCAAATGGTAGTACAGCCTTAGATATGTCACCAACTGGACGACATTTATATATGTGGTTTAACCACTTAAACGTTGCATTCTTAGATACTGATTTAAATAATGGAGTTTATGTAATTGCAACTTCTGATACAGGCACCTCAGGCACTCCAACTAACTATGCACGTTGGGTTATTGGGGGCGGCACCGGATCCTCAAGTAACGAATTAACATATCAAGGTGGTTGGCAATTAGTAGTATTAGATATGACTAATTCTCCAACTAACAACGTAGGTACTGGAGCAAATATTGCTTCTATTAGAAGATTGGGAATCGGCATAAGTTCTATTACTGGTTCAGTTAAAACAGAAAATTTATATCTTGATGCATTGTGGTATGGCAAAGCATTATATGAAATTATTGGGGACGGAGCAAATACAGCAACATGGTCGAGTGTTGTTGCAAATTCGGCTGCCCAATCTAACGGATTATTTGAAGACATTGGTGGTGCTGTTAAAGTAGCATGTGGAATACAATTTGGTAATAGCGTGCAAGCTAATACAACAACTTTTAGTGATTCTTCAGCAACAATATTGCTTTGGAAGGAACATTTTTATCTATCTAACGCCAACGCAACAGTACATTCAATTGATTATGCAAACCTTTACACTGTAACAGCTCAAGGCAATTCCTCTGCCAAAACAGATATCGTATTAGGTACTGTTGTAGGTACTGGTGACGATAGGCAAGGCGTATTGGGTGGAGCAATTGTTAGCCCAGATACAACTAACATTACTTGGGATATTGATTTTTCAACACACAAGGCTAACCTATCTAATGTTAGATTGTATGGAGTCTCGATGACCGGAGCAACAAAGGGGGTAATATTAGATAACAATTCTGGTGCAGCATCAAATATTGCTAACGGTGAAACTTCTATTATCTCAACGTCATTTATTAATTGTGGAGAAGTTGATCCTGGCACTACTGGAAATGGTGCTGAAATGTTGAACTTTACAATTATTGATCCTTTAGGTGGAACGGCCACGAATCGCGGATTACGATTACATGAATTGAATAATATTAAGAAAGGTAACTTTATCACCTCAGGAAATCCAGCGATCCAACATATAGCGCATCTGACAGATGCCGGCGCTTATGATATTAGCTTTGTTGGACTAATATATTTCGGTGATTATTCTAGTGCAAATTTATGGCATGGTGAGATTTCAACAGCTAATGCAAATGTAACAATTAATGCGTCATCTGGAGCAAACCCATCAGCAGCTGAATTTGATTTAACTGGGGCTGGGTCGGCCGTGTCAGTCAGTAATCCGGTTACACTAACAGTTACCGGATTAGTTGGAGATTCTGAATTTAGAATATTTCAGAAAGAAAGCAATGAAGAATTAGCCGGAACAGACAGTTCAGGAACATCATTTTCGTATCCATATAACTATGATGCTCCAAATGCGAATGTTTGGGTAGTGGTTCTACATACTGATTATTTGTACCAGCGATTTGCATACGTTTTAGCGGCTACAGATCAGAATCTATTAATACAGTACGCTACCGATCGTGTTTATTCGAATCCGTAATAGAAAATAATTTTCCCAAGTCTAGTATAAATATACTTAAATAAGGAACAACAATAATGGCAATTATCGTCGACCCAGATTTACTTGATAGAAACGAGGTAATTTTTGGAACAACTACTCAAACTATTTCACTTTATCCAGTGGGTGCAACCGCCGCCGCTGGGTCGTCAGCGCACTTAGGAAATACCACTGTTAGCACACGAAATTTCACCACAGAAGAGGCACAAGCATTTGCAAATTCATCAGTTGGAGACATTTTATTAATTAAAAGCGGTGATGATGCAGGTCACTTTACTATCGCCGCCGTCGTCACTAACGCAAACGTAACTACTTCCGCCACCGATCCTGTATTCCTTGCTACGAACTTCGGACTAGCGTTCGAAACTCGTGCAAACACAGGTGGTGCAATTGCAGACGGTGTGACAGAACAGTGTGTTTATTCTTTCTCAAAAGAAGAATGGCGCAGCGATACACAGAACAACAATGGCGGAGCAAACATTACAGGAAACGTAGTATCTGCTTCAGCAGTTATTTCCAACATTGCACAAGATGGTAACACAGCAATTGGAACAACAGGATTATTTGTAGGACAGAAAGTAACTGGTACTGACATTCCAGCAAACACTTGGATTGCTAACGTCGATTCAATCTCAAACGTTACACTTAACAATACTGCTACAGGTACAGAGGCAATACAGACATTGGTCTTTAGCATAGATGCTGATGATTTAATTAGACACCCCTTCCCATTCGAACCGATTACAGCTGAACAATTTGAAATTGGTGGTGGTAATGCTCACGAAGATTGGGATTGGTTTAGTGATTTCACTATTAAGAAAGTTAGAACAGGTGGTTGGGCCGCAGTAGCAGCGAACAGCGTAACTCAAACAGAATATACAGGTATCGTAACATTGGGTTCGTTGGATGCAGACGCACAGGTTTATTACCAACAGAACAGTGCAGTCACAACACCAGTTGACTTTACATTCGTAGGTCCGGTTAATGAAGCATTGTTTGTTTGGACAACTGGTGATGACAGAAGAACTTACTTAAAATTATTTGCTCGTAAAAAGGCAAGATCTTATGCACAGGCCCAAATCTCAGACATTGGTGTTACATCAATTCAAACAATTGTTAATCGATTCCCGCTTGCTCACGCACCAGACGCAGCTATTACAACGCCTGATGCTCAAATACTTGGAACAGCAATTACACGTGACACCACAGCAGCAACACAAGGTAACTTGTGGACGGGTGCAGATGGCACAGCCAACACTGGTGAAGTAACATTTGGATCGACAGGTTCGTTCTTCGCAGGCAACGTTGAGCCAGGTGATACATTACATATTCCAGCAGGTAACATTGCTGGTTATTACACAATTGGAAATGTAGATTCAGATACAGTATTATCTATCGCAACAGATCCAGAATTTACAGGTTGGGGATTTACAGAAACAACCCAGACATTTTATGTATTCACAAACGAATACATTATTGGTGCAGCAAACGCAAGAGTATTAACTGATGCAGTATTAACTGACATCGATACAGTTACTGGTAACTTAGTTTCGGCTACTGGCTTATTCCAAACAGCTAACGTTCAAACAGGTGATATGGTTAGACTTATTGAAGCTACAGATACTGATGGTGTTTACAAAATTGCTAACGTTGTAAGTGAAACTGAACTTACACTTAATACTACAGACAATCCATTCGCTGGTGAAACAGCAATTAATTACGAAGTCGTAAGAAAAGGAATGTACTTACAATATAAGAAAGAAGAACTTACATTAGCATCGCCTGGTAACTTAACATTTGCCAATGCTGGCCCAGATACAATTGTTCGCACGTCAGGTTCTTGGACTACTGACGGCGTAACAGCAGGTGATACAGTTGTAATTACAGCATCATTACTTAATGATGGTTCATACACTGTAGCCACTCCTGGTACGTTGACAATGACATTGATAGCGACCGATGCATTAGTAGCAGAAGGTCCAGTAGCAGCCGTAGCAAACGTTTATGTTCCATTCCATAGAACTATTAATGGTGTTGTATATGGCTTTAATTGGAGACTGTACGGTGTTAACGGAACAGCATTAAACTGTTTTGAATTTGTCCAACACCAACTACGACAGACTTCAGATATTGATTGGGGTCAGGGCACATCACGAGGAGACATTACAGACTTATTAATGACGTTTGCTTCTCCGACTGGAACAACAGTTAACATGATCATCGATGATATTAACACAGATGACTTGAACAACGTAACATACGAAGATGCAACGGGTGTTGATAGAGTATATCCATTCAGTTCATCGATTACATTAGCGTTTAACCAAAACTTGCAAGATGATACCAATGCTAAGTATTGGGTGTTCTTTACAAACGACGATGCTGGTGATAATACTGGTAGAGACTATGGTACAAAAGACGCTCTTATTATCGAAGATTCTGATGGCAACTTAGTAACAGGACTAGTTGGTGGATCACCAACTTACCAATTTGCTTATGACTATGATGGTAACGTACAACGTGGCGCGGCATCGGCCGGAAATAACGCTCCGATCACAGTTGTTGCTATTGGACTTGATACTGCACAGTTCGTTATTACAACAGGGTCGATAACACGTTCCAAAGGTATTAACATATCGCTAGTTAGCGCACTAGAACGTAACTATTCAAATCCATAATATAGTGATTAGGATAGTGGGGCACTGCTCCACTATTCAATTTTTGTCCCTACTTTATGTTTAATAAATATATTATGATAATTAGGGAACTGAAATGAGCGACGATGTCGAAAAACATACATTCAATGTAACTTCTCAAACAGTGGGGGTCTTAACTAGAAGAAGGGTAAGAAACCTATTACTGAGGAAGCGCGGCGGCTTTTCGATGAATCATCAAGATTCTTTACTTGCCCACGCATTGGCGGATATTGTCAACGAACAAATTGCTGGATACTTTAGTTTGAATGATTTTACATTCCAGTGGGACATTCACCCAGTTAATCCATTAAAAGTTATTACACCATTCCAATGGGAAGCAGAGGGTGGCACGTTTGATGTTGTAACCGGATTAAGAACACCCCCAGCATTTACCAGACAAGCAATTTAAATTATAATACCAGTTTTGGTAAATACTATCGAGGACTGAATAAAACATGGCAAAGGTTACATTCGACGGTGAAAATTTATTAATTATTGTTAACGCCGGTATCACCGAGCTTGATGTACAAATTGACCTCTACTCAGACTGGAAGGAATGGATTCTTTTAAGTGACAATTCAAAATATTTACAAGCATTTAGTGGAATTGGTGGCGAACCAATTGGTGGAGGATTGTTTGTTGGTACAACGTATCTATTACTAAATGGTTGGAAAATAAGACCCGATGAAGTAAATCACACCTTAACATTGCTCGGTAACTTGTTTGGTGATGCAGGTGCAGAGATTGTTCAACCAACAGTAGGATCATTTATTGTTGCCGTACAGTTTAGAAATTCATCCTTGGCCCAAGGTGTTGCTACCGGCGGCGGAGTTGGTACTCCATCACAAGTAGCAGATGCAGTGTGGGATGCTAGCCTCGCCGCTCACGTAGCT
>Ga0307379_10009274_pt1 | contig 13163 bp, 13 predicted proteins | sample UN2MG_FD_202237 | JGI IMG/M metagenome (GOLD analysis project Ga0307379, IMG submission 202237) | Soil microbial communities from Risofladan, Vaasa, Finland - UN-2 | ecosystem: Environmental > Terrestrial > Soil > Coastal area > Acid sulfate soil | place: Finland: Risofladan, Vaasa | collected...
GATTCTTGAGCGGTCAATAGTTAGCCTGATACTTCTCCCCTTTTTTCATTATTTGCGGGTTATGTGGTTTAGTATATATACATCTTTTTATATTACTTGTCAAGCTGATGCATTATAGATTGTTTATCAACTCCCTAGCCTTGGTACCTAGCTTCTTCGCAAGGAAAGGAGGAATGTATGGTGAACTTGCGTGTCAGTATGCTTTTCCCTTATTATGGGGCAATAATATAGTGTCAGTGATAAATCATACTCAATATTGGCAATAATGCTGGCCAAAAACTGAAATAGGAGGTGAGCAATGCTTGAGGAATTTAGTCTTAAAGGCAAGGTAGCTATTGTAACTGGGGCGGGAAGGGGTATTGGTAAAACGATTGCCCTGACTCTGGCTGAGGCTGAAGCCGATATTACTTTGGCAGCGCGTACCGTGGAGCAGATAGAGCGTACCGCTGAGGAAATCCGTAAGATGGGGCGAAAGGCGCTGGCTGTACCGACAGATGTAACCAAGAGAGATCAAGTGGCGAGTGTAGTGGAGCAAACTGTTTCACAGTTTGGCAGAATTGATATCCTGGTCAATAATGCCGGCGTGCCCATTCTCAAGCCTATTTCTTTTGTTCCGGGGATGAAGCTAGAGGGATGGCAAACGGCAGATAGTTGGGATACTCCGCTTACCGAAGAAGAATGGCACCTTGTTCTCAACACCAACTTAACTAGTGCTTTTCTCTTCGCCCAGGCTGTCGGCCCACATATGCTCAGACAGAAGAAGGGCAAAATTATCAATACCAGTTCCAACAGTGCTGATTTGGCCCCTCCCTATTTTTCGGCATATTGTGTCAGTAAAGCCGGGCTGAGCATGTTCACTCGGTGCCTGGCTACGGAGTGGGCCTCGTATAATATTTGCGTCAATGCCATTGGTCCCGGGAGTGTGCTTACAGAATTGAGTGCGCCAGTGCTTAACGACCCTGAGAGGAGAGAGTTCATACTAAGAGCCATCCCTATGGGCCGGATGGGTGAAACGCGGGAGGTGGCGCTCTTGGTGGTCTATCTTGCCTCAGAGGCTTCCAATTGGGTGACAGGGCAGACCTTCTATATAGATGGTGGTCAAATATCCCGCGGCAATGGCTTTTAGTCTTAGAATTATTCATTCTGGCATGACCTGCCGTGTAAATCGTCAGCAGGAATTGTTACCGAACTCGACCAAGGGTATGGTACATGATATCATTGAGGTGGGCTGTCTAACCCCCAGGAAGGAGGCAGCAATACCCTGAAGCATTCAAAAAAGAGTATGATCCAGCTTCTGCACCGTGCTTTAACGCTTGGGTTGAAGGAGTGATTTAGATATGTCAGGGTAGATATGTATGGACTCTCAAAAAGTAGAGTGGTTGTAATGTCAGCGAGGAAAAGGGGGGGTTGATTAAAATGTCAGATAAATTTAAAGCTCACCATAAGACTGTACATGTGGGAGAGACGATCTCAGAAGAGACGGAAAAAACTTTCATAAAGGGACTCGCGCTTGGCGGCCATGGGGCACTTCCTGCAGCCATTGATGTCAGAGGCGGCAGAATAATCAGAATCAGGCCACTACATTTAGATTGGAAATATGATAAGCAGGAGTTCAATCCCTGGAAAATTAAGGCGCGGGGTAAGGTCTTTGAAGCATCTATAAAAATCGCCCAACCCCCTTTTAATCTTGCCTATAAAAAACGCGTTTACTCCCCTAACAGAGTCAAGTACCCCTTGAAGAGGGTTGACTGGGACCCCAATGGTGAGAGAAATCCACAGAACAGAGGTAGGAGCAAGTTCAAGAGAATCTCATGGGATGAGGCTACAGACATAATCGCCAGCGAGATAAAAAGAGTAATAGCAAAATACGGGTCATACGCCATACTCGCTCAGGGTGACGGCCATGGTGAGTCAAAGATTGTGCACGCCGCTCACGGGTGCCAGTATGAGTTACTGAAACTTCTGGGAGATTGTACATTTCAGCAAAGAAGTCCGGATAGCTGGGAGGGATGGTATTGGGGGGCGAAACACATATGGGGCATGGACAAGACCGTGGGACTGATGGACCCTCAAACTAATATAGTCAAGGACATGTCGGAAAATGCTGAAATGCTGCTTTTCTGGGGATGTGACCCTGAAACCACCCCCTATTTTTATTTAGCGGGGCTGCCGAGCCAGTTGTGCTACTTCTGGTCGGAGATAGGCATAAAACAGGTATATGTCTGTCCTGACCTGAACTACGGGGCGGCTGTTCATGCTGATAAATGGATACCGATACTGCCCAACACGGACGTTGTTCTGCAGTTGGCTATAGCCTACATCTGGATAACCGAAGCTACGTACGATAAGGACTATGTGGCGACGCACATAGTTGGCTTCGACCGGTTTGCCAACTACATTTTGGGTAAAGAGGATGGTATTCCTAAGACACCGGCATGGGCTTCACCCAAATGTGGTGTCCCGGAATGGACGATAAAGGCTCTAGCCAGAGAATTCGCCACCAAAACTACGTCAATCATACACTCCTTTGGTGGTTCCTATATCCGTGGACCGTATTCAAGTGAGCCTGCCAGGCTGGAAGTAATATTGCTGGGGATGCAGGGACTGGGTAAACCAGGGGTCCACCAGCAAAGTTGGTGGAAGGGATTCCCGCGAGCCATGGTAATGCCAACCGAGACGCCGGCCAGACAGGGCTCCTACTACGGGTGGTTCTTCCCTCCCCCACCGCAGGTGCTGCCTAAGACCCTTATCCAGAAGGCTATCCTCAGTGATGAGCCTATCAGCTGGTATGGCAGTTCGGCGCAAGTATGCCCGACGGAAGACCAGTTCAAGAAATATGACTATCCCATACCCAAAGAAGAGGGCGGCACAGAAATACATATGATTTGGAGCGATACTCCATGTCGGACTACCTGCTGGAACGGTGGTAACGAGACGATAGAAGCCTTCCAGAGCCCCAAAATAGAATGTATTGTCGTCCAGCATCCGTGGCTTGAGAATGATACGTTGCTTGCCGACATAATCCTACCTGTTAACACGAAATTAGAGGAACAGGACTTTGGCATTGACCGTGATGGGCAGTTCTTTAGTATCTTCCTAGAAGGGAAAAGCATTGAGCCCGTAGGCGAATCCAAGAGCGACTATGAGATAGTCTGTGAAGTTGCCCGGAAGTTGGGCCTGCATGAGAAGTACACACAGGGTAAGACTGTTGAGGAATGGATAAAATATGGCTACGAACATTCCCGTGTCCAAGACCTGGTGAGTTGGGAGAAACTCAAGGAAAAGGGATACTATGTTGTCCCCACCGCGCCGGACTGGGAGAAAGACCCGGCTGGCCTGATAAAGTTCGTTGAGGACCCCGAGGCTAACCCCCTGGAAACGCCGTCGGGCAAGCTTGAGTTCTACTCGGAGAGATTAGCCCAACATTTCCCTGATGATAAGGAGAGGCCACCAGTGCCGCACTGGATTGAAAAGAGCGAGACGCATGATGAAAGGCTATCCAGTGACAGAGCTAAGAAATATCCCCTGCTCATGATATCCAACCACCCGAGGTGGCGATTACATGCTCAGTGTGATGATATATCGTGGACAAGGGAAGCACCGACCTGTAAAGTCAAGGGGGCGGATGGATACATGTATGAACCTCTGTGGCTAAACCCTCAAGAAGCAGCCAAGAGGGGCATAAAGAAGGGGGATATAGTTAAGGTCTACAATGAGAGAGGTGCCGTTCTGGGTGGTGCCTATGTTACCGAGAGGCTGATGCCCGGGGTTGCCTACATGGATCACGGGGCAAGATGCGACTGGATAATACCGGGGGAGCTTGACCGGGGTGGTGCCATTAACCTTATATCTCCAAGTGGCACAACCTCGAAAAATTGTGCTGGGCAGGCCACGAGTGGTTATCTCGTTGAGGTACAGAAGGTCAGCATGGTGCAGATGGAAGAATGGAGGCAGCAATATCATGAAGCCTTTGAAAAAGAGTATGCCCCGGCTTCCGGCCTGCGCTTCAACGCCTGGACCGAAGGGGGTACATAATACGTGAAAGCTTGGAACCGCGGAACAAGACGAGCAACTCTTTTAATGATTTTAATGAACATTTAGCCATTTGGTTAACTCTTGGAGCACTCAGCATAGAAATCAATGTCTCCGACACCAGGGTTGGCATAGTCATATAGTGCAATAGCTCTGACTCTTCATAGCCGCCATATCTGATAGGCATCGTAGCCTCTCTGTGCGCCTCAGAATATACCTGATTATGACCAGGTTCGGCATCATAGTTCTCTCGGTAATGTGGCGCCTACTGGTTTTGTGGCTGCTGGAGTGGTAAACTAGTTGAAAAGTCTCATCGCCGCCTCAACCTGCACTTTTGATCTTTATGTGACCCCATTGACTTTTTACTTAATTTTTTAGTCATTAACAGAAATGATATGTCATCTGGCACATCAACAAAATTAATTGATGATTAATTAATTTTTTATAGGGCAACAACCCGGATTTCACCGCCTGAATAGACCATTTACTAACATATTAGATTCCCGCTGTTGTATTAAGTCACTATTATTCTGGCAATCTCAGTTGCCGATACCGGAGAAGGAATCGCTCCGGAGGACTTGCCCCATATGTTTGAACGTTTCTACCGTTCTGGAAGCTCGCGGTCGCGAAAGGAAGGGGAAACCGGGTTAGGCTTGGCCATCGTCAAGCAGATGGTGGAAGCTCACGGGGGCAAAGTCTGGGTTGAAAGTAAAATGGGTACGGGCAGCATATTCAGCATCTCGCTCCCCTTCTCGATTTAACAAGATAGTAATCTGGTAGAGTAAATAGGAGAAGGCTTCTTTATTAAGAAGCCACGCTACATAGATGCCTAAAGTTTACATTAATGCAAACCTACCGTAAAATATTCCGGTCTATTAGGCCTCTGAAGTGTCAGCTATCCTGCGGGCCAGGTTGTATCCCTTTCGCTGAATGAATCCAAAGGACTATAATGGAACCATTGGAAAGCGGCAGAGCCTATCAGTTATTCATTTACTATAGAACCGGGGTGTCTGACTTCTATGGAACATGTATGTATGCTCAGAATTTCGAAACGCTGCTCGTATGAGTATGATAGACGCACAGGAGCAAGATCTGCTATCAAAGAAAATTAACAAACTAGCCCTGAAGATTAATGGTACTCCTGTTGAAAGGCTAGTCTTCCAGCTCTACCAAGAGTTGGAAAGAGCCGGAATTTCTATCAAGCCAAAAACCTACCTATCGGATGGGTGGGGCTGCCCTAATCGAGTCCCTGTGATTGGCATACCATTCTACTTGGTCGACTCGAAGCTATGCAGCTTTAAAAGCCAGCTGACAGGTGTCGAACCCGAAGACGATACCGAAGTGATGATGATTCTCCGACACGAGGCTGGCCATGCATTCAATTACTCATACCGCCTTTACAAGAGCCTGAAGTGGCGCAAGCTCTTCGGTCGATTCTCCTTGCCCTACAAAGAGAAGTATAAGGTAATACCTTTCAGCGCCAGATTTGTGCGTCATGTGCCGGGATGGTATGTTCAGAAGCATCCTGACGATGATTTTGCTGAAACCTTTGCAGTGTGGCTCACCCCCGGCTCAGATTGGCGGAAACGGTATGACAATACTCCTGCTATGATAAAACTATTATATGTTGACAAAATGGTGAAGAGGTATGGTAAAAAGCCGGCTGTGGTAACCAGCGGTAAGTTAGATATGCCCATAGAAGAGATGACAATGACCCTGGGCGCCTGGTACAGGAAGCAGAAGAAACACCACCACGTCGTCCTTCATCCAATTCTGAACGAAGATTTAAAAAGATTTTTTCCTACAAAAGAGGGACAACTCGCGGCAGATATACTTCGTGCTAACCGCCAACAACTGATTCGAGATGTTCACTTATGGACAGGTATAGAAAGGCAAACTCTGATTGCCTTGGTCGATGAACTTCTGGAGCGCGTCCAACTCCTTGAGCTTAAAATAGAAACTGACCAGACGGCGACGCTGATGGCGAGTATGTCGGTGTTTGTCACGACACTCGTCATGAATTATCTTGATAAGGGTCAGTTCGTTGAAGCTTGACATCATCATAAGTGTTGTGTGGCTGAATTGGATGATTCGTCAGGGGATGCTGTTCCTAGAGCATAAAAGTATTGAGAGAAGGTTTCAGTGCTAAACCTACATGCCAGAGCTATACCTCAACCCTGATAAAACAAATACTCAAATTGTTAAACAACCGAAACTCCATCTGTTTGGTATTGAACGGTACTAGCAATTGATACTAATATACTGAAACGTACGCATGGAAGGGCAAACATCCCTATGTTCGTACAATGGTAGACATTACTGAATAGATAACACAGAGGATAGTGCTGCTACTCCCCTTGGTTGCCACAGCCACTACACTCAGCGTTCCCTCGCTCCCGCGGCCCCGTTCCCACACAATCTTGTAGACTTCGTCCAGCCCTGTACTGAGTCCTTCACTTGCAGCCAGGTTTCGCGCCGGCCCTCATGGCTATATTGACAAATACTGATTAAAAGATGGACAATGCAAGTCAAGGTTAAGGGATGAGTTCGGCCAGGTACTGGTGCCTTTGAAGAGAGTCAGAATATCTCCCCGTTTTTCTCGCAACGACTTGGGGGGTGTGGAGCGGCTGGCGGGTGATACAACCGCTCCCTCTCGAAACACCGTGACTTACCGCTGGGTCATGTTTATCATAACGTTGGCAAGTATGATACTCGCGCCCCCAGGCTGATATTGAAGGATGCGGGAAGTTATCCAGCCGGACAACGGTAACGTCGCACCCCGTCTTGATGCGGGCTCCCAGAATATTTCCACGGTATAGTCCGCCCACGGTAGTGCGAGGGCTTCCTCTTCAGACATCCAGTTGTTCGGGTCGGTCGGGTTTGCCGGGTCGCCGGCCCCTGTCCACATGTATCTGTTAAGGACGAAAACCCGGAGTTCATGGGGCTTGATAACATTCACTATCTCGTAATCGCCCGCGCCGGGAGCTGGCATCCTGACATAAGGCCCCTCGTAGATCACAGTACCGTCCATTCTGATGATAGAGACTTTGTTGATGGCTATGTCATTCTCGCAATCCGGGTTCGAAAACCAGACCATCGAATAGTAGGGTTCGTTTATTTCGTTCGTAGTCAGGGTTCCCACCATTCCGTGACCGATGATCTTCTCACCACGCGAGTTACTGTGGGCACCTATACCGTAGACGCTTCCACCCACAAAGACCAGGACTAACACCACCACCAGCATGATCAGAGCTATTCTTTTTTTCATTGTTGACCTCCTTTGCCGTATTGTTTTTCACCCGCCTGTGCGAAGAATTACACTGTGAACACGGAATTTGCGTTCTTTTTCATCCACCATCGCCCCCCTCATTAGTGTATTAACGTATTCCAGACATGGGCTGCGCGGTTACGGAAACGAGTTCAAGACCGAGGTCGGCCAGCTCATTGAGCAATCCGCGCAGCATCGCCTGGTCGCGCACGCGGCCTACCAGGTGGGTTTCACCCCCTCTGGTGGGTATGATGATAAGACCTCCCAGAACCTCCGACCAGTCCGTATCGATCTGTGCTTTAACACGGATTTCTATATCCAGCATCAGACATTTATCTCACCACGAAGCGGTTCTCGCCATAGTCCAAGAATAACGTTAAAAAAGACGGCTGTAATCACTAATAAGGGTGATTTTAGGGTTGAAGGAAATGAAACGAGATATGCAGAAGAAAGGTAGGGGAAAACCAGGCGGTGGTACGAACGGTACTGGCTGAGCTTATGAAATCAGCTCTAATTCTCTGGCGCGGGCCACGGCTTGGAGGCGGCTCTGTGAATCCAGCTTCTCCAGAATGTGGCGGATATGGGTCTTGGCGGTATTCGGACTCAATGCCAGCCGCTGGCAGATCTGCCGGTTGGCCAAGCCCTCCGCTAGGAGGCGTAAGACCTCCAGTTCTCTCCGGCTGAGGAGCTTTCCCTTTTCAGCCGTAAGTTGAACCCGCTGCTCTTTCTGGATTATTTCCAGCAGACTGGCAGCGTATTCAGGAGTTATTCGTTCGGCAATTGCTCTCTCCAGCAATGGGGCAAGCAGCTTGCCTTCATCAACGAAGGTACGGATATAGCCTTCTGGTTCGGCCATGGTCAGGGCATCGGCCAGGAAATCCAAGGCTGATGCTTCGTCTTCCTCTGCCAAGGCCTGGTACATGCGCAACCTGATAGTATAGGATTGCTGACCGCCCCGCATGGTTTCTTCATACATCACCCGCAGTTTCTCCGCTGCGGCTTCCCTTCTTCCCTGCGCGATGAGGAGACGCGCCGGGATAAGGTTTATATAAAACGGGAGGGTGTCAACGTCCGGCGCGAGCCGGCTCCCCCATTCCGAGGCGGTTTCCACATTCTCCTGCCCGAGGGCGAGCATAATATGAAACGCGGCGTGGTCTGCCCGAGCCCTAGACGAGGTGAGTTTATGGGCAATTGAGCAAGACTGCGCTTGGGCCTTTGAGGCTCCGGTTTCATCACCCTGGACGCCTCTTAAATACGCCAGCAGAATACATGACCGAGCCACAAATTCCGGCGTTGTGCCGATCTGACCCAGTTCAACCGCCTTTTGCATGTGATCGACCGCCTCTTCGAGCCGATTCCACTCGCCGAGGAGGGCGCCCCAGCTCTCGTGTGCCGGGGCTGACGCCGGCCATGTCCCGGTCAGCTCAATAGCCTCCTGGAGCTGCTCGGCGGCCCGGTGCAGCCTACCTCCGTATCTATCCATCTCCGCCAAGAAAAGAAGTGAGGAGGCAATCACTCCCAGATGACCCACCTGCCGGGCGCCTTGAATCGCCTCGGTTATCGGCGGCCTGGCTTTGGAAAAGAATCCCTTGTTCCAGTACATATACCCCAGGATATAGCTGGCGACACACCTAGATTCGATTTCTTCCAGAGGTAGAAGCGACAGGGCTTTCCTCGCGAATTCTTCAGTACGGGGCATATCACCCAACGCATGATAAGTATTAGCTTGTGCCGCAGCTATCCGCCCCTGAATGCTGACATCACCCTGAGCCATTTTTTCAATTTTTCTCAATCTCGATTCAGCATCATCAGGATGGCCGATTATCGTCAGGGCGATGCAATTCCATATATAGAGTTGGAGATGGGCCAGTAAGGTATCTTCCGGCAGCGAACGCAGCCAATTGTGCAGTGTAATCCACTCTCCGTGATTGACACGTTCCTGGCTGGTTTTCTCAATAATACCAGCCGCTTTTTCCCAACCCTGCGATGCCAGGGCATGATATACGGCGTGATCCGTCAAATTATTGTCCTCATACCACCTGCTGGCCCGTCGATGTAACTCGGCGATATCTTGCTTCCTGTATACCTTCTGCAACTGGTGACGCAGCAGGTCGGCGAAGAGGTGTTCGTAGCGGTACCACCGTCGCACTTCGTCCAGCGAGACGATGAAAAGGTGGTCACGCTCGATATTCAGGAGAATATCCTGGCTGTCTTTACGCCCGGTGACAGCCTGGCACAAGGAACTGTTCAGCCGTTCCAACACCGAGGTTTTCAGCAGGAATTCGTAATTCTCTCTCGGCTGCTTCTGCAGGACTTCTTCTAACAAATAGTCCATGACATAGCGCTGGCTGCCGGTGAAGCCGGCAATAAACTGTTGGATATCCGTCCGTCCGCGCAGGGATAGTGCCGCCAGTTCCAGTCCCACCGCCCAACCTTCCGTGCGATCTAGAAGGTCCGCGATATCCGCGGTGGGGAGTTTTGGCATTTTCCTCTCTTTCAAGAAATTCGTGGCTTCATCGAGAGTGAAGCGTAGATCATCAGAACCTATTTCCAGCATGGCTCCGCGACCGCGAAAGCGTGATAAGGTCAGGGGCGGGTCGGCACGGGTAGAGATAACAAGGTGCATCTGAACCGGCATATGCTCAAGCAGATAGGTAATGCTATTGTGTATCTGTCGGGTCTTTATAAGATGATAGTTATCGAGGACAACAACAAGATCAGCGGGTGTTATAGCAAGGTCATTAATTAGTAGCGTCAGGATTGATTCTATTGGCGGTACCTGGCCGAAAGCTTGTGGGGAATGTAACAATGTTATGGCCTTTTCACTAGCAGCTGGTTGCAGTGTCTTTAAAGCCGCGATAAAGTATTCCCAGAATCGTATCGGGTCATTGTCCCCTTCATCAAGTGATATCCAGGCGGTATACAGAGGCGCTTGATTCTGGTGGACCCATTGACTTAACAGGGTAGTTTTTCCAAAGCCCGCAGGGGCAGAAACGAGTATAAGGTTATATTCAAAGCCTTCGTTTAATCGTTCAGTCAATCTCGGTCGGGAAACTAAATGGGATCGTATTGGAGGGATATTTATCTTGGTTCTTAATAATGACGTCTCCACTTCAACCCAAAACCTTTGTCATCCAGTAAACGTCGAGTATTCAAGATTAAGTTATTATAACATACATTGAAAAATGGAAGAGTAGCATCATTACTATACCTTAATTCTAACAATTTACTGGCATGCCCCCAAAAGGATACCACTTATAGAGTTAGAGTTACCGGTATTATAACCTCAGGAGCAGGCGAGCGGATTGCCCAAGACTGCACATAAGCTTGATTTGTGCAGCCCCCCATACACGAAAAAAGAGGGGCTCTCCCACTGAATACTTGGGAGAGCCCCTACCTTACAATGAGAGACGCTCTGTAGTCAAAATCTGGGCGCTTTTCCAGGATTTTGAATAGTATTCTACCTCTCCTTCAAAGGAGAGGGGGACACCCGGGCCCACGAACCATTGTTTACCCGTTGTAAAACCATTGAAAACCAACTCCCAGTTTAGGGAGTTTAATCTGATTAAACGGATAAAAAGACAAAAAAGGGGGTCGGGGATTCGAACCCCCGGCCCCCACTCTGCTGGTATATTACTTTCAGTATATGATTATAGGTCAAACAATGCCGGCTGCTCTAACTTCCTTTCGGCTGCCGCTTCCTCCCGCTGCTCCTGCCTTTCGCCCCGCGCTCTCTCCTGTCGGACTTTTACCCGCTGCCGATATATCCATTCCTTAAGCCTATTCAGGTCCCGCAACTGGTCATCCCGCAGCGACTCCACCCGGATATCCTCGGGCATCTCGGTCTTTTTCCACTGCGAGCAAACCTTAGTTGAGACGTAGAGATATATTTGGGTCCAGTCGCTGTCCATGGGCGCGGTAAGGCTGGCGGTATAGAGATAGGCGCAGGCTTCGGCGTCCGTCCCGGTCATCTCCTCTCCCTTGAGTGCCTTCATGTTCATTACGAGCCTCTCCAGGGTGATAGTTTCCTTGAGCCATTCCGGAAGGGTATCGCCCCAACCCCCAGGAAAGACAAGAATAGGGTCCGTAAAGACACCCACGATATCGGAGATGCCTTTCTCAACCTGCTTTTCAGTTGTCAATCGTTATCCTCCCTTCTTTCTATCTTCGGCTAACACCCTTATCACCAGCTCGTTAGGCTCAATATGGGCGTCATTCAGGTATTCGTTTTTCTTAATCGTGCCTTGCTTCTTCAGAAGTTTCTCTAGGTCGGGCAGTTCCATCCTGATTATTCTTTCCTTCACAAATCCTCCTTTCTGGGCATAGTTACCCCTGTAAAACCGTTGTTTTTCAACGGATTGCTTCGCTTCGCTCAGAATGACACGGTTTTACCCGTTAGTCCTTGAACTTGGTTATTGTCAGACAGGCGTAGTGCGACCGGTAGTTATCAATCGGGCTTTCCCAGAAGCCGTTGCGGAAGTCGAGAAGATAATGCCAGTAACCCTGATAGTCCTGCTCGCGGACGTCCACCAGGTAATCGGTGAATATCCGGACACAGGCTCCCCGGCTCCCCCGGAGTACCAAAACGGTAGGAATGAAACTGGTATCCTCTCTAAGGTGGAAAGGATAATATTCTAACTGGAGCCGTTGTATTTTCAGGTTATCGAGCCAGAAGTGCCGGCCGCCGGCATCATACGAGCCGATGTAGATATCCTTGCCCTCGAGGTCTGCAAGGATATCCATTAGCCTGGCCAGGGCTGCCCTGCGTTGCTTGTGCAGCGGGACCCGGGCGGACCGGTGCCCCAGTCTGACCTCGGTCATCGGTTCCGGCTTCTCTATCTCGACCCTGGCTTCGTTGAAGAGGTCGAGCTGAGTCGTTGCCATCGATGTCACCTCCCTTCTTCTCTAATTTTGGGCATGGGTTTCCCCTGGAAGTGATACAATTTGCATTAAAATGCATCACTTCGAGACAGTTTTAGACAAGAGCTGGCGTGCTGCCGTACTTCTGGCTGGACTGGTCGGCTTTTAGGGCATCTTTCGGTATGTCGTCGCGAATCCTGTCAATGGCTCGTTTTATACTGCCATCCTGATGCTCTTTGCTCCAGGAAACCTCGCCGCCAGTGACTCTCTCAATTTCGGCAAGGATAGAGTTGAGTCCCTGCTCGATGTACTGGGGCAGGTTGTCTATCTTCCGGGCCTCTAGGGCAACAATCCTGGCTTGTTCTAGTGGCTCGGCTGCCTGGTTGATGAGTTCTTCAATCTTGCCGGCTGCCTCGCTCACCTTCAAGGCGCTCCATTTTATAGGCACAATTTCACCTCCTTCCCAGGGCATGGGTAACCCTGTAGATTTGAGCGGTAACCCGCTCATCCCTGACGCCTAAATGAGCTAGGCGTCAGAGTGAAAGGGTTACAGGCTAGCTCTTGAGAGCCATGTTGATTGCTTCCTTCACGACCTCAGACCAACACTCCAGTCCCCACTCCATGCCCTTCTTCACCTGGGCAAGAACGTCATCGGTTATCGCTTCTTCAGGGATATTCATCTGCCTGGCGCACCCGATGACATCTTCCCTGGTAAGGACAAAGATGGTGTCCTTGTCTGCCATTGGAAAATCACCTCCTTCCGTCACAAACAAAAAAAGGGGTAGTCGTTCCCACGTAGGGTTCACCCTGAAGGGGAACGATTACCCCTGAAAAAGACAAAAAGAGGCGAGAGTAAACCCTCGCCTCTTCTGCGTGGCTGTGTTCGGTCAAGCGTTCAATTTCGGCTTAAGCTATACGGCTACTGGTTCTTTCGCCTTGCGCTTCCGCTTCGGCTTGTCGGCTTTGGTGATTGCCTCGGCTTCGGCTACCGCTTCGGTTGCCT
>Ga0307379_10009275_pt1 | contig 13162 bp, 8 predicted proteins | sample UN2MG_FD_202237 | JGI IMG/M metagenome (GOLD analysis project Ga0307379, IMG submission 202237) | Soil microbial communities from Risofladan, Vaasa, Finland - UN-2 | ecosystem: Environmental > Terrestrial > Soil > Coastal area > Acid sulfate soil | place: Finland: Risofladan, Vaasa | collected...
GGATGTTCTGGCGGTATGGGACGCGGTCACGCGGGCGGCGGAGCTATGCCGCAACAATCGAGGGCCGGTGCTGCTGGAGTGTCTGACGTATCGCTATATGGGGCATTCTCTGAGCGACCAGCGGGTCAAGTATCGCACCCTCGAAGAGGAGGCGGCCTGGCGCGCGTGCGATGCCATCGAGTGCTATCAGCGGCAGCTCGTCGAGGCCGGGGCGCTCACCGAGGAAGAGGCGAGCACGCTCCGCGAGACGGTGGAGGCGCGCATTCGGGAGGCGCTTGACGTCGCCCTGGAAAGCCCGGAACCCTCGCCGAGCACCATCACCGAGGGGCTGTTCGCCGACTCGACCTCGGACCACATCTCCGATGATCTCCGCACGCCCGAGCTACTGCGACCGCTGCGGCAATACCGCCGTGACAGCGAGGGTCGGATCATGTATCGCCACGCGGTGTGCGAGGCGCTCGGGGAGGAGATGCTCAGGGACCGGCGAGTGATCGTCTATGGTGAGGATGTGGCGGACTACGGAGGGGCGTTCCAGGTGACGGTCGGGCTGCTCGAATCGTTCGGCCGGGAGCGGGTGTTCAACGCGCCGATCTCAGAGGCGGCGATCGTCGGCGTTGCGGCGGGGGCCTCGATGTGCGGCCTCCGTCCGGTTGCCGAGATCATGTACATCGATTTCATGCCCCTGACCATGGACCAGACCGCCAACCAGGCGGCGAAGACGCGCTACATGTTCGGCGGCAAGGCGAAGCTGCCGATGGTCGTGAGGACGACCGTAGGGGGAGGCCGCGGGTATGCGGGGCAGCATTCTCAGAGCCTGGAGGCGATGGTCACTCAGGTGCCGGGCCTCAAGGTGGTCGCGCCCTCCACACCGTATGACGCCAAAGGGCTTCTCAAGTCGGCCATCCGAGAGGACAACCCCGTCATCTTCATCGAGCACCAGCTCCTCTATACGGAGAAAGGCGCGGTTCCGGAAGAGGAGTACACGGTGCCGATTGGCAAGGCGGCGGTGCGCCGGGAGGGGAAGGATATCACCATCGTGGCCTATCTCAAGATGGCGCAGGTGGCGCTGGAGGCGGCGGAGCTGTTGGCGGCCGACGACATCGAGGCAGAGGTGGTGGACCCGCGCACCCTCATCCCGCTGGACGTCGAGACTATCGGCGCTTCGGTGAAGAAGACGGGCCGGCTGCTCATCGTCTGCCAGGCGCCGAAGACGGGCTGCTTCGGAGAGCATATCGCCTACCGGGCGCAGGAGGTCGCATTCTCGAGCCTTAAGGGGCCGGCACAGATCGTCGCCGCGTACGACATCCCGCCGCCGATGGCATATACTCTGGAATCCGAGAACTTCCCGAGCCCGGAGAAGGTGGCGCGGGTCGCGAAGGACATGGTGGGCCGGTAGGATGTTCAACGTTCTGAAGCAGGAGGTGGTCATCCTCTCGGCGGCGCGCACGCCCATCGGTCGGTTTCGAGGGAGCCTATCAGACTTCGACGCGATAGAGCTGGGGGCGCTGGCCATCGGCGGGGCGGTATCGCGGGCGGGCGTCGATTCCAAGCTGGTGGACACGGTCAACATGGGCCTCGTAGTGTCTGCGGGGCTCGGTCTGGCGCCTGCGAAGGCCGCTGCGGTGAGAGCAGGGGTGTCCCCGGAGGCGCACGTGCGGGCGGTGGAGTCGGTATGCGGCTCCGCGATGGATGCGATTGGGCTGGCGGTGGAATCCCTTCTGGTGGGAACGGCGCGGGTCGCGGTGGCGGGCGGCATGGAGTCCAGAACGAACGCGCCGTACCTGGTGGGTCCCACGCTGCGCCGAAACAGCGGGAAGTACAAGCGGGGACAACGGCTGAGCGTGACCCGCGCGGGAGCGTATCGCTTTCAGCTCAGCGAGGACGCGGAAGAGCAGCTTGCGGGCACGGGGTTGGTGGATCCGACAACATACGACGGCCTCTTCTGGCCGGCGGAGAAGAAGTTCATGCGCCAGTATGCGCTGGACTTCGCGGTCGCGCGTGGGATCAGCGTGGATGATGTCAACAGGTGCGCGGCGGAGAGCCACCGCAGGGCGCGCGAGGCGACGGAGAAGGGTCTCTTCAGAGATGAGATCGTCCCGGCTGGATCGGTGGACACGGATGATCTGGTTCCCGAAGAGAGGCTGAGGCGGGAGCTGGAGGAGAACCCGGATGACCTGGCGTCCCTCTACAACTCCTCGACCCCGGCCGACGCGGCGGCGGCGCTGGTGCTCACCACGGGGGGCCGCGCACGGGAGCTGGGGCTGGAGCCGATGGCGCGGGTCGTGGGGTATGCCAGGGTCGACGGCCCGGCGCCCGAATACCTGATCGCGCCGATCAAGGCGGCGGAGATGCTGTTTCGGGAGCTGGAGGCGGCCGGCGAGCCGAGGGACTTCACCATGGCGGAGGCGAACGAGGCCTTCGCGATACAGGTCCCGATGTTCGAGGAGGCCTTTGGAGGGATGGAGGTCAATGTCCACGGCGGCGCGGTGGCGATGGGACATCCGCTGGGAGCGGCCGGCGCTCGCATCCTGACGACGCTGCTGTACGCGATGGGGAGATATGAGCATCGGCGCGGCTTCGCCGCGATCTGCTACGGCGGGGGCGGAGGCTACGCGCTGGCAGTGGAGAGGCTGAGCTGATGGGTCTTCCGGAGAGCATGCTGGCGCTTCGGCTGCACGGGCCCGGGCTGGACAGGCTTCGCTTCGATGAAGTGCCAACGCCCCGGCCCGGTCCCGGTCAGCTCGTGGGACGTGTCGAGGCGGCGATCGCCTGCGCCTCCGACAACAAGATCATCGACCAGGGCGGCGAGCACACGTTGATGTATGGCTGGGACCTCGGTCGGTACCCCGTGCCGATGGGGCACGAGGGGTGCATCACCGTCGCCGCGGTCGGGGAGGGGCTCTCGGATCAGTACCAGGTGGGCCGCCGTTTCGCGATCCAGCCTGCTGTACCCTCGGGGCCTCGCCACTACCTGGAGCGATACCGCGACCAGGCCGCCGGGATAGACAAGGTCGCCATCGGATACACGCTGGATGGGCTTTTCGCGGAGTACGTCCTCATCACAGAGGAAGTGATCGAAACGGGCTGTCTGCTGCCGCTGCCCGCGCCGGACATGCCCGCCTTCGCGGCGGCACTGGCGGAGCCGCTGTCGTGTGTCGTATCGGCGCAGGAGCACACGGTGCACGTTCTCAAAGAGAGCCCCACCGCGCCCAGGCGGGCCGTTCTCGGCCTGAAGCCCGGCGGGATCGCGGCCGTGCTCGGGGCGGGCCCGATGGGTCGGATGCACGTCGAGGTGGCGGTGAGCTACGGGCCAAAGACGATCATCGTGTCTGACCCGATCGAGGCTCGAATCGACAAGCTCCGCGGGGGTGTGGAGGAGAAGGCGCGAAAAGGGGGGGCGGAACTCATCTTGACCGACCCGGACCATTTCGAAGAGGTGCTTGCGGCCGAGAGCGGAGGACAGGGCGCGGATGACATCATCGTGGCACTTGGGGTGCGGGAAGTGCAGGAGCGGGCGTTTTCGCTGCTGGCTCCATATGGGGTCGTGAACTTCTTTGGGGGTCTGAGAAAAGGCGAGCACATGATCTCGCTGGACTCGCGGCGCCTCCACTACGATTCCGTGATGGCCGTGGGATCCAGCGGGGGTGATCCCTCCGATGTGGGGAAGGCGCTCGCGCTGCTGGCGGAGGGGACGATCGATGCGGGCAACTACATCGCCGCGGTCGGCGGCTTGGAGGCGGCGAAGGACCTGGTGGAGGCGGTCAGGGGCCAGGAGCTAGAGGGGAAAGGGGTCATCTACCCTCGGGTCCGCGGGCCGCTGCAGGAGGTGGACGGCTGGGACGCCGGGCGGGAGGCGGATTTCCTTCGGGCTCGTGGGTGAAGTCACACAGCACGGTGAGACGCGATGAAGCTGGTTGTCTTCGGCGCCGGCAACATAGGGCGGTCTTTCGTGGGGCAGCTCTTCGCCCGCGCCGGGTATGAAGTGATCTTCATCGACGTGGATGATGAGTTGGTGGCGGCCCTCAACCGGGAGGGCTGCTATCGCGTCGAGATCAAGGACCGCCATCCCGAGACGATCCGGGTGGAAGGTGTGTCGGCGGTCCACGGCGGCGACCGCGGCAGCGCGGCGCGGGAGCTGGTGGAGGCTGACATCGCGGCGACGGCGGTGGGACCGAAGGCTCTGCCCCACATCTATCCGGCAATCGCGGCGGGCCTGGAGCTGAGGCGGAGGGCGGGCAGGCCTCCGCTGGACATCATCATCTGCGAGAACCTCCGCAATGCGGCGCACTCGTTCGCCGAGGGGCTGCGCGAGCATCTGCCCGGCGGCTTTCCGCTCGAAGACTCGGTGGGCCTGATCGAGACGAGTATCGGCAAGATGGTGCCGATCATGCCGGAGGAGGCGCGGCGCCGGGACCCGCTGCTGCTGTACGCCGAAGCCTATAACACGCTGATTCTCGATGCGAAGGCCTTCAGGAATCCGATACCCGATGTCCCGGGCCTGGATCCGAAGGAGAACATGGCCGCCTACGTGGATCGGAAGGCCTTCATTCACAACTGCGGCCATGCCGCCTGCGCCTATCTGGGTTACCTGGCGGACCCCAGGGCCGTGTATATCTGGGAGGCGGTGGAGAAGGCGGAGGGGCAGGAGGTGGCGCGGCGGGCGATGTGGGAGTCGGGGCGGGCCCTGATGAGGCGCTATCCGCAGGAGTTCGACGCGGCGAACCAGCACGAGCACATCGAAGACCTGCTGTCGCGCTTCGCCAACAGGGCCTTGGGGGATACGATCTATCGGGTGGGGCGAGACCTTCCGCGGAAGCTGTCGCGCGGGGACAGAATGGTGGGGGCGCTGCTCATGGACGCGCAGGAGGGCGTTCCGGCACCTGCGACGACGCTGGCGGCGGCGGCCGGCTTCCTGTTCCGGGTTACGGATGAGCATGGACAGATGTTCGGGGCGGACACGCGGTTTGTAGAGGAGTTCGCGGCGCGGGGCGTCGATTGGGCGCTGTCGGAAGTGTGCGGGCTCGACGTGAGCGAGCCGGCGGAGGCGAGCATCGCGGAAGGCGTGCGCGGCGGTCTTTCGTATCTGGAGGCGAGGCCGGGGAACTGGCTCGGAGAATTCCTCGATGGCCTGGGCCGCTTAGATCATGGCGGTAGGTGAACAGCCACCGCCATCGCCCGGTACGGCACTGTTCCCGGTCCTGATGCCTGCCTGCTAAAGGGCCTCGAAGGGATTCTCCCCGGCGTAGAGCATCGTGGGGGGCAGGGGGACGTTGATGTCTTCGACACCGAGGAGCTGCACGGCGTCGAAGAGCGCCTTGCCGCAGTGGGCGAAGGCGACCGCGCCGTGGTGGGGGAAGCGCTTGCCGATGAGCACGTGGCGGTAGAAGCGGGCGAAGTTGGGGATGCCGAAGACGCCGATGCCGCCGAAGCTGCGCGGGTCGATGTCGAGGATGTTGCCGGGGGCGATGTAGCTCAGGAGCTTGCTGTCGGCGTTGGCCTGGAGCCGGAAGAAGGTGGCGGGGCCTGCGCGGAGCTGGCCTTCGAGGGTGCCGCGGGTGATGTCCGGCTCCTTGGACGCGTCTTCCATGAGCCGGTTCATGATGAGCTGGAACTTGATGGCGCAGCTCTTCAGGCAGCAGCTCGGGGTGTTGCCGCAGTGGAAGCCCATGAACAGATCCTCGGGCGCGGCGCCCTTGAGGTCGGACTTGGCGTCGATCATATCGCCGGGGACGGAGTTGTTGATGTCGAGGAGCGTGGGCGGCACGCCGCTGGCGAGGTAGCACATGTACTCGCTCAGCGCGCCGTAGAGGTCCACCTCACAGGCCACCGGGACGCCGCGCGTCGCCAGGCGGGAGTTGACGTAACACGGCACGAAGCCGAAGGCCTGCTCGAAGGCCGGCCAGCACTTGTTGGCGAAGACGGCGTACTGCCGGGAGCCGCGGTTGGCCTCCGCGAACCTCATCAGCGCGACCTCGAAGCGGGCGAGCTTCGGGAGGAGATCCGGGTAGGTGTTGCCGTCGCCCAGCTCGCTCGCCATGTCCTTGGCGGTGGCCGCGACGTCGGAATCGTCCTCGCTCGTGTCCTGGTAGAGGACGTGCATATCCAGTTCGCTGTTCTCCATGACCTCGACGCCGAGGTCGTAGAGGGGCTTGATGGGCGCGTTGCAGGCGAAGAAGTCGTGGGGCCGGGGCCCGAAGGCGAGGATCTTGAGGGCGCGCAGGCCGAGGACGACGCGGGCGACGGCGGCGAAGTGGGCGATCTTCGGGGCCAGCTCCTCGGGGAGGCCGACCGGTATCTGCGGGATATGGACTCGCACGTTTCGGAGGCCGAAGTTGTAGGAGGCGCTGAGCATTCCACAGTAGGCGTCGCCGCGGCCCTGGACGAGTGAGTCCTTGCTCTCCTCGGCGGCGGCGCAGGCCATGACGGGGCCGTCGAAGCGCTGGGCGAAGATGGAGAGGGGGCCCTCGGGGCCGAAGTTGCCGAGGTAGATCACGGCGGCGTTGGCGCCGGCGGCGCGGCACTCGGAGAGGGCGTTCACCGCGTCCCGCTCGTTCTCGATGATGGTTGGGCAGACGAACGGGTCGATGCCGATTGCCTTGCAGGCTTTGGCCAACCTGTCGCGACGCGTTCGGGAGAGCTCGATGGGGAAGCAGTCGCGGCTCACGGCGACGATGGCGAGCTTGGCCTCGGGCGCGTTCGGGATGGTCGTCATCTCTATGTGCCTTCTCCTTTGCGACTGTGGGCGGCGGCAAGGAAGCCCAGGGGTTTCGAGTTCGGCGTCCCGGCGTTGGCTCCCTTTTCTACGGGCCGTTCTTTGGGGCGCGCCGGTCAACGGCGGCGCAGCCGATATCGACCGGCCCCTCCGTCGGCAGCGGCGTCCCGTAGAAGTCACGATGCCCCATGTCGGGAATGCTGATTCCTGCGCCGCGGCACGGGGAGTCGGGCCGGAGGTGGAAGTCGGCGGCGCTGATATCGGCGAGCATCGGGTCGCCGGCGATCTCACCCTTGGCCCCCATCAGCTTGACCCATTCCTCCAGGGTGCGGATGTCCTTGCCCTCGGGGGCGAAGCGCGGCTCCCCCCTGAGGCGGTGGTAGAGGTTGCGGCGGAACTGATTGCCGGTGATGTCGAAGTCGGACTTCACCAGGGGGATGTCCTCGGGGGAGTCGATCAGGAGGATGTTGTTCGCGATGAGGTTGTCGCGCGCGTCGACCTTGCTGGTGACGAACCTGACGGGAGAGGCGCTGCGAGTGATGCAGGTATTGTTGTAGATCTGGCAGTCGACGTTCTGCCAGAAGTGAATGCTGGCGTAGTCGTTCTGGAGCCCGTCGTTGACGGAGACGTTGTAGCGACAGACGCACCCAGCGCAGGGCCATTGGATCGGGTCGAAGGAGCAGATGAGGTAGCCCGCGCCTTCGTTGTCGTGGGAGTAGTTGTATTGAAGGATGCAGTCGATGCACCCGCCGTCGAGATCGAAGCCGCCGCCGTCGGCGCCTCTGCCGCCGGTCCGATTGTCGTAGGCGTGACAGTGCTGGATGAGGCAGTCTTTCGCCCAGGCGTACCAGATTCCCACGGGGCTGTGGTCCTCGGGGGCGACGCCCTGCCCGGTTCGGTAGGCGGTGCAGTATTCGATGACGCCGTTGTTGCCGCAGAAGGGGACGATCCCGTCGCCGCCGATGTCGTGGACGACCACGTGCGCGATGCGGAAGCCGGCGAAGAAGTCGGTGCCGTAGTTGGGGTGGGCCCAGAACTGGAGGCCGCAGCTCGCATCGTGGATTTCGCAATGCTCGACGAGGGTATCGGTGAAGACGGCCTTCACGGGGCCGGTCGCCTGGAGGAAGATGCCGGGGCCGGAGGTGTGGTGGATGAGGCAGTCGTCGATGGTGAGACCGTTGCACGGCTCTTCTTGCCTGAGGAAGATGCCGCAGGTGCCGCCGGTGATCTTGCGCGTGGGGTTGAGGTCGTTCGTGCTGGTGAGCTCGAGCCCGGTGATGCGCCAGCCGGAGACGGGCTCGTCTGCGGTGATGGCGTGGTCGCGGCCGCCGTTGATGCGGGGGCGGGGGCCGTCGCCGTAAGCGCCGAGGGTGATGAGTTTGTCAGCGGGGGCCCGACCTCGCAGCTTGAGACCCTCATTCCAGCTTCCCCCTCGGACGAGCAGCAGGCGAGAGCCGGGCTCAAAGGTCTCTCCACTCGGCCGTGCAAGCGTCTTCCAAGCCTTGTCGGGACCGGTGCCGGCATTGGCGTCGTCGCCGCCAAACGGGTCGATGTAGAAGGTCATGTGTCCGTCTCCCTTGCCGATGGATTCAAGTATGTGCACCGTCGGCGGCCGGCATCATCGTCGGCACTTCGTGCTCTCCAGGCGCCGAGCGTGACGGCGGGGCGAGGCTTCTCCTCTCCGTGTGGACGAAGTGGCTCACGCGCCCTGAAGCTCTATCACGGTGAGCGAGTCCGGAGGGAGCGAGATCCGGGTCTCACCGGCCTGGACGGGAAGGGGTTCGGGCCCCGACCAGATGGGCCGCAAATCGTCGGGGCCCTGGCCCCTCCAAGTCCAGGTGCGTGCTGAGGGGGCGGGAGGAATGCCTTTCGCGATGAGAGCGGCGTCGCGCGAGGCGACGTCTTTGTTTATGAGGAAGACGCTCAGCCGCCCGCTGTCTGCGGAGTAGCTGGCAAAGGCGCGCATCCGGGCTGGCTCTGTGATGCGGACCATGGTGTCGTTGAGGAAGCGGCTCCAGATGGCGAGGGCAGTGCCGGTCGGCTGGAGCTGGTTATTGTCGTCCACGGCATCCCAGAGGCTCGGGGTGTCGGGTGGATGGGTGATCCATCGGGTGTTCCAGAGCTGGGCCGTGTCGACCCTGTCGAGCTGGAGGAGCGTGCCGAAGATATCGAAGGCGACCAGCGCATGACCGAGGTCATTGACCTTCGGCCACCCGCCTTCGGACCAGTCGGCGGCGTTGAGTTCGGTCACCGCCAGGCGGAGGCGATCGGCAAAGCCGGGAGGACCCCACTTCTCGGCGGCGCGCAGAGGGCTGGTCGCATCCCTGTGGGCCTCGGGGTATCCGGGTCCGTGGTCGCGGTAGGCTTCGTAGGTGACCCACCGCCAGCACGAGTAGAGGTGGACGGCGGCGAAGTCGATGTGATCGGCGGCGGTCTCGAAGACGACCTGCCACCAGGGGGTGTCGCTCGTTGCGGCGTGACGTCCGCCCGCGTCGGCTCGGGGCGGGCCGTTGGCGCCGATCTTGATGGATGGATCGACGCTCTTCATGGCGGTGGCGAAGTCCAGGAGATCTCGGGCGTAGTCGTGAGGGCTGACGTTTTCGTCGATGTAGCCTTCGTTGCCGATCTCCCAGCGCGTGACTCCGTAGTGCTTCGTCTTGTTGGCGTATTCGACCCAGGCGGCGGCGGTCTCGATCAGACGTTCGCGGGTGACCGTGCAGCCGGGGCTGAAGAGAGCATCGTAGCACGCCACGACGATCGGCTCGGCTCCGACTGCCCGGCAGAGCTGGATGAAGTCGTCGAAGTCGAGGAGGCGGACCTTCCAGTCTCCATCGGGCCCGATGAGGGGGCTCTCCCTGCCCTCTCCGGGGCCGCAGGCGAGGATGGGCTGGGGACGCTCGAATGGGGGGACGGACCAGAGATGGTTGTCTGACTTGTCGCCGCCCGGGAAGCGCAGCGAGCGGACGCCCATCTCTTTGAGTGCCTCCGCGAGAGGACGCGCCCCCGGCGGTCGATTGGCATCGTGGTCGACCAGGTAGTCGATGTTGATGCCGATCACGCGCGGGTCGACACGGCGTATGGTGGTGGAGACGTCCACCTCGATAGAGTGCATTTCATAGCCCTTACTCGCCTGGCTGTCCGCTAGAGACGCTGGCATGAAATGCGCCTGCTGGACCCTGGCGGCTTGTGCTGCTGTTCCATAACCCGCCTCAGCGGGTTATGGAACAGCTTCTAGTCACATCGGGCATGCTCGCGCGGCCTTTCTTTGGAGTTGATGCAGCGCCTGGCTAGGCGAGCTTGATAACCGCAACACCGTAGGCGTCAAGCTCGATCGCCGTTCCCGTCGTCTTCCCGGTGAGAAGCTCTTTCTTTCCCGACGGAACAGGGACGCTCTTCCGCTGTTCGGTGTGGTTGAGCAGGAACAGGAGCTGCTTCTTCTCGTTCTGGCGGAGGGTGACTTCCACGCCGGGGGGCGGCGCCAGGGGCGGCTCCACCTTGGCGCCTTTCAGGATTTCCGCGATGAGGAGGTCGTAGAAGCCCTCTTCTCTGGCGATGGTGCCGAGGTAGTAGGCGAGCCCGTCGCCGAAGCGGTTTCGGGTGGCGGCGGCGAACTCGCGGAGGTGCCACTGGTCGAATCCGGCGAGCACCTCCGCGCCCTGCGGCGAGATCCAGTCGGTGTACTCTACGGCGGTGAAGGTGCCATCGATGCCGGTCTTGCCGACGATGCGGTACTCCGTCGCCTCGTCCATCGCCTCGTACTCTTCGATGGTGATGCCGAGGGCGTCGCTCAGGAGACCGGGGAGCGTGCGCTCGTGGCAGAGGTTGGTCTCGTCTTTCACACCGAAGCGACAGTCGGCGAGCAGGACGCCGCCATTCTTCACGTACTCGGAGAATCGAGTGGCGAGAGCATCGGGGACGATGGTGAGGTCGGGGGCGATGACGAGCCGATACTGCGACAGGTCTTCGGTCGGCTTGATCATGTCGACGGATACGCCCGCCCTGAAGAGGGCGCGGAAGTAGCGGGACATGGCGGCGTGGTAGGTGTTGCCGAGGAAGCCCGGCTGGATCTGGATGGCCCAGATGTTCTCGTAGTCGTAGATGATGGCGACGTCGGGCTTGACGGTGGTGCCTTCGAGCTCGCCTGCGAGGGTGCGGAGGTCCCGCGCGGTCTGGGCGGCTTCGCGGTAGCGGCGGAGAGGCTTGCCATCGTGACCGAGGAGGCCGTGCCAGTACTGCTCGCGGCCGGCGGTGCAGGTGCGCCACCGGAACCAGATTATGGCATCGGCGCCGTTGGCGACCTGCTGGTGGGCGATCTTGCGGATCTCGCCCGGCCGCGGGTTTCGGCCGAAGGTGGACCAGCCGCTGGGGCCGGCGGTCTGCTCCATGATCCAGTAGTTCTTCCGCTTGATGCCGCGCATGACGGCGGCGGCGGCGGCGGATCCGTAGCCGATGTCGGGCTTGCCCCAAACGGGGTAGTTGTCCCAGCTCACGTGGTCGACGTCTTCGGCGAGGTGGTAGTAGTCGAGCTCGCTGTAGAGCCCCATGAGGTTGTGGGTGACGAAGTGGCGGGGGCAGATCCGGCGCAGGATGCGTATCTGGTCGCGCTGGAAGCGGACGTTGAGCCAGGAGCCGTAGCGCTGCCAGTCGAGGCAGAGACTGGGATTGTGGGTGGTGAGCAGGCCGCCGCCGGCGTGCTTCCAGCCCGTCCCGGGCGACTCAGGCACCTGGATTTCGCCCCAGGTCCCGTAGCGGTGGCCCCAGAAGTGGGTGCCCCAGCGGTGGTTGAGCTCGTCGAGGGTCCCGTACTTAGCGCGGAGCCAGTCCTGGAAATCGGCGCGGCAGGTGGGACAGCAGCAGCTCGGACCGCCGAATTCGTTGTCGGTCTGCCATCCGATGACGTTGGGGGCGTCGGCGAAGTGCTCCGCCATGGCGCGCGTGATGCGCTCGCTCAGAAGGCGATAGGCCCCGGAGGTGAAGCAGTTGTTCTTGCGCACGCCCCAGGTGATGCGGGTGCCGTCGAGCTGCATGGCGAGCGCCTCCGGGTACTTCCGGGCGAGCCAGGCGGGCATGACCGCGGTGGGCGTTCCGAGTATGACTGAGATGTCGTGTCTGTGGAGGACGTCGAGAGCGTCATCCATCCAGCCGAACTCGAAGCGCCCTTCCTCCGGCTCCATGTTGACCCAGGCGAACTCGCCGAGGCGGACGATATTGAATCCCGCCTCCTGCATGAGCTTTGCATCGACGTCCCAACGCTCGCGAGACCAGTGCTCCGGATAGTAGTCGACCCCAACGTACATGCTGTCCGTCCTTCCGCGCAGCTCTCGAGGCCGCGCTGCTATTGCGTACGCTCCGCCAAGCAGCCAGGGCGGCAGGAGCCCTGCCGCGAATGGCGTGTTTCGTCTATATCTGGCCGCGGCTCAGCATCTGAAGTGTGGCCCACAGGGCGCCGTTCACGAGGTCGCCCACGATGAGCCCGATGGCGAGTGGGACCGTGGCGCGATAGAGCCGCAGACCGCCATATCGAATGACCAGGGTTTTGGACGCCCAGCCTATGACGAATGGCACGAACCACCAGTGGGAGCCCCACGTGTTGGCGGCTATGTAGCCGACGGGATGGAACGGCCACCACCAGAACTTGAGGCGCATGAGCCCAAGAAATATGACGACAACGCCGCCCGCAATGAGTGCGATGAGACCATTGACGTCAGGGTTGCTTCTCGATTCATCGGTGAGGAATGAGACGATTGCGCCGCCGTCGCCGATGCTTTGCGGTCCGAGCCAGCCGCCGCTGCTGGCGCTCAAGCCGAACCATCCGAAGTGATAGACCCCGGTCATGAAGACAAAGACGCCGAGCACGAGAGAGAGGATGAAGCCGGCGATCATGGTCGCGCTGAGGCGCCGCGCGTTGAGACGGGCCGAGTCGGCGATCTTGAAGCCCTCCAGCGCTCCGCCGGGGAAGACCTCTGAGGAGACGCCGAATCCCGGCGTGTAAGCCCAGCGCATGGTGATGAGGGTGACGAGCTCCGTGACGCGGAAGAAGCGGCTGCCGAAGGGGATGAGGGCCACGTCCTGGATTTGGAGTGGGAAGCAGAGAAACCCCAGGCCTGTTTCAGCGCGCAGGCGCGCCCAGATGGCGAAGTACCCGACCGTCAAGCCGACGAGGGCGAGGCCGAACAGGCTTCGGCAGCCGGCGAACCTGAAGAAGGCGACCATGAAAGCAGTGGACAGCACGAGGCCTATCAGGGCGGCGCGATAGGGGAGGGGCTCGTCTGCATCTTGTGCGCTCGGACGGCGGCCGAAGACGATGCGCACGGCGCGGCCCAGGTGCTTGCGAGCGATCCAGAGGACCCAGAGTGCGAGCGCGAGCACGGCGCCGCCTCCCTGGTGGTAGGGGGCGGGGAAGGAGGCGCTCCACCAGTCTTCGGGGCGCATGGGGGTGGCTCCGGCGGC
>Ga0307379_10009277_pt1 | contig 13161 bp, 18 predicted proteins | sample UN2MG_FD_202237 | JGI IMG/M metagenome (GOLD analysis project Ga0307379, IMG submission 202237) | Soil microbial communities from Risofladan, Vaasa, Finland - UN-2 | ecosystem: Environmental > Terrestrial > Soil > Coastal area > Acid sulfate soil | place: Finland: Risofladan, Vaasa | collected...
TGTATGTGTTTTTCCATACATAGGATTTCCTTTGCCCTTTCTTTCATTTTTCATTTTATTAACATATTTAGAAAAATTCTTTTTAACAGATTCTTTTTTAAATGCTTTTTTTGTTTCTTTTGAAATTTTCTTTTTCATTTCTGGTTTATTATTATTTCGTTTAGCTGTAATAGATAATTTTTTTCTTTTTTCAATACCTTCTTTTTCATGATTATAATAATAATGATTTGATATACCTATTTTTGTATATTCTTTTTTACATACTCTACATAGATAATGTAAATCATCTATTTTTTTGATTAAATCTTTCTTTACTAATTCGTTAAATTTCATTTTTATTTCTCCATTTCTATTAAGGGGTCATTTTGAAGTATATCTTTTAATATATCTCTTGATACAACCGTTGCTGCCCCTCCTGTATGAAAAGTTCGCATGATTAATTGTGTGCCTCTTTCTCCGATCGCTGTCGCAGCTAAAACACCAATATATGGGCTTTTATGTCTCTTGACTAAATCACCATAACAAGTCAAACAAATCTTTGGGCTTCTACAATATATTGGACTTCTCAATTCTATAACATCTCCTGAATTATAATTACTTACTTTAAAAGGTATTACCTCATTATTTTTAACTATATATCGACCATGTAATCTTTTAATTATATCTCTATTAAGTCTTATTGTAATAACTCTACTTGTCTTACAATCTTTCAAGTATGGATTGGCTTCTACTGGAGATAATAAATATACGAGTTGCCTTGTAAAATACCCGGTTGATGCTGTATTTAAGGTTCTATCAACCAATCCTTTTCTTGCTCCCGATGAAGCATTAAAATATTCTTTGTTTGTTAATCCCTCAGAAAATGAACCTTTAATTGTCTCTAATAATCTTCCTTTTGGATCTGCTATAATCCCTTTAGCAACAAGAATTTGCATTGGTTGGTTCCATCCTTTACCAGCACCAGATTCAATTAAATCTGCAAGACCTGTATCTTTTAAATGTTGTTTTAACATTCCTTCCATTTGTTTTAATATTTTAAATGCTTCCTCTGGAGAGGTATCTTTTAATTGTTCTTTCATTCTTTTAATTTGATCTGGTATTTCAATCATATCTAAACTAAATGTTGGAGCTATTATTGTTGCAAATTTAAAACCAATTCTTGCGATATTTGATAATGATTTCTTTGTGATTTCTTCTCCAAATTTATCAATAAGTTCTGGAATTAATCCATTTACAATCTTTTTTGTAATTAATTTATCAATGAATTTATATCCAGATGGTAGTGCATTATTGAAAATTGCTTTACCCATTGTAGTATTTTTACCTCTATACTTGACAGGTATATATGGGTTTGTTGCTTTTTCTAAATCATCTTTACTTACTGCAATTGGTGATGTTTTCAGAGTAGATGGTTTGGTCATAACATATAAACCAACAGCCATTTCTTTTGAAATCTTAAAAGTAACACTAGTACTGTTTTCACTACCTACTGCTCGCATCATCCTTTCTTTTGCTTCTATTTGCGCTTGGGTTGTTAATGGATGATAAAATGCCATTTGATCTCCATCAAAATCAGCATTATAACCCCCAACTGTAAGCGTACACATTTGAACTGTATTACCTTCAATTAAAATTGGTGTACATGCTCGATAAGAAGCATCGTGAAGTACAGGATCTCGCTTAGCTAATACAACTCTATTCATCATTACAATTTCAGTTGCGTCGAAAAACATTTTTCTTAATTTAGGTGGTATTGTATCTCCTGATTTGATTGCTTTAATAACTCTTTGAACGCTATCAACAGATAAATCTAATCCCGTAAATGCTTGTATTTCTTTTTCTAACATATCTTTCTTTTTAAAGGTTTTTGAAAATAAAAAATAATGTTTTATAAATGGGTCAAAAAGAGAAACTGCCATTCTTAAAGGCATCCCAACTTCGTTTACATTCAATTGGGGTCCGGGTGTAATAACTGCTCTTCCAGAATAATCAACTCTTTTTCCTAAAAGAGATCCTCTTATTAATCCTCTTTTTTTCCCAATTTTAGTTTTAATAAATTTATCATGTTCGTTAATAGCTTTTTGAACTCCAAAATTTAATAAATCATATAAAGCACCACTTTTTCCAGCACTTTTTATTTGAAATGATTTTCTTAAAATAGATACATAAATATTATTCAATTCATCAATGAGCCACATTCCATTTTCATCTTGAAAAATTGGTCTAAGATCTGGTGGGATAATAGGAAGTTTATCAATAAATAAAGTTTCATCTTTATAACTTTTTTGTAGTATAGTTATTAATTTTTCTCTAATTAGTGTATCACCCCTAAATTTTATTTTTGGAAATGCTTCTCTAAATGCACTAATACCAACAATTCCATTGTTATCAGCTTTTAAACTTCCATCATTTTCAAGTATAAAAGGTTGTTCAGTTGAAAATAATTTTTCAAGCTTTCTATCTAATCTTATTAATATTCTATAAGCAATAGGGTGTATTATTTTTGTATTTAGGTTCATGTAAGAAAAGGATTTGGATCGATCTAAAGATCCTTCTACACCAAATATTTTTTCGGAAAATAAACCACTTTCATGATATTCTCCAGTTTTTGTATGAAACTCTGTATTAGTTACCGGACTCATTCCATGAATAAATTTATTTACATCTAAAATTTTAATATCTGCCATTTGATATTATTATCCTTTTTTTAAATGGTTTTTAATTCTATTAAATATTCTTGTGGTGTTAGATTTATAACCAGCATTTTTTGCTGGATGGGGTATCTTTTTTACAAATACGCTATGTTTATGTTGTAGTTTCGACAATGCACTATTTAAATCATTAACATCAAACCCAGATTCTTTGTTTGTCATTAATTTTTGAACTAATTTTATTGATAAAGAAATTATATCTGCGTCTTCAAATCCTGCTCTATTACACATAGGAAGTAAATATGGGGATACATCTTGTCCTATTTTTGGTAAATTCATAAAACATCCTGGTTTTTCACCATGTAGAGTATCTTTTATTTTTTTATCAGTTAGATATTTAAATTTATCAACAGGATCTAGTTTATCATAAACACTTCGAATGAGTTCTTGTAGTAATTCTATTTCATTTATTTTTTTTGTCATAACTAATCCTCCAACTCATTTTTATATTTTGTTCTAAAAATCAGCATTCATTAAAGAAGTCATTGTATTAATTTTATCATCTAATTGACCCGCAAAGTATTTTGTGTAGAAATGGATCATTTCTCCTTCTATTTTACTTAGTGGAATACCAGATAATCCTTCACCAGTTAATAATTTACAAAAGTTTATTCTTGATACTCTACCCACATAATGACATAGTATATCATGGGGTAATATTTTTGTACTAAAACCAAAAAAATTCTTGGTTGAATTTTGAATATCAAGATAATTATGAATAGATTTTATTCTATATGTTGTGGTTACTGATGGATTTGTTTGTGGAAAATATTGAAGAAGAGAAAATACATTTTTATATTCTCCTTGAAAAGTTTTTTGTAGTAATTTATAAACATAATAAGATAATATAGCGGCATGATCTGATGAAACTGTTTTAAAATGAATGTATGGTATATTTGTTATTTGTGATAATAAAGGAAATACCATACAACCACATAGTGGAGAAGTAAAGTCAATACCATTTAATCTATTTTGAAATTGAATTATACTTTCATCATCAACATCTACAGATATATTTTGTCTTTCAAGATCATTATATATTTTTTCAAATGCAATACCTTTTAATCTTCCAAGAGTATCATTAAAACTATATGTTCTTAAGTTGTCTTTTTCGCTCCCGTGAATATCTTCTGTTGAAATAGAATCATCATAGACAATTGAGCCTTTATAAACAGATCTAAGGAACCATTTAACAGATTCATCAACAACTCCAACAAAATAAGTAATTGGATTTTTTGTTTCTTCACATAGAATAAGGATATGATTCATAATAAAATTAAATATTTCAATAATATGAATACCAATGTCTTTACATTGAATTGTTTTTATGTATTCCCACATGAATCTATCTGTAAGATTATATCTAAATGTTTTGGTTTTAATAACAGTAAATATTTTGTTAATAATATCTGTTTCCATAATACTTGATGCTAATTTATTATAAATTTGAGTATGAAGGTTTTTCCCCAATTTTAAAGTTTCGCTATTAGAAAAAATTGAATATACTTTAAGATAACTTGAAAGTTGAATAATTTTTTGAATTTCGTCTGCTTTAAATAAAATACTATTTTTTTTAACCTTTGTTTCATCAACAAATATACTATAATCAATATTAATATGATTCAAATATGTATCTACATATTCTTTTAATTTTTCAACATTACTTGTAACTGTTAAAGCTCTTGCTTCTTCATCTAAACCTTTCTCTATCAAATTTTGAAACCATAAATCGAATTCTTCACCGTTAAATTCTGATACATTTTTAATAAAATTAGTTACAATATGAAATTTATTTGTTACAGATGAGGGGGTTAGATGTATTGGGATTCTTGTTTCCTTGGAAAAGATTATTGTGCAGAGTTTAGTTTTTAATTCAAAGTCCAACATAAAAGTTCGTCCTCCTAAAGTTATTTATTTCGCCTATTCATAATATAATATATATACTTTGATTTACTTTAATGGAAACGGACTTTATTGTTTGTCTAGTTTTTCTAAATAAGATTCCATGGCTTGTTGACGTTCTAATCTTCTTTCTTTTTTTCTTTTTTTCAAGTCTCTTTTTCTTTTTCGTCTATGCCTTTTATATGTCCCTGTCTCGTTAATATCTGTCATTATTTTATCCTCTTTTTTCTTCCATAATTTCTAAAAATAGTTCTTTTGGTACTGTGGATGTATCAGGTTTTGTTACAACGTGTGCAGCGCAAGCATTTGCAACTTTTGCAGATTGAACTGGATTTATTTCTAATGATAAACATACACCCATTATTGCAATAACAGTATCACCTGCTCCAGATAAGTTGTAGACTGTATGAACTTCTTCTGCTGGTATATCCCATGATTGATTACAGTCTTTTAAAGTCATTCCATGTTTTCCCTTTGTAATTAATAAATATTTTACATTGTTTAAATTAGATTGAGATGATAACTCCATTTCTTTCCATTCTTTTTCGTTTGGAGTTATCATAAACACATTATTATAATATCCTATATGTTGTGGCTTGGGATCAACAATAATTCTATAAGGTTGTTCCTTTAAGTATTTCATAACTTCATTATTAATTAGGCCCTTTGCATAATCTGAAACAATCATAATATCAGGAGAATGTTCTGAAAAATAATTTCTAAGTTGATCAATGATGACTTGGGAATCAATTTCTTTAATAATCTCTCTGTCTATTCTTAACATCTGAATTTTTCTACTATTTGCTACAATTCTTTCTTTAACCGTTGTTACTTCAGATTTATTAACAAGATAATTACCAACCTCGAGATCATCCAATTTACTTGAAATTACTGCTCCATTTAAATCATAACCAATTGAGCCTATGCAATCAACTTGTGCTCCTAAATCTCTAATGTTTTTAACTACATTACCACACCCTCCAAGAGTAGAATATTCCTCTATAACTTGAACAATCTGGACTGGTGCTTCTGGAGATATTCGTTCTACATTGCCAACAACATATTTGTCAAGCATTATATCTCCAATTACTAGAATTCTTATTTCTTCAAGTTTTTTCATATATTCTCCTTTTTTATTTTATTACAAACCTTCTGACCATTGATATTATAACTTCTTTGTCGAGGAAATCCCCGGGGCACGTTAATTCTTTATTACTTGATACTTCACTATGAAATTTTATTTTATTTGGGGATATATGAAACATTTTCATAAAAGGATTTAAAACTCTAAAAGCTAATACCTCATAACAACGTTTTTCGGGAATTTTAAAATCATAGGATCCCATTAAAGCAACATGAATTGCTCGTTTATTTACATCAGCATGAATATCATCCCACTCACATAAGTATATAAAAGGTCTGCATACTATTGGCACATAATCATCTTTTATTTTATCAATAATGTAATGATAATTTACATCTGCAGTTTTTTGTTCTAGAACTCCTTTATGTATTCCAGGCATTTGATATTTAGGATTATCTATTTTTGATTCCGGCGCTGGATATAATTCAGCTGTGTGATGTAGTATAATCCACTTAACTGTTTGTCTCCTCACACTTAATCTTGAAGGTCTTAATGGAATTTTCATTTTATTTCCTCAACTTAAGTTGTTATATGTTTTGTATCTCCAGTTATTACTTTACCACTATGACATCCAGATACTTGTGATCCAACTATAGCTTTTCCTCTAGAGTTACTTTTATTTTTAAGACTGCTTGTTACTATTGAGCCACAATGCCCACAATATCCTATAGTCATATCCTGTAATCTAGCTACTCCAGGTCCAGATGATTTATGACCCCCACTAGAAGTAATTATAAATCCACCCATTGGAATACAATGTGGATCTTCATCTAAATGACAACAACAAATTCCTATCCAATGGTCATTAACTCTTGATATTGATGGCATTATATATAATCCTCCAACACTTCTTCTGAATCGCTTATTTTATCTTTTGTTCCTTCGATTGTAGTTTTCGCTTTAGTATAAACATCTATATTAGGGTAAATTCCATATGTTCCATCAAAGGTAATTAATGGATGAATAAGATAATCTTTTCCGAAATCCCAATCACCTATATACTTAATAATTATAGGATCATTATCCCAACCAATCCCTAAATATTGATATTTAGTATTACCAGTTGAATCTATTATTCTCCAATCAGTTAATGTTGCTGTGTTAATATTAACAAGATCATTATATGTTGAACCAGTAATTAACGAACATGGTTCATTATATATTTGTTCTATTTCTATGACCTTGGTACTATCTAAATATATTTTCATTTGATCTGCAGCTTTAGTCATATAATATTCAATTGCATTAAGTTTTAATGTTAATTGACCTAAATAATAAATAATTTGTGCAAGATATTCTTCAAGATTTTCAACCTTTCCTTCTATGGCATCATACATTTCTTGTGCAAGAACATCATCTTCACTAGGAAACGGAGTATAAACAGGTTCCCATTCTTGATATCTTTTTATTTCATATGGAAAGGATACCCATTCATCAAGATATTGACTATGATCATCTTTCCATTGTCCCATTTATTTTACTCCATTTTTTCCATCATTTTTTGTGCTGCTTTTATTATTCTTAACTCTGCTGCTCTTTGTTTATCTAATTCTTGTACTGTTCTGCATTGTGGTTTTAATTCACCACTATATGAAGCATTATAACAAATACAAGTCATATCTGTTTTTCTGTCGATATGAATTATTTCCTCTGAAGTTCCTTCATTATAACAAAGATTATAACAAGTGCAACTTTGTTTATTTTCTTGTTGCCTATCCCATTTTGATTTAGGTAACACCACACCTTCTTTTTTGGCCAATTCTTTTAATTTAACCCCCGCTTCATGTTGAACTTTATTATAATTACATTCACTATTTGCTTGTTTATATAATGAACCTGTTAAATCCCAGTTTACAGCGTAACATCCACCATTACAAACTGAATTATCAAATATATCACATTCTATACATTGTTTAGGAACATTATCTTTCCAATTTATAAATTCATTTCTCCATTCTTTATTACAGTATTCAAAACTATCGCCTTTTGGTCTGGCAATAATTATAGGTAAATTACTTCGTTCAAAAGTAGTTAAACCATGTTTGTTAAATCTATGACAAGGAAACATAAAACCATCAACACTCCAACCAGAATAACCATTCCCTGCTCCACATGGATTTTGTGGTTCTTTATGTTTTTGCATATGTGCTTCATCATTTAAATGTTTTAAAATTATATTTGTTCCTTCTTTTGCTTTTTTAATTACATAGTTTATTATCAGTTCAAATTGCTCTTCTAATATATCCAAAGATTTTTGATTCCACTCATTTTCAAACACTGGAGAAAATGCTAAATCTGTTATACCTAAATCTTCAACAAAGTATTGTATATTTTCAAAGAAGTATTGTATTGTATCATCTGTTAAAGATGACCTTATTTTTTGCTGTGGTGCAATTTTAATTGCTTCTCGTAAATTTTTATCAACTATTTTCCAACTGCCTTTTCCAGATGGAAGTAATCTATGTTTATCATGAACCGGTTGTATTCCATCTAATGATACAAGAAATAATGAATTATGTTTTAATAACCACTCAACTTTGTCAGGTGTGTAAAGTAATCCGTTTGTAGTTCCTCCAAATTCAAAAGGTTTTTGGTCTATTTTTTTGCAAAAATCATTAGTATAATGTATAAGTTTTTTCATCAATTCATATTCTAATAAGGGTTCACCACCCCAAAAACCAAGTTGATTCTGTTGGGTTTTATCTGTTTGAGGAACCCACCAATCTATAATTCTTGTTGCCATATCATATGATATAGTTTTTCGTTTATGTTTTTTTGACCATGTAAAACAATAATCGCAAGCAAGATTACATGCTTCTGTTAAATCTATTGTTGTTGCTGTTGGTTTTGGTATATTATTATATTTCATATTGACTCCACATATTTATTGCTTCCTTTGTATTTAATTCATAATTCCATTTATATTCAGGTTCTTTTTCTTTGTATTCTACAAGTTTAAACCCCATATCAGTAAAAGTTGTATGAGGTATTATATTTTCTCTCTTATGGTTTATTATTTTTTCAGCACCTTTATCAATTAGAAATTTTACTGCCATTCTTATTATACCTGTTGCGACACCTTGACCGGTGTGCTTTTCATTTACTACTAAATGAATAAACCCATATGTATTATTATTTTTTTCTCCATCATGTTCTTCATCTAATTTTACTATACCCATTGTACCAATTATTATATTATTTTCAACGGCATTTATAAAATAGGTTATTCTATTCTTATTTAAAAAATCTTTAATTTTATTTGACTTTTCAGGAAAATAATCATCAAATAACTTTTGTTGATTAATAGAATTCAATATTGTTTCTTTTATTTCATATTTATACATAATTTAACTCCAAGGGTATCTATAGTTTGTTACATGGCATTGACTACATGTATCTTCATAACATTGATTATCACATAAATCACAGGCATCATTATAACAAGTTGAATTACATGAACAACCTGAATATCCATAACAAGCACTATAACAAGTACAACCGTAAGTAGTATTATAACAATTAGCACAAAATTTTAAATAAACATAACATCTACTATAACAAGTACAACCATAAACAGTATAATTACAAGAACAAGCAGAATATCCATAACAAGATGTATCACATAAATCACAAGCATCATTATAACAAGCAGTATCACATAAATTACAATCAATATAGGTATCACAAGCATCACATAGATAGCAATAATTGTTTTGAAAATTATTTATTGAGTCTCGTAATTCATTTATATGAGCGGGTTTGATTGTTTTTGTAGTAGATGCTTCTGTCCATGAAGCCGGAGCACCTCCATATACTACATATGCTAAAGAATCAAGAGTATTTTGTAATTCAACAATAGTTGATGAAGTTATTTTAATACCAGTTGTAGGTGAATCTGTAAAGCTTGTGTTTGGTATTGAATAAGCTGTTTCCCATGCATTAATGGCATCTTGAAGTTCTGTAAAATGAATTGATTTTTTTCTTATTCTATTTGACCCTGCTGTTATCGGGTCGTCTGTCCATGATTGTTCTGCCATTTTATATACCTTTATATTGCGTCCACATATTTATTGCTTCCTTTGTATTTAATTCATAATTCCATTTATATTCAGGTATTTCTTCACTATATTTTACAAGTTTAAAACCCATATCAGTAAAAGTTGTATGAGGTATTATATTTTCTCTCTTATGGTTTACTATTTTTTTAGCACCTAAATCAATTAAAAACTTTACTGCCATTCTTATAATACCTGTTGCTACACCTTGACCTGTATAATTTTCATTAACAACTAAATTGCTAAACATATAACAATCATCATCAAAATTATCTATACCCATACTTCCAATAATTTTATCATTTTCTTTTGCGTGTATAAAATAATTTATTTTATTATTAGATATAAAACTTTTCATAATTTGTGCTTTTTCTGGAAAGTAATCATCATATAATTTTTGATAATCATTATTTTTTATATTATTACTAATCTCATATTTCATTTTTTTAACTCCAAGGGTATCTATAGTTTGTTACATGACATTGTTCACAAGTATTTGTATAACATTGACTATCACATAAATCACAAGCATCATTATAACAAGTGCTATTACAAGTGCATGATTGATTATAACAAGATAAATTACATGCTACGCATCCGTTATAGTCAGTAAAATGGCAAGAAAAATTACAAGTGCATTGTTTTCCATCATATACATAACATACAGAATTACAACCACAAGTAAAAGCATTACAAATACCATAACAAACAGTGCATGAATATCCATTACAAGATGTATCACATAAATCACAAGCATCATTATAACAAGCAGTATCACATAAATCACATCCAGAATCAGTATCACAGGCATCACATTGATAACAATGATCATTCTGTATAATGTTCATATTAGTTCTTAACTCATTTACATGAATAGATTTTATTTTTGTTCTTATAACTGGTCTTTCTGTCCAAGTAAAGCTTGTACTATCTACTAATGTATATAAAGCATCCAGAGCATCTTGCATTTCTGTAATAGCAGTGGTATTTAATTTTACTCTTGCTGATGGTGAATCAGTAAACGTTGTATTTGTTATAGAATAAGCTGTTTCCCATGCATTAATGGCATCCTGTAATTCTGTAAAATGAACTGGTTTATAAGTTACTCTTGGGTAAGGTGTGCCTGTCCATGATTGTTCTGCCATTTATATATTTCCCCATACTGAACAATAACCTTCTGTTTCTACATCAAAAGTACATGTTAATGTTGTGGTTGAAACAAATGTAATTTCTGGTTCATCATACGTTCCTTGCACAGATTTATCATTTACAATTACATCTATAACTGGATATTTATTTCCTAAATTATGAATTACAGTCCATACAGTTGCTGTGGTATCTTGGGTATGTAAATAATGAGTAGATAATCCACTACTTCCACTACTTCCATCACTACCTGAAGTACCTGAGCTACCAGAAGAACCACTGGTTCCTGATGTACCGCTAGTACCAGAAGTTCCATCTATACCACTGGTTCCTGAGCTACCACTACTACCTGAGCTACCAGATGTACCACTAGATCCATCTGAAGATTCAACTGAATGTTCAAATTCAATTGCTATTTGTTTCTCGGGTATTAAATTAATTGGACCGAGCGTTTTGTAATCTGGCATGTTACTAGTCTCCTATATTTTTAGATGTCTTTAAATATTTTATTGATCTTGCAAAAAATGTACGACAAATATTTTTGCTTGTAAATTTATTTTTTTCTTTTGATTTTGAAATAAATGAATATGTTATATAGTTACTGTCTATTTTATAATTAATTTTAGATGCTACAAAAGTAAGAACTCCTTTTAATATATCAGGAATCCATATTACACCATCTTCAATGCACCATAGATCTTCATCCGTAGTTGTCCATATTTGATCATCAAACATTTATTCTACTCCTTATGTTGGTGTCCCTTCTTCTGTCAATACTGCATATGTAGTTCCATCCTGTCTTACTCTTAAATCAGATGCGTATGTATGACTTAAGTTTGAATCTAATTGAGCATATTTGGTTGCTCCGTCTGCTCTAACCGCTAAAAAACTATTCCACCCTATAGTATCTGAATACAATTCTATATCCACAACTACTGTCCCATCTTTAGTATAGTGAAGAGCTATAGGCGGAACATCTTCATCATCTATATCATCGCCAAAGTCGTCACCTTTAAAGTGTGACATCGGAGCTGAAAGCCTACCATTGTGATTCAAGACCTTACGGAATATCTCAAGAGTTGCAGCCGGGAGTTCATTGTCAAGCTCCCCTAACATCGACTTAAGCATCCGATCTTCCAAGAGGTCAAGCGTTTCTTGAGTTAATGTTCTTTTTTTATTATTCACCTATAAAGCCCTTTCGGATAACCATTATAGCCGTACCCATAAGTGCAGCAAAGTTTATCCACGTTAGTTTCTTGTAAAACGAAACACCTTTACATTCATCAAGCGTATTACGAATCCATTTAATGTCAGTCTCCATTCGTATGAGGCGTTCTTTTTCTGAGCATGTTTCACACATAAGATCACCCATTACACATCAGGCTCCACTGGCAATAATGATTGCCACTGGTAGTCTATGATCTCCTGGTAATCACTCAATGCTAAGAATGCAACTTTAATGTCAGCATACGATGTTCTTAAACTATCTTTATAAGAACTCAGATTAGCTAAGACTTCAGATGCCTCAGTTGGTTCCAGCTCTGACCAAGCTTCACTCTCACTGCGCTTTTTCATATACATAGTGATAAGTGTATCTTTAACTTCTGCATTTTTCTTCTGAAGAAGCTGAGCCTTTGATTGCTTAACAAGTTGACCATTATATACAATTAATTCATCAAGATTAGCTGGTACCAATTGTTTAGGTAAGTACAGCACATCTAAAGATGTGTCTTTCGATAGGATATTAGAAATATTCTCAGTGATGGTTGAACCATCCAAGTTTTTCAAATCTAATTCCTTATTGATAATACCAGCTCCACCAACAGGGGAGCCAGTATTTTTATTAAAAATTACGTAAAGTTCTTTCATAGTATTATATTCCTTGTGGAAACCACCAGCCCAGCTGCCATAACATAAAGGTATTAGCTGTATCTGCAGATTCTTTAACTTCAATTATATGGCCTGAGTCAGTTATTGGTGAAAAAGCCACACGTGTTTGAGCATTTGAGACCGCCATATTACGAGCTAATACATGCCCAGTTGTACCAGTCTGTCCATTTGTACGCCATACTACATCATTTAAAGAAGCATCGCCTTGTTTTACACCACCTACAGCTTCGGCCTTAGTCGAAAAGCTGGGCATTGTAAAGGCTGTTTGATCTACGAAGGTTGAATTAATAGCACCACCATTGACCAGAAGAAT
>Ga0307379_10009279_pt1 | contig 13157 bp, 20 predicted proteins | sample UN2MG_FD_202237 | JGI IMG/M metagenome (GOLD analysis project Ga0307379, IMG submission 202237) | Soil microbial communities from Risofladan, Vaasa, Finland - UN-2 | ecosystem: Environmental > Terrestrial > Soil > Coastal area > Acid sulfate soil | place: Finland: Risofladan, Vaasa | collected...
ATCAGCGTCAGTTGTATCAACATTCTGAACATTACCTAATCCCACTTGTGTAGCTGTTACAGAATGTGGATTGTTTGTTAAATCCTTGTGAGCTATTGCATTGTCATAAGATGTTTTCTGAATTGTAATGTTATCTTCGATAACAACCCCTGTTGATGATGTATAATGAAATGTATTTCCCCAAGGAGTTCCATCATAAACAACTCTACCACCACGACTTGTAACACATCCATAAGTTAATCCTGCATGTGCAGTAATAGACTTAGCATAAATAAGAGCATTATAATCGGCTTGAATGCCAAAGGTACTATTAGATAAATAAATAGTATCTAAAACAGCATTACTTCTATAAACTTCAAAGTGATAATCACCTGATGCGGTATATACATCTTCATAAAACACATAATCACAATCATGAATTCTGCTTTTTCCGAGAAGTGTATTGTTAATGCCATTTCCACTGATTATAATAGGAACTTTAAAATTAAATATATCAATTGAATCTGAACTAAAATTGCCTGTACCAACATTAATCTTAAATGTAGTTTGTTCGCCATCGGCAAACTTTTTTATTTGAGATAAAGTATGGCTGACAGTTGCCCAAGGACTTCCAACAGAACCATCACCTGTTGTATCATTTCCTGTAGTTTCTACATAATAATTGATTGTTCCATCGCCAACATATGCTTTAGGAATTTCAGTTACTGCGATTTCATTTACTCCACCATAATCAAGATATTGGTCAGTATTTTGCGTATGTGCTGTTCCCTGTAATGTTGATACATCACTCTCAACAGCATCTAGGGCTTCCTGAACATTGACACCTGAATCGTCTGTGTCAATGTTATTAGCGTCAGTGGTGTCTACATTCTGCACGTTGCCAAGTCCTACATCGGATGCGTCTACGCTGTGTGGATTACTAACATTATCAATGTGGTCTTGTACATTTTCACCTGATGTATCAGTAGTTACTTGGTCTGCGGTTACAGAATGTGGATTGCTTGTGTTTGTTAAATGGGCTACAAGACTATCATATTCAGCTTCTGATAAAGTTAATTTATCAAATACTAAACCAGAAGTGAGAGTTCCATCATTATTTGCAAAAGATGAATTATCGTGTACTAAAATACTACCTCTATCAACCTTATATCGTTTAAAAACTGGTGATGCACTATCAGAAATTGAACAATAATAAACATATGATAAATAATCAGCATAAATACCTATGGATGAACCACCACCGCCTAATTTTAGACTATTAAAATATCCCTTACTTCTTTCAAGATAAATAGGAGCAAAGCTATTTGTAACTTCACAATCAAATAAATAAACTATATTACAATCATAAAGTTTAACTCGCCCATTAATAAGAGTATTACTTTCACCAGCTCCTAATAAATATACTGCACATTTAAAATCGTAAAGAGATACTGTTTCGGTGAATGTTCCAGACCCTATATTTATTTGAATGAACGATTCGTTATTTTTGGCGATTTTTGGACAAATACTTAATGCATGTGATATAGTTGCAAATGGATTTCCAACAGAACCATCTCCTGTGGTATCATTTCCTGTTGTTTCTACATAATACTCTATATAAGTAGAAAGAGCTTTTGGTATTTCTGTAACTGCTATCTCATTAACACCACCATAATCTAAATATTGGTCAGTGTTTTGCGTGTGTTGGTCTGTTTCGATTGCGTCCAACGCTTCTTGTACAGTTACTCCTGAATCATCCGTATCAATGTTGTTTGCATCCGTAGTATCTACATTCTCTACATTACCAAGACCGACTTGAGTTTTTGTAACTGAATGCGGATTAGCTACAGAATCAATATGTGTTCTAGCTTCTAAAGCAGTAACATCATTTGCTCCACCAGATTCTCCATCAGATAATTTTTCGGCTGAATCTACAACTCCATTATTATCAGTATCATAAACTGCTTTTTCCATATCAGAAGCATCAATTGTAGCTAAATCTTCTTCTATAGAATTTAATGCATCTTGAACAGTTACACCGCTATCTTCTGTATTGATTTCAGATGCTTCCGGCATTAAAGGACTATCAATATTACTTCTTAATTCTGCAACAGTAACATTATTAGAACCGTCTGTAATGTTACCACTTACAAAAATAGAAGAAAACCATCCCTTTAACCAGTTTTTTACTGATGTTCCGATATTTCCTTCACCATTAGCTCTTGGAACTATATTTCTTGTAGCCATTATTCTCCTTATGCAATTGGCATTAAATCTTCATTAGAATCATATTCATAATACTCATCAGTATTTACAGTTAAAGAGGGTTCTAAGTCACCATTTATATCAACATCAAAAGCACTACCAGCATTAGCTGTGATTGCATCCTCTATTTCTGTAAAGTGACCAGCAGTGATTAACATAGCAACCATAGCACCATTGCTATGACTATGTGCTGTTGTATCTTCTTGTGCCCTCTCAATAGTAAATGTATTTCCGGAAACTCCTGTTACTTTGCAAATTTCTCTATTACTATCATCAGTAGGGTCATTATATGTATCAGAATCCCAAAGGGTAATTAAAAAATCGCCACTGTCAGAAAAATCTGTTGCGTCAGTAACAACTAATTCTGTTACAGATGAATTAATACCACCGTTTAAAGTGGTCTTAGCGTTGTTTGCTTTACGCAAATAAGACATTAAGAAATTACCTCATACCCTTCGATTTTTAAACGAGTTTTCAATCCTTCACGAAGATTGACAGAAGGATGCCATTCAAGAACTATTTCAGCATTAGATTTTTCTTGAATCTCTTTTGGGGCAGAAATAATCTTTACTTCTCTACTCTCTACTGTAAAAGATAACTCCTCAAAAGGATTAACGCTTGAATTATAGATGTAGAAAGTATAACGCTTTGTTGTTCCAGCTTTTACTTTCCCTAAATTCAAAGCTTCACCAACAACCTTTTTTAATTCTTTATCTTCGTATATCTTGAATGTATCCATTATTCATCCTTTAATAGTTTATCAAGCAAACTTAACTTTTTCTCTTTAAGTTCTAAATTCAACATTTGACTAACAACATCAGCATCTTCTACTTTTTCCATCTGTGCTTTTGTTAATGTTTTATCTTTAACAAGAACTCCATCTTTATTCTTTGTCGAAACTTTTTCAATAATAGCAAGAGCTGTTTCTAATGCATTATCTTCTGATTCGGCATGTTCTAGTGCTGTTTCATAAAGTTCTTGAAAATATTTATATGTATAAGAAGACATCTTTGATTCATAATCTTCAAGAGATGCTTTCTTAACCCATTTTCCATCATTAGACTTACGATATTTTGTTTTTACTTGTGCCCAAGCTCCCTGTCTTGCTTGGTCTTCATCTCCGGTTTCCTTATAAATAGCATTGAATGTTCTAAGCCAAATAAGCTGTGCCCCTACTGGTAATGGGTTCTTTACGTTTTCCGGTAGGTCATCAATCGTATCATAAGGAGCAATAATTTCTACTTTTTCTGCCTTTTTAAATTTATCAACATTCTGTAAAACAGCGTTATTGAAATTATCTGCTTCAGGAGTTCCGGGTTTCTTATTCTTGTCTTCCATGTTGTTATCATCCATATTATCAGCGTTTGGATACTGTTCTAAATTCTGAATAATAGGAGGATAGCATATATCTTGAAGTTTCCGGTTTTTCTCTTTTACAAGCTTCTCAATTGTGCTTTCAAAGTCTTGCATTGCAACATCAGTAATCATATCCTCTTTGGATACCAATCCTCTGTCATAAAGAGAACGGAATAAAGCTCTCATATCATCTGTAATGAATGCTTTAATTTTTCCGGGCACAACTCTAACTTCATTGTTAGCTAATGATTTATGCATTCTCATGTTTCTATCAAGCATTTCAATCATAACATTCTTTAATAAATCAGCCCAATCTAATACTGCATCTGAAACTTCTTCAATTAGAACTTTAGGATTTAAAATAGCTTCTTCACGATTAGATGAGAACCCTTTTAATTCAATCATTCCTAAAGATGCAAGAAGTTTCTTTTCAACTGCACTTGTGATAGAACTGTCAAAAATCTTTTTCAAATCTGGAATTAAGTAATCTAAATTAACATCACCACGCAAGGAAGCAATCATATCACCAAAATCTTTAGTTTCATCATAACGATTTTTGGCATCAACTAAGGCTTTCTTCAAATCTTTTAATTGTTTTTCGCCAACCATACCCTGTTCAATTAGGCGGTCTGTTCCGGCTTTTAATTCTAAAATTAAAGGAATAATTGCTTCGATTACTTCGGCTTGTTTTTGAGTAACTGCATTTAATAGGAGAGCATTGTAAATTGTACCACGTTGAGTAAAGTAAGGAACAACATTATTTTTATGTTGAGAAGTAAATGGTCTGCGGATGAAAATTGATTCTTTATTATCATTACGAAGTTCTACCGCTTGTCCGTCTTTAACAACATAATATTTTCTTGTATTTAAAGCACCTTGCTCATTTTCAATTCTTATTGCTCCACCATTAAGAAACCACATCTTTGTAGGAACAATCCATTTGCCATTACTTCCACCAAAATCTTTTTCTTCCCATCTAACTTTAAGAGCTAATAAAGAAGACCGCCATCTTTCTTTAAAATTTTCAGCAGATAAGGCTCTCATACCAATAGGAGTATCAATATTAATACCCTTATTTAAAAGTTGAGATTGCCATGTTTGTAAGTAATTATCTAAAGTTGCATTTTTTGTTTCAATCTTAACAGGAACTGTTGCAGAGTGTACCATAAAATTATATATGGTAGCTACCATACCTGTTTTATCATTTCCCAAAATTTCGTTGTCAATCTGCTCAACCTGTTCAGGAAAATTTCTAGCAACTTTAACATTTACTTTAAAGTTATTTAAAAAGTTTTTAATTTTGGCAATTGTTACTGATGTTATATCACTCATTTTTTCTCCTTAAAATACTCCTAAACATCCATCATCTGCTCGATTGTTATTATCTAATAATGATTCAAATTCAAATTGGTGTCTTAAAATTGCAAAAATTTGATAAGCCTGATGATAGTCATCATTAGAACATGTATCATATGACCTTCTCAAGCCATTTTGAACAACCAAAAAATCTCCAAATTCTTTAAAGAGCTTATTATCAATGCCAATTTCCATTTTAGCATTGTAAAACAAATCTTCCAGTTCTTGCATAGCAAAATCAATTGCTATCATTTCCTTCAAAATAATATTGCCTTGCCTATCCCTAATTACCTGTTGTGTTTTTGGGTCTTTTTCAATGCCAACAGGAATCTTCTTTCTTAAATCAATTGGATAAATATGTGTTGGATTTATAAACGGATAATCTTTCTTTAACCGTTCAGCTATACCATAATCTGTTGTAGCATCAATCCCAACAAATGCTCCACCCAATTTTTTATAAATTTCAGCAAAAATGTGTGCCTGTGTTTGACTTGACTTAACATTGACTGTTATATTATAAACAGGTTTATATTTCTTACCATTAAAAAATATAATCGCAATTTCAGTAGGTCTTGCACCAGCACCAATGTCAGCACATACGAAAACTTGCTCACAAGGCAATCTATCAATTATCAAATATTTCTCAAAGTTGTTAGCTTTTTTCTCATCAATATCAATATTTTTAATTCTATGTGATTTAACAAGACAAGCATCTTTGAGCTTTTCTAAATCCCAAAATCCTTCAGCACCTTCAGTTACTTCTCCAATAACATTAAGCTTAAATCCTAAAGATGTTTCACCCTTATAACTTTCAGCACGTTTTGTTCTTTGTTCTTCAGACCAATCAGACCTGACATATTGTGGTAACCTACAAATAAATCTTTTGTTTTCCTTATTATGGAAAACATCACCTAAAGGTGAGCCTATTCTAACATCTGGAATACCGCTTGGTCTTTCAATTTCACCAAGAGATGTTCCAGAATCAATCATCTTTTCTTGACCTTTTTTTGTGGCATAAGAATATTCTTCATATCCTTTTACTTCAAAGTGAAGACCATGTATTTTTGTTCCGGGTTCAGGGTCATTAACTTTTTCATTTCTACCATACCAAGTATGACCATTCCTAGCTTGGATTTCCATGTTCTCACCAGCATTAATACCACCACGCTTTTTATGAAACATTTTAAAGAACGGATGCTCACGAAAAATATTAATAATAGGATTTGCTACTTTTTGTAAAAATCCACTTGATGCTGAAATCAAACAACTTTCTTTTCCGGGGTTTGTTACAATGTTTAGCGGAAAATCTGCTTGAATAAAATCATATGACTTTCCTATATCTCTAGCTCCAATATTATAACAAGTACCAGCTAACTGCTTCTTCTTAAAATTCTTTTCTTTTACCAAAGATGTATCATCACATATTAATAAATTATAAGGTTGCCAAGCAAACTGATAATTTCTTACATGATAAGGAACATAATCTTCTTCAATCCAAGTATGACACGCTTTTATATTTGCCGGATACAATGTTTCCTTTAAACAAACAGGGTCATGTAGGGCACAGATGTAATCAATCTCTTTTTTAGTTAAATTAGCTAACATTATTTATTTATCAAGTCTATGATTTCAGCCCAGTTTTCAACGCAATAGTTTACATAATCTGTACACCATTTTTTGTCATAATCTAAAGGAGCAAAAAACTTACTTTCACCAGCACCCATTAAATAACGTGTAGCATCTTCAGCAGATAGCTTTCCATCTTTTACATCTTTAATAATCGGATAATTAAAAAGCCATCTTCCAACAAACCAAGGATGCTTTATTACAGCATCAAAATCTTTTATGCGTTTGTACATAAGAAAAGTTTCATAGTTCTTATGTCCACAACTTTCGCATTGAAATCCTAATCCAAAGCTGAATTCTGATTTATGTTCATTTATATATTTATCAACTCTTTTTTGATGAAGCTCTAAAGCAGATAAATCATCCTTTTCTTCATCTGCCCTATCAATACCAAGCTTAATTTTCAATTTGGCTTTTTGGTCTTGAATTTCAACGAGTTGTTTTGTTAAATAACTATTAGGAGCTTTATTGGATTCAGCATCCTTATTAAACTCCTTATGAATTCGTCCTTCTAAAATCTCTGTGAATATCAAAGAACGTAGGGTATCAAGGTCAGAAGATGTTTCTATTTCATTATTTAGTAAATAATCTTTAAACTTTTCTTCTGCCAACTTCTGTTCTTCGGCATCTGGAAAGAGAGGATTTGCCTTAAATTTCCGGCATTCAAGATTAATTCTTGCTTGAGGGTATAATTCTTCTTCTGTTTTTCCCTGATTCTGTTTTAATCCTGAAACTCTTTTTAACTCTTTGGCAAAATCGCTATCCATTTTTTCCTTACATTAGACTTGACAATTGACAAAAAATATGTTATACTGTATAATGGGGGAGTATATCTATTTTTTGATTTTGTAGTTAAAAAAAATAAAAACCATACATTTAACCCTAAATTACTTAAATTAGAGCTTTTTATTTCTTTATGTATTTGTCCAAAACACATAAGTTATTGTTATGAAACAACTTAACAAAATACAATCCACACTTTCTCAAGTGTATCTATAATAAGTATAACATATATTTTAATAGTTGTCAAGTTTTACTGTAAACTGTTGGGAGGGTTAATGATATGTGGTTGTCAAGTTTTTAGTTAAAAATCATATTTTCTATAAACTGTTGTACCAGTTATATATAGAAAAATCATAATCAGGATTTAATTATTTATTTTTACTAAAGTTTTTTTATTTTATTTATAAAAGATTAAAAAATTGACAATGGTAAGAAGCAGACCAATCACTTTCTGCTTTAAGGTAGGAGAACCTATTCCTAACATAAAATAGGAAAAAGTCATTAGATATAGAAAAAAGTTATAAAAAAAACTTGACATTGGTTATTTTTCTGTAAATGTTATTGTTAAAGTAGAAAAATTAGATTTATGACCAAAATATTCTTTGTTTGGTTCAAATTCAGCACTTATAATTTGATTTTCCTTTTCTTTTAACAGTTTTTTAACAGATTTCAGCATTGCTTCTTTAGTCGTTTGATTTATCATTTCATTTCTCCTGTATTTTAAGATGCGGAATAAAGAAAAGACATAATAAAGTTAAAACAGTAGAAACTATAACATTTGTGTTATATCCATAATGGTCATAGATTGTACCGCCTAAATAACTACCACCTCTTGCACAAAGATTGGAAAGTGACGTAATTACTGCATATATCATTCCTTCTGACCCTTTAGGAACGATTTTAGCAAAAAAGGCTAAAAGAGATAAAAAAGCAATTCCGGAAAAAGCACCAAACGCAATGTTGTAAATAACCAAAAACCATTTATTAGGAATATACAAATAAAATAGGTTTGTTACAGCCGAAAAGACCACCATGAAATAAAGAAGCTTCTTCAATGGATATTTATAAGCTTTCCAATAATATAATAAATACCCTATAAGACCTAATACTGTTCCGGTAGCCCCAACATAGGCAAGAAACATCTTTCCAACACCCATTGATTCTCTTGCTTTAATCATCAAGGCTGTTCCAAATGAAGGACAAAGTTGAAAACATGCTACAAATCCCAAACATAATAATATCTGCGGATTTAGAACCTTGAGAATATCCTTAAAGAAATTGGTATGCTTTCTAATTTCCTGAATTGGGTCTTCTTTATAATATTTGTACAAATAAAAAAGTGTTCCTATTGGCAATAATCCGGCAATTCCGTAAGCAATCCTATAACCAACATGATACGCAAAATTCTGTGCTAAAAAACCTCCAAGAATTAAAACAACTAATCCAGCTACTGCTGACGAACTCCATTGTAATGCTTGAATTTTCCCTTTAAGATTATACTTCTGCTCAAGATTAACCATTACTGTATCATTAGCCACATCATTTATACCAATACAGAAATTTATTAACAATCCTGTGATAATAATTGTTAAAACATTAGGAAGTCCATAAAAAATAACAAAAGCATAAATACAAAGAAGAAAGATATAACTGTATCTTAAATAATATTTGCTTCGATAATTTTTTATAGGACAATAATCAAGGAGGAAACCCCAAAGCGGTTTAATATACCAAGCTAATCCTGTTATTAAACCTATAAGACCTATTGTTCCGGCTGATAAATGCCAGTTTTCTCTTGTTAAATAATAAATACAACTATCCATCAATCCAGAGAATGCTTGATTGGCATAAACTAAGATGAAAAATAGAAAAGGTATTGTAGAATTATTATTCTTCTGAATCATAATAAGCGTTGAGAATTTTTCTGTAGACTAACCGATTAGGTACATAATTATCAAAATAAAATTGGTCTGTACCTTCATAAATATTGGCTAATGCACCAGCTACACCAGCAGACCGACTAATACCAGCTTCGCAATGGATTATAATCCTTTTTACTTTATCTTTAAAACATTCAACAAAATCTAAAATTTGTCTAGCCATATTATCATCAAAAAGAAAACAATTTTTATTTTCATTTATAGGTCTATCCAAATCAAAGAATTCTAAATTCAACCTTGCTAATGGTTTAGATTCTGTTTCTGCATATTCAGAACCGGGGTCGGTTATGGAGATAACAATAAATGGTATCTCTGTGTTATATTCTTCAAACTCTTTTCTTGACATTACATCAATACGCATTATTTCTTGTTCTCCTTCGCTTTTTGTTCTTTACGCATTTCTTTTAATTCATTTAATTCAGCATCAGAGATTTTGCCATGTTTTTCTTCGTACTGTTTCTGCAAAATTTTTCTAAATTCTTCCCGGTAATACATAGCATTAGCCCATAAAACTTTTCCAGTTTTCATAGCTCCTTGCCATAACCTATAATTGATGTGAAGCATAATAAAGTAATAAAGTTTTTTCATTCTTCCTCCAATTCAAAATCAAATATTGTTTTTCCTAAATTTACCAACCTTGTTTTTAAAACAGATAATCCTTCTCTACATTTAAGAATAGGTGGATACCCTTTTTTCTTATACACCCAAACATAGCCATTTTTCTTTAAGACAAATTTTTTGATATTGTCTAAAGAAATATCCATTGTTCTATTTACTTTTAATTGTTTCATCTCATATACCTCTTTTCCAATTTTTCCAAAAGTATTTGTGCCTTTTTCCAATTTTCTTCAGAAGACCTATTTCTATTCTTTAAATAGTATCTATATGCTAATTTTTCAAGAGTGCGTTGTTTTAAGCATTTAATCATTTTTTCTTACCTGTAATCAAATCATAAAGACATAATTTTATTAATTCTTTTTTATGTCTTTTATCATTTGGTAATAGGTAAAAATATCTATGTTTTCCAAGACGTTTTTCTGGAATCCATCCTCTTTTCTCTGCATCCTTTAAATCTACATTATATGTAACTCTTTTCCCATTTATATGTGTTTTTTGCCTAGGATGTCTTAATCTACCTTCTTTATCCCGATAAAAAGTAGCAGAATTTGTTTTTCCTAAATAATAAGCATTAGTAGCTTGATAAATAACACCAGAATGATTTTCTGAAGCATCAGCAAAAGAAACAATACCATAAATCGTGGGTTCTTTTTGTTTTAATAGTTTTAAACAAGAAGCTATAAACCAACTTTCGGAATTTATTGGTGTGCAATCCATAATATGTAATCTATGTAATTCTAAAATATTTCTTTTATATTCTTTACCAAAAAATGAACTACAAACATTTTCACTACAAGGAACTGCGAATGCTAAAACGCCTATTAATTTATCTTTCTCAAATAACCCATAACAAGGATATGGGTTAGGCGAACATGTTTTTGAATAATGATTATTTTTAATATAAGTTACTGCTGTAATCTTATCTATTAATTTTATAATATATTTATTATTTTTTAAATTTAAATGTTTAGACATTTCTATATAATCCTTTGTACGAATACATACAATTTATTGTACTGATTTATACAATTTCTTCCCTAGGTATTCCCTGATAAATTATTTCAAATTTTTTAGGATGGTCAATAATATATTTCCATATTGTATGTGTTGTTAATTCTGAATGTGTTTTTGCACCAAATGTTTCTCCTCGTACTTCCTTCATCCAATAAGCTGTGCGATTAATACATATCTCTTTATCAGGTAATTCCATATATCGTGCAAATAAAGGAATGCCAGTAAGCCAAGTTAAAAATTTACCAAAACAATTAAGAACATCATAGCCTTCTCCTAAATCATTTCGTGCAATGCGTAAAAATTCAGCGTTATCAGAGGGGGTCATGCTATTCATACGAACAACTAATAAATTATTATTTGTATTTAAAAGCTTATCTGCACTTCTCTCAATAACCTTTCCCTGTTGTTCAATTATCGTGTTTTGTCCTGAAAAATTTCCAACATGATAATAAAGAACCTTTTCTTGTGTTCCTCTTATTTTTCGCCAAATATGTTGCCAAACAGTAGGTGCTGTTTGAAAAAACTTAACAACCTTTGGACAGGTCTTCTTTGAATCTACCATAAAAATGTCACCGGGTAAAAAAGTAGGTTTTTTCATAATAAAACTCCTAACAAGGTTAATGGCAACAAAACACCCCTACCTAATTCTTCATAGGTAGCATTACCAGTAAATTTTGACCAACTCCCACCTACTACTGCTAAAATAATACATCTCATTCCTAACTCAACAGGAAACGAAAAGAACATGACAGGTAACAATGAGAACCCAATCATAAACATATGAAACCAATGATTATCATAACCAAACAATTCATCCCAATAAGTAGAAAGAGATGCCCACATCAACCCTACACTAATAACCCAAGCCAACCAAGGAGCAGTAATGCCTAAAATTAAAGAAGATGTTACAACAGTTAAACCACACATTAAATCTCTTTTCTTTGGAATGCTTTTAAACCAACGAGGAATCCAAGGAAACTCTTTATCCATATCTTCTTTAGAACTACCACCAAGTCTATAAAGAATAGCACTTATAATACTTAATAAAATAACAGCTAAAATTTTCATCCTATCTCCTTTAATATTTTATTACCATTCACTTCATGAAAAAATTCACTATCATATTTTTTTAGATATAAAAGTACATCTTTCATATCGGTTTTTTGTCTTTTATCTCCTTTTTGTAAAAAGGCATCTACAGCTTTCTTATCTGCAAAGACAAATCGCCAATAGTTCATGTTATTTGGCAATCCTTTAGATTTATTTCTGCTTCCTTTTTTTCTACCTCTTTTGACCATTTAAACACCTTTCACAGCAATGATAATAATCATTCCAATCAATACACTCTATTTTAGGAGTTCCACACATTTGACATTTTTCAAGGGTTTTCTTCTTTTGTTTTTCTTCTGTCATTTTAATATTTCCTATTCTTTTTCTTTTTAGCTCTTTTTTGTTCTCTTGCAATCTCCTGTGCTTTATGATGGTTTTTTGTAGAAGGGGTTTCAAAATATCGCCTATCTCTTATTTCCTTCAAAAATCCATCAGCATTGCAGTATTTTTTAAACTTATTCATTGCTTTTTCAAATTCTTCAGGTGATTCATCTCTTGGTCTTACTTCAATCATTATCTACTCCTTTTAGTTTTTTACCGTTCATATCTACCCAAATTACTTCTCCGCAACCTTCGCAAAGCATTAATACCATTTCATCTTCTTTACAAAGCTTTATAGAGTAAACTGCATCTGTACATTCTTTTCCAAATAAATCTTCGTGACATTCTCTGCAAAAATCAGCCATTATTTTGTACTTCCTTTCTTATCAATGTATAGACAAAAACATAACCAACTCCAAGCCCAATAACTATAATCACATTTATTAATTCTTGGAAGCCAAGCTGTATATTTTATACTTAGCCAATCATTTATTAAAAAAACTGAAAACTGATAGTCTTTATAATATGTTCCAAAACATATTTTAAATGATAATGTTTTTCTTTTTTCAAATGACTTAGACATCTTCTTCCTCCTCTTGATACTTCCATTCTAAAAGATGATAGAATGTATAGGAAATAAGAAGAAACGTGCCTACTTCCAATGGGCTTACTCCTGTAATAGCAGAGAAAATAGAAGCAAGAATGCTCCCAAAAACAAATGTTCCGAAATAAATAGCTTGATGTCTTTTCATGTGTGATATACCTTTTGTATTCCTACATCTCTGATGG
>Ga0307379_10009280_pt1 | contig 13157 bp, 9 predicted proteins | sample UN2MG_FD_202237 | JGI IMG/M metagenome (GOLD analysis project Ga0307379, IMG submission 202237) | Soil microbial communities from Risofladan, Vaasa, Finland - UN-2 | ecosystem: Environmental > Terrestrial > Soil > Coastal area > Acid sulfate soil | place: Finland: Risofladan, Vaasa | collected...
TGGGCGCGACCGTCCCGGGGGCTATTATCTATGCATGGCAATATGGACTCTTTGATTACTTCGAATAGGCCTCCCGGGACTCGTGTGAGTGGCACCGCCACCGCGATGTGATCCTTGATGCTGTGCTCTTTTTGGTTCGGATCGGAATTGCACGAAACGTCGGAATCGGGTATAAATCCGCCCGCGCCCGGGGGCGCATGTTGGCCTCAAGACTTCCTCCCTTGCGCCATCAACCGGCACAGGGGCGCTGCCTCGGACCACATTTCACTGAGGCGACGCCTCGAACGGACGACAGGGCTGGTGAGCCCGCAGGGAAAGGATACAGTGCGATGGCGACTGGCACCGTCAAATGGTTCAATGCCGAAAAAGGCTTCGGTTTTATCGCCCCAGACACCGGCGGAAACGACGTCTTCGTCCACATCACCGCAGTGCGGGAAGCCGGGTTGGAGGGCCTGAAGGACGACCAAAAGGTTGCTTTCGAAATGCAGGCTGGCAAGGACGGCCGGTCCTCGGCGGGCGATCTCAAGCTACTCTGAAATACCAGACCTCGCGACTGCGCGGCTGACTCCGACCGATTACCCGATTCCGCAGTCGGTAAGACGGAATTCGTCGATTCCGCCGGTGCCGTAAACCTATGGATTTGGCCGATCGAGCAGGTAAGGCAACGGCGGCTTCGAGCCCTTTGCCGCCGTTCAGCCGTGCCCTCCAGTTCGCACGTGCAGGTGCCAAGGCAGCCGTTAGTTCGAGGCACAGCAACACTGTCGATCGCAGACGGCAGGAGTGGGCCGAGATCTGAAATTTCCGTGGGCTCGGCGGCGCTTTCGCTTGTCGCAACTGGTGGTCATGGCCGGAAGGTTATTGTATATCGGCGGCGCAGTTTCGCTCGTGAAGCATCGCCTCTGAGGATTACGCATGGAACGTCGCTTGGCAGCAATCCTTGCAGCGGACATCGCTGGTTACTCCCGCATGATTGGTGCGGATGAGGCCGGTGCGCTTGCGGCGTTTCGCGCGTTTCGCGCAGAGGTGTTCGGACCGACCGTGGCTGGACACCACGGCAGGATCGTCAAGTCGATGGGCGATGGCTGGCTGGTCGAGTTCAGCTCTGTCGTCGAGGCAGTGAACTGCGCCGTGCAGGTGCAGGATCGGCTGACCGGGCATTCACTGATCGCACTTCGGATCGGGGTGCATATCGGCGACGTGGTCCATGAGGACGAGGACATCTTCGGCGACGGCGTCAACATCGCCGCGAGGCTGGAGGCGTTGGCCGAGCCTGGCGGGATTGCAATCTCAGACTCGGCCTATTCAAGTCTGGACGGCACGCTGACGCCGTCCTTCGATGACGCAGGAACGCAAGCGCTAAAGAACATCGTCAGGCCATTGCGCGTGTGGACCAAGTCGGCGACCCCCTCTGCCGCCACGGCCAACACCGAGCGCGCGCGCTCTACCGGCTATCCACATCTTGCGATTCAGCCCGTCACAACTTCCGACGAACGGACGAATGTCCGCGAACTGGCGGAGGGTCTGACGGGAGATCTGGACGCCACGCTAGCTGCGGTGCGCTGGCTGGGCGCCACCGTGCGAGAGCGGCCGAAAGCCGGCGACTACACACTGAGATGCGCGCTCCGCGGCCGTGGCGACCGCGTGCGGCTGGAGGCCCGGTTGTTCGAGCCGGGCGGTGCGCAGATCTGGGCAAGCAAGTTCGACGGGGATCTGGCGGATAGTTTTGACTGGCAGGACAGCACGAGCGAGGCGGTTGCATTAAAAGTCATCGCCACCATGCTGGACGCAGAGAGTGATCGCCTGTCACGCATTCAGCCAGAAGACCGGACGGCCGAGGACTGCCTGGTCCATGGTTTCATGAAGATCCGAATGAGCGATTCCCAGTCGTTTGTGGACACGTTGTCGAGCTATATGCAGGCGATCGAGAAAGACCCGGACCTGGCGGACGCTTATGGCGAGGCGATCTGGATGACTTATGCGGGAATGACCATCGGCCTGAAGAGCGTCCTGCCTTTCTACGATAAGCACTTCCAGTATTGGGTCGCCCGCGGCCGCAATCTGACGGCCCGCAGTCCCATTCTTGGTATCGGAATTGCGCTGGCCGATTTCCGAACGAATTCAGATGCGGTGCCATTGAGAAACGCAGTGGCGGACGCGCTTCGCAGGTCGGGGTCGGATGCGCACGTGCTGCACTATGCGGCCTGGTGCTCGCTCTGGTGTGGGGAGACCTCGACAGCCCTGGACTGCTTTCGAAAATGCGAACGCTTCGGCAAAGCCCACCCGTTTTCGGCCCCGGCAAAAGGCGGCACGGCGCTCGCCGCCCTCCAGTTGGGCGACGACGCCCTGGCGATTAGGATGGCCAATGAAGGGCTCGAGCTATCCAGCACATATGCGTCGCTCTATTCAGTGCTGGCCGCGGCGCATGCGATTTCCGGCCAGCCCGAAAAGGCCGCGGCCGCGCTGGCCAGCTATCGCAAACTGGTGCCCGACCGAACGATCTCGTCCTGGAAAGCCATGAACGATTACGGCGGGTCCGAAGGTGGTAAGCGCTTCTTTGAGGGGTTGCGAAAGGCCGGCTTTCCGGAATGACCGCCACGGGCCGGAAGCATCAATTTTACGCATTTAACCAACGGCAGCCTTGTCCGCTCAGCGGCCATACAGGTCGGGACAAAAACCTACTGCCAGAACAATTGTGACAAAAACGGTCCCTACTGCACCATGAGCCTTGGGCAGAAGTGGTCCCAGAGTTTGGGACTGTCTGGCGGCTCGGCTAAGGTGTATCTGGTTGGTTGACCGCACCGTCTTTTCTCCTGCTTCGTTGCGCCAATATGCTTCTTCGGGCGTCCGGTAGCCTAGACACTGGCGGTTGACGGATGCAAAACCACAATGCAAAACTTCCCTGGTTCTGGCAGGTTTGGTCGATGGCGGCCCTACGGCAATGTCGAGCGATAGCTTGCGCCATGGGTACCAGGGGTCAGGTTCTATTCACCAGCACCCATTGAACCGAACCAATATCGGAGACCACAATGCCCACCTCCATCCCCACCACCATGGCCGCCGTCCTGTTGACCGGGCATGGCGGAATCGAGATGCTGGAATACGGAACCGATGTGCCGGTCCCGGTGCCCGGCCCCGACGAGGTGCTGATCCGGGTCGGCGGCGCCGGGGTCAACAACACCGACATCAACACCCGCACTGGCTGGTATTCAAAGGCGGTGACGGGTGCTACCGAGACCGGCGGGGCAGGGGGCTTCGACAAGGTGGACGACGATGACGCCAGCTGGTCCGGCGTTCCGCTGGTCTTCCCACGCATTCAGGGGGCCGACTGCTGCGGTCGCATTGTCGCCGTCGGGGCCGATGTCAATCCGGCCCGGATCGGCCAGCGGGTCATCGTGCGCACCATGCAGCGCCACGCCGTGCGCAACAAACCCTTCGCGACCACCACGCTCGGCTCCGAATTCGACGGCGCTTTCGCCCAATACATGAAAACCCCGTCACCCGAGGCCTACCGGGTGACATGCGACTGGACCGATGTCGAGTTAGCCTCGATCCCCTGCGCCTGGTCCACTGCCGAGAACATGCTGCACCGCTCCGGTGCCGGGCCTGAGCGGATCCTGATCACCGGTGCCTCCGGCGGCGTCGGCTCGGCCGCCATCCAACTGGCCAAACGCCGAGGTGCCGAAGTGATCGCCCTCAGCGGCCGGGCCAAGGCCGGTGAGGTCCGGGCACTGGGCGCCGACCAAGTCATCGACCGCGACGCCGATCTGGTGGCCGCGCTGGGGGCGAACTCCGTCGATCTGGCAGTGGACCTCGTCGCCGGTCCGGCTTGGCCGCAGCTTCTCGATGTGCTTCGGGTCGGTGGCCGCTACGTCACCTCCGGCGCCATCGCCGGGCCGCTGGTCGAGCTGGATGTGCGAACCCTTTACCTCAAGGACCTGACCTTCTTCGGCTGCACCTATCAGGAGGACGCCGTGTTCGAAAACCTGATCGGCTACATCGAGCGCGGCGAGATCCGGCCCATCGTGGCCAAGACCTACCCGCTCAGCGACATTGGCGACGCGCAGCGCGATTTCCTCGCCAAGCGATATACCGGTAAACTGGTGTTGGTACCGCCCGCGTGAAGTGCGGCCCAATTCGGTGCATTAACCCATCGAGTCGGGAGCACTCCCAAAACACCCCAATAACACCCCCAAAACACCCCCGAAGGAATCCCAGCCCAAGGGCAGATTTCGCTTGAACTGAATGACCGCCGCGGAGCACGCTCTGCCTGACCTTCAGGGGTAGCCATCCGAGGGTTTGAATGCCGAGGATTCGAATGAATGAGATCACCCAAGCCGGGGACTGGGAGACGCTGCGCAACCAGCACCGCTGGCGGCTGCCAGCGCGCTATAACATGGCCTGGGATCTGTGCGAGAAATGGGCCACGTCGCAGCCTGATCGGCTGGCGCTGATCTACCTGCGGCCCGACGGCGCCGAGCGCGAGTACAGCTTTGCCCAGCTCTCGCGCGCCTCCAGTCGTTTTGCGAATGCGTTGGTAGAACATGGGGTTAAACGCGGTGACCGAGTCGCAATTCTGCTACCGCAGGTGCCCGAGACGCTGCTGGCGCACCTCGCCGCCTACAAACTCGGCGCCATCGCCCTGCCGCTGTTCACCCTGTTCGGCGAGGAGGGTCTGGAGTACCGGTTGGCCAATTCCGGCGCCAAAGCCCTGATCACCGACGAGGCCAACCTGCCCAAGATCGCCGCGATCCGTGACCGCTTGCCGGACCTGGAGACGGTGTTCTCGATCGACCGCCCCGGCCCGGGGGCCTGGGGCTTCTGGCAGGAGCTCGGAAAGGCCCGCGATTCCATTGAGTTAGCCGACACTAGCCCGGAAGATCCAGCCTTCCTCTGCTACACATCAGGCACCACCGGGCCCCCTAAAGGAGCCCTCCACGCCCACCGCGTTTTGCTCGGACACCTGCCTGGCGTCCAGGTGACCCACGAGTTCTTCCCCCAACCCGGCGACCGCATGTGGACCCCGGCAGATTGGGCCTGGATGGGCGGGTTATGCAACATCGCCATGCCAGCCTTGTACTACGGCGTGCCCCTGGTCGCGCACCGGATGGAGAAGTTCGATCCCGAGTATGCCTTTGATTTGATGGCGAAAATGGAAGTGCGCAACACCTTCTTGCCGCCCACCGCGTTGAAGATGATGCGCAACGTCAAGCGCCCGGAGCGCTTCGGCCTCAAGCTCCGCAGCGTCGGCTCGGGCGGCGAAAGCCTGGGCGCTGGCGTGTTGGATTGGGCCAGGGGAGCGCTCAGCCTGACCGTCAACGAATTCTACGGCCAGACCGAATGCAACCTGGTGCTCGGCAACTGCGCCTCGATCATGGCGGTGAAGCCGGGATCGATGGGCAAGCCATTCCCAGGCTCGGAGGTCGCCATCCTCGACAGTGAGGGGAATGTTCTAACATACGGAGAAACTGGCGAAATCTCCATTCGTCGAGGTGATGCGGCGATGTTTTTGGAGTATTGGAACAGCCCCGAAAAGACCGCCGAAAAATTCACCGCCGACTGGATGCGCACCGGCGACGAGGGGGTGATGGACGCCGATGGATACTTCTGGTTCGCCTCGCGAACCGACGACGTAATCACCTCGTCGGGCTATCGCATCGGCCCGAGCGAGATCGAGAACTGCCTGACCGGGCATCCGGCGGTCAGCATTGCCGCCTGTATTGGCCTGCCCGACCTGCTGCGCACCGAGATCGTCAAGGCCTTCGTGACCCTCGCGCCGGGGGTTGCCGGAACGCCAGCGCTGATCGACGAGTTGATCGCCCATGTGCGCACCCGGCTCAGCCCCCATGTGGCGCCGCGGTTGATCGAGTTCATCGAGACGATGCCGACGACAGCGACCGGAAAGATCATGCGGCGGGAATTGCGGTCGCGCGACCTGGCAAAGGGCGCCGAGACGTGAAGTCGACTGGCGGATGCCATTAACATTGATAATTTAGTTCAACTAACGGTTGCTAATCATTGGTAAAAATGGGTTTCACCGATGAAATCCTCATGATTTTTCGGACTTGAAATCGAGAATTGTGCTACACTTCCCTCGCCTGTCATGGACTGAAAGCCCTTGGCAGCGCCTAATGCAATCGTTTGGAGGGAAGACGATGCGGTGGATTTTTAAGGCGATCTCGGTATTGGCGCTGGCGGCTTTGACGTTATCCGGCACCGCCGTTCCGGCTCACGCCAAGCAAGAACGGCCGGAATATACTGTGGTCAGCACCGAGGGCGACGTCGAGATTCGCGACTATGAAACAATGGTACTGGCGCAATTCACCATGCGGGGATCGTATAGGCAATCGGTCAGCCAGGGCTATATGAAGCTGGAGCAGTACTTTCTGGGCAAGAACTCGGTGCCGGAACCGATTGCGATGACCGTTCCGACCATGGTGCGCGATGATCTGGCCGGCGGCTGGGCTACAATGTTTTATATGGGAAAGCGTTATCGGGCCGACACCGCGCCAAGACCGCATGATAGTCGCATCAGGGTGATCGAGTTCCCTCCCCGTCGCATTGCGGCGATCGTTTTTCCCGGCAAGTTAAATGATGATGTGATGCGGGAACAGGTCGAGAAGCTGGAGGAATGGCTGGCGGCACACGGCATCGCTCACGCCGCAGACTTCACCCTGGCCGGCTATGATGCACCCTGGGTCCCGGCGTCGAGGAGACACAACGAAGTGTTGGTCACGCTGAAGTAGAGCAGTCTGCCATCAGCTTCCCGATTTTGCCGCCAGCGCGGTTTGCGAAAGCCGAAGCGGTTTTGGCATCGGCATTTCGGAATGACTAACGGCGTTCGGTGTCGGGATCTCGGATAGCCGAACTAGGGTTGGCGCCCCGTCACGGCGCGCCAATTCTACGCTGAGGTTGCCATATTGCCCACTATTGGTGCCGATCAGCTTGCCATTCTCGATCCGGTAACTCAGCCGCGAGGTGCCATGGGCAAAGCGCAGGACGCCGGTCTCGTCGATCCGCCCGACGCGCCGGAAGGCGGTCGCGGGTTGAGCCCATGGGGAGTAGGGAGCATGCATATCAACCAGTTCAACGCGCCCATCTCTATAAACCTTGTTCACCAGAAGGCCGTGGCACCAGACGTCATTCCAGGCACCGCCTGCCCATTCTCCCAGAAACGCCTGGTTTGCCGCCGGAACGTCTGCACTGGGTTGCTCGATCTCAACCGTAGTAAACAGGTCAACCGTGTAGCATTCGCTGGCCACCTCCTCCACTACCGGAGCCGCCTTTGGCGCCTCGGATTTCTGGAAGAGAGAGCACCCAGACCCGAGAACGCACGCGGTGAAAAGCAACAATATACGCATTCGTTGTATCCTTCTTGCTCCGCTCTACTCCCAAGTGTTTCAACGCACTCTACTCGACGGTAACTGATTTGGCGAGATTTCTTGGTTGATCGACATCGGTTCCCTTTGCCAGCGCCGCATAATAGGCCAAAAGCTGGGCGGGAACGGCGTAGATAATGGGTGCGATCAGCGCATCGCAGGCCGGCATGCGCAGTATCTGCCAAGCTCCATCGGCCGCAATTGCCTCGCCGGCGGGGTCGGTGACCAGCACCACCCGGCCGCCGCGTGCCATCACCTCCTGTATGTTCGAGACGGTTTTGTCGAACAGGTCATCCTTGGGCGCCATGACGACCACCGGCACATCCTCGTCGATCAGGGCGATCGGGCCATGCTTTAGCTCGCCGCTTGCATAGCCGGATGCGTGGATATAACTGATTTCCTTGAGCTTCAGGGCGCCCTCCAGCGCCAGTGGGAACATCTGGCCGCGGCCCAGGTAGAGGATATCGCGGGCGCCCGCCATTTCCTGTGCGATTGCGGCCATGCGAGATTCGTCTGTCAGGGCCTCCGAGATCAGCCGGGGTGTCTCCAGCAACGCAGCGACCAAGGTGCGCTCGCGTTCCGCATCGATGCGGCCACGCTTGCGCGCGGCCAGAATTGCTGTGCAGGCGAGCGTCAGCAGCTGGCAGGTGAAGGCCTTGGTCGACGCGACGCCAATCTCGCGCCCGGCGAGAATGGGCAGCACCAGGTCGACCTCGCGGGCGATCGTGCTCTCGGTGACGTTGACAATGCCAATGGTTTTTTGCACGCGCCCGGCGACATGGCGCAGGGCCGCGAGGGTGTCGGCGGTTTCGCCCGACTGGCTGATGAAGATTGCCGCTTCGCTCGGCAAGAGCGGCGGGTCACGGTAACGGAATTCGGAGGCGATGTCGAGCTCGACCGGCAGCCCAGCGAGTTGCTCGAACCAGTATTTAGCCACCATACCTGCATAGGCGGCGGTGCCGCAGCCGACGATGATCAGCCGGGTCATCCCGGCCCAGTCGACCGCCTCGGCGGGAGAGCTGATCCGCGACCGGTTGGCAGCGATATAGCGTGACAACACGTGATTAAGAACCGTGGGCTGCTCGTGGATCTCCTTGAGCATGAAATGGCGATGGGTGCCTTTGTCAGCCATTCCCAATTCGACCGCAACGGTCTTGACTGTGCGGTCAACCGAGTTGCCCTCGCGGTCGAAAATCTGGGCGCCGGAGCGGGTTGCTACCGCCCAGTCGCCCTCTTCCAGGTAGGTGATGCGCGAGGTCATCGGCGACAGCGCAATCGCGTCGGAGCCGACGAACATTTCATCATCGCCCCAGCCGATGGCCAGGGGCGAGCCGCGGCGCGCGGCAATCATCAGATCAGGCTCGTTCTTGAACAGGAACGCCAGCGCGAAGGCTCCTTCAAGCCGCGGTAAGATGGCCGCAACCGCTTCGGTCGGGCTCATGCCGCCAGCCATCGCTTGGGCTACCAGTTGGGCGACGACCTCGGTATCTGTCTCGGTCTGGCAGTCAATGCCCGCGGCCTTAAGCTCGGCCCGGAGTTCCCGGAAATTCTCGATGATGCCGTTATGGACCACATGCACTGGCCCGGCGGCATGGGGATGAGCGTTCTGCACATTTGGCGCGCCGTGGGTCGCCCACCGGGTGTGGCCAATCCCGGCGGTGCCGGGAGCCGGATCGCTGGAGACCAGTTTGACCAATTCACCCAATTTGCCGACGGCACGGCGCCGAATAGGCAGGCCATTCTGCAGGGTCGTCAGCCCGGCGCTATCATAGCCACGGTACTCCAGCCGTTTCAGCGCATCAAGGATGCGCGGCGCCGCTTCGAGCTGGCCGAGGACGCCAACGATTCCGCACATGGTCTAACTCCTATGCTCGATTTCTGGCCGTCAGGAATTTTTATTTTTCGAACGCGATCGCAGTGTTTCCCGCAGGCGCGGAGCGACACCTTCGCGATTGGTCTGCGGCGTGCGCGACAGCGCCAGCGCATCGTCGGGCACGTCGCGGGTGATGACGGTACCGGTGCCGACATAGGCATTGTCGCCGATCGCTACGGGCGCGATCAGCGCTGTGTTGACCCCGATAAACGCGCCTTCGCCGATCTCGGTCCGATGTTTGGCGAAACCGTCATAGTTGCAGGTGACGGTACCTGCACCCAGATTGGCCCGCGCGCCGATCGTTGCGTCGCCGACATAGCTTAGGTGGTTGACCTTGGCGCCATGGCCGATATCCGCGTTCTTGATCTCGACGAAATTGCCAATACGAGCGCTCTCGCCGATATCGGAACCAGGACGCAACCGGGCGAAGGGACCGATGATCGCGCTGGGGCCGATCCGGCAAGCGTCAAGATGGCAGAAAGCGTGGATCTCGGCGCCATCGGCGATCTCGACGCCCGGGCCAAAGACGACATTGGGGGCAATCTTGACATCGCGGCCCAGCTTTGTGTCCCAAGCCAGGAACACGGTCTCGGGTGCGGTCATGGTGACGCCGCCCAACATCGCGGCGCGGCGTGCACGGGCTTGGAACGCGGCCTCGGCTTCGGCCAGTTGCACCCGGTCGTTGATGCCCAGCGTTTCGGCCTCGTCGCAGCGCACGACGCTGGCGCTCAACCCTTCGGCACGGGCCAACTCAACCACGTCGGTCAGGTAATATTCGCCTTTGGCATTGTCGTTTCCGACCTTGGCCAGAAGACGAAATATAGTGGTGCTGTCCGCGGCCATCACGCCGGAATTGCAGGTCCGGATGGCGATCTCCTCGGCGCTGGCATCCTTGGCCTCGACAATTCGCTCCAACATGCCACCATACCCGGTGACCATACGGCCATAGCCGCCAGGCTCTGCCGCATCGAAGCCCAGAGCAACCAGATCGGCCCCGGCAAATCGGGCGGCCGCCATGGCGCCGAGTGTTTCGGCCGAGATGAACGGGGTGTCGCCGTACAGGATGAAGACGTCGCCTTCGAAGTCCGCCAGTGCTGATTCGGCCATACGCATCGCATGAGCGGTGCCAAGCTGCTCGGCCTGCTCGCAGATTGCCGCGTCCGGCACCAGTTTCCGCGCTGTCGCGGCAACCGCCTCGGCACCCTGGCCGACGACAACGGCGAAACGGGTAGGGGACAATGTCAGCGCCGCCCGCATTGCATGGTGCAGCATTGGTGCGCCAGCGACGGGGTGCAACACCTTCGGCAGATCGGAACACATCCGCACGCCCTTACCGGCGGCAAGGATCACAACGGCGTTGTCCCGGGTAGTGGTGTTCTCAGAGGTCATCCACACCCTATATCGATACCCGGAGCCAAGAAAAAGAGTCCTGTACGCCTGAATCTATTTCAGAGGATGGTTTGTAAGCTGATAACGAAGCGCCACAGCGGGAATGTGATGAAAACTTAAGGGTGATGTATGCGCGGCGCAATCTTTGATCTGGACGGCACGTTGGCGGACACGGCGGCGGATTTGCTGAGCGCCGCCAACGCTGTGCTGACGCCACTTGGCCTGCCAAAGTTGGAACTCGCCCGAGACAAATCATTCGCCGGGCGCGGTGGGCGCTCGATGATTCGGCGCTCGCTGTCGATGTGCAAAATTCCGCCCGAAGACGCCGAGGCTGATATGATCGCTGCAGACCTGTATCCTGGGCTGCTTCGCGCCTATGAGGGGCGGCTCGCCGAGGAGACTCGGCTGTACAACGGCGTTGTCGACTGCCTCGACGTGCTGGAAGCGACTGGCTGGCGGTTGGGCGTCTGCACCAACAAGCCAGAGCGGCTGGCGGTGATGCTGCTCGACCGCCTCGGCGTGCTGAATCGCTTTGGCGCCGTGCTCGGGGCTGACTCGCTGCCGATTAGGAAGCCCGACCCGGAACACCTGTTCGAGACCGCACGCCGAAGCGGCGCCCGGCCCGATCTATGCGTAATGTTGGGCGACACACAGACCGATCTTTTAACCGCCCGCGCCGCTGGCGTGCCCTGCGTGCTGACCAGCTTCGGCTTCGCGGACGGGCCGGTCAATGACCTGACGCCCGATGCGGTGGTCGACCATTTCGACGAGATCGCCGCGGTGCTGGAGCGACTGTGCCCACTGCCCGCCAAAACCGCTTGACGTCACCTCGCCGCCACGCCTATAGCAAGTGCCTCGGCGGGCGGTTAGCTCAGTTGGTAGAGCACAGTGTTCACATCGCTGGGGTCACTGGTTCGAATCCAGTACCGCCCACCACGCAGTCCCCGGAATCTGAGGTCTCTTCCGTGACCACGAATGTCGTCGACATTCCGGGGACTTAGGTCATGTGAAACTGCTGAATCGCCCTTTTCTGGGGCCAAGAGACGGCAAACGGGACCCGGTCTAGCCCATTTGCTCAGTCAGGCATTTTCGGTGGCCCCACCCCTGGAATGGCGAGATTCAGCCATCGATCCGCGTGGCGGCTTCGCAAAATCAGGTTCGCGAAAGCGCTATCGGAAATCACAGTTGTGGTTGGTGATTGTCACGCGTTCTGCGGGAGCCCGAGCACGGCGTGCTGGTCGCTCCATCGTATCGGAAGGATGTCCATCCGTTCGAGCTTTCTGGCCGTCAGATCAACTGGCTGGCGACCATCGAGGATCGCCCTGATGATGTCGGGCGCAAGGAAGGCGAGCGGCAGGGCGCGCGTCACGTGGCGGTGATCCAGATCAAGATCCCGGGCCAGCGCCCGGATCGAGGCGATCTCCCCATCACGCAATCGTTGCACCCAAACACGCGCATCGGCGATCAGCTTGATGAGGGCCTGGTCGGGTTCGGCGGTGCTCACATCGCCCAACACCAGTTTGGTCTCGACCCCACGTTTGCGGAGCATCAGAGGGCGGTTGCATATCAGAGGCCGATCCGGTTCCGCTAATTCAGCATCGAGATCGAGGTTCTGCGCAAGCGCGGCGCACGAGATCGACAGCGTGATACTGTCCGGCCCGATCTCGATCCGCGCCGCGAGATTGGTCAGAAGCGCCCGGAGCGCCAAACCATCCATGCGGTCGATTTCCCGTGCCAGCACATCGACGCGCTCAAGGAGTTGCCGATGTTCGGTGGCGGAGCAATTATCGGGAAGCAGACTGCTGATGTGACTCCCATTGCGCAGCAGGTCGACCAGCGTGCTGCGCACCGCCCGCTCGACCGGCTGGGCCGGGAGCCGCCAGGCATCGGGGTGATCTTGAGCGAGGTCTGTCACCAGCCGGTTGGAGATGTAATATCGATAGCGGATGCGGGCTGGTCCCTTGGATGCATGGCTCGGCGTGAGGGGCTCGCCGGCGCGATCGAACAGCATGCCCGCAAGCGGGCTCGCGGCAACTGCGTTGGAAGCACTGCGGCGTTTCACCCTTTGCAGACCAAGCTGTTCCTGAACCCTGTCCCAGAGGTCGCGGTCGATGATCGCCTGATGCTGGCCGGGAAAGCGCTCGCCCTTGTGCTGGACTTCACCGATATAGAGCGGGTTGCGCAGGATCAGCGCCAGGGCGCCGCGGGAGAGAGATTGACCACCGATCTGGCCGCCTGCCTTGTTGGTGCGCTGCCTCGAGACGATGCCGTCGCGGTCAAGGTCCGCCTTCAGGTCCCGGATCGTCCCGAGGGCGAGGTATCGACCGTAGATATGTCGGACCGTCCGGGCCCCGGCCTCGTCGATTACCAGCTTGCGGTCGATGGCATCATAACCGAGCGGCACCGGTCCACCCATCCACATGCCCTTCCTCTTCGAGGCGGCGATCTTGTCACGGATACGCTCGGCGGTGACCTCGCGCTCGAACTGGGCGAAGGACAAGAGCATGTTCAGCGTCAGC
>Ga0307379_10009284_pt1 | contig 13153 bp, 10 predicted proteins | sample UN2MG_FD_202237 | JGI IMG/M metagenome (GOLD analysis project Ga0307379, IMG submission 202237) | Soil microbial communities from Risofladan, Vaasa, Finland - UN-2 | ecosystem: Environmental > Terrestrial > Soil > Coastal area > Acid sulfate soil | place: Finland: Risofladan, Vaasa | collected...
AGTTTTTCCCGGTCCTCAGGGCGAACAATCGGAGAGGGAAGTTTGATTATAAATGCTTGAGAGTCGTTCCCCCCAAGATTGAAGGAAATCACGATGTTTCTCGTTGTTGATTTGGAATTGTTCTTTTCATCTGCCTTCTTCCCACCATTGGGATTGCTGCTGACCCGAAGCCCAAGGCTTGTTCCTTCAACCGAGAAAAGAATACCGCCGGAAGTACTTTCCTCGAAAAGGAATGCATCGGACTCGGTCAGCGGTACAATTCTGGGTTCGGCTGAGTCAGAGAGTTGCCTCTGATGACTTACGAGCACGGAAATCTCCCTGGCCAACATTTTGAGGTTTGTGACTTTGACCTTCTGTAGCAGGACCATCGGAATGTCGCCTCGCCTCTCGTTGGGCGGTCCGTTGAGTGGATATGCGAACTGTTCCAACTCGTATCGGACACCGTCTCTTTCGAATATGGTGCTGATAACCGGAAGACCATCGGCGAGCTTCTGAACTTTCCAGGACTCAGTGATTCCACGTGACAGGTCACCGAAATCAAACCAGAAGCGAAACTTGTCCGGATTACCCAGGTCGTTCCAGACTCCAGCGCCGCGGTCCACGCCGAACTTGTAGATTGCACTATCCCAACTGAGGCAAACAATGTGACCAGGGGCAGGCTGATGTGGATTCATGTAATCAGGACTTGCCATATCTTCCCATCGCGCCGTGTATTGCTCGTATGTTGCCTCCGGTTCTTTATGGACCTGGTCCAGGATGCGTTTGCCCTTCCATGACGATAGCTCTTTTAGGTGATCGGTAAGGGATATCGGTGAGTCTCCGGCAGCCAGATAAATATCAAGCGAAGGCACCCAGAAAACCCTGTTTTGAAGCAGTTGATTGATAGTGACACTGAATCCTTTCGTGCCTTCGCGATCCATCTGAACGGTTAATTTGCGAGAATCCTGCCGATACGCCGGATCGAGGCGAAGGCGGCGGGCCGTATCATCATCGCTATGCTCAATCAAATACGCCCAGATGCTGTGGAGGTTCTGTATCATTCGGACGGATGTCTCCGGATACCGTAGTGTCAAATTTACTCCATCAACGTCGTAGCCTCCTGCATGTGTCAAACATGCCCCTATTTTGAACTGATCTGCCGGCTCCAATGCCTGGCCTGAGATGTCTGTTATTTCCATCCCCTCGACCAGGAATTTTACATAAAAGGCAGTTGAATCTTCTGATCTGTGACCCCAGGAAAGCCTTAGTTTAAGCTCCCTCTGAGGCTCGCCGGCCACCAGGGCAGAGATCAGTATCATCACTTGCCAGCAGATTAAGTATCTCAAGTAATTCATGATCTCACTTCTATTCTCAGTCGTCGTTTTTCGTATTAGTGACTGGTGCGAGCCTTATGGTATCGGCACTAATAGAACTTGTTGCCAACCTTCCATACCGAAACGGATGTCCCTTTCAACGAATTCCCATATTACCAGTTTCTTATTCCTGAGTAAAGCGGTTTTGCGGCTCAACTCCTGCCTTACAAGGGTAGAGGCGCCACCGTCATTAACAAGCGAAGCCAGCGGGAATCCCAGTTCGAAGGCAAGGTGCTCTATGAATCCTCCGGAGCCGGGTTCATCGCTACTGTATATCCGCAGAAAGCTGTCACCCATCACGAGAACTTCCGAATTAGGATCGTCCTCGTAAAGTCGACCGGTGGTGCCATTTACTATTTGAGCGCATTTCAGCCTTTCAGGTTCAAACATGTTCTCAATCTGTGATGACCGCATCATTTTTAGAACATCACCATGCCTTCTGACAGTTGTGGGGGTGAGACTGTATTTGACTTTTCCTTTCTCGGCCCACCCTGAATCAAGAATCCTCCCTGCCACGGCTTGGGCGGCCAAACGCATCCCATCCGGAGACCAATGGCTGTCCTGTGACAGATAATACCTCGTACTGTCACCCGGGGACAAACCTTCACGGGCCTCGGCGAACACCTTAAATAAGTCAACAACTTCCGCTCCTGACTCTCTAAGCTTAGAGATGATATCGATTGTCTTAGGATTGACAGGCTGCTCCGAGATATCTGCTTGGGAAGTCAGCATTTCCGGATAGACGCTCGCCTTATTCGGTGCAGGCACGACCAGCAGCCTGATACCTCGCTGGGCCAGTTGGTCACGAAAGGAGATAATAGCAGAAAGAACATCCGCCCGGCGATATTGCGAATCGGCAGGCAAAGGCTCGATGAGATATTGTACAGCAGGTTTGTAGAAAAACCAGCCGGACCGGCCCATAAGAGCCTTATCGCCCGGGTCTCTTAATACCAGAAATTGCATATATTGAACCGAGGATCGGAACTTCTCCACAACCCGGCAGTTTTTCTCCAGATCATTTTCGAACATTCTGAGATTATTTTTCGTCGGCAACTGCCAAAACAACTCGGCAAACTGCGGTTGCTTCCCTTCGCTCAACTCAACTGAGACCTGGACCACACCAACGCTCAGAAGCACTATCATAAAGGTCGTTATTAGGAAAACGTGTTTTACTTTACCTTTGCTCACTCGGGCTGCTCCTAAAACTGAAAATACAAGAACGAGCTAAATGACTGCGCGAACATCGTCATTAATGACACACAGAACAAAACGACCAGTATAAGAGCTTTGGGCCAGGTTATAGTCTTGGCCCAGTCAAACGCCTGCAAGGGCTGAAACGCCAGAAAGACACAGATTGCCATTATGAGCACGCCGCCCTGAGTGTAGATTTCAGAACTGAGCAGAACAGAACCGCCCTGAGCTTTCGACATTGTAAACATAACCGTCAGGTATTGCCAGGCATCAGATATCGTCGCGGAGCGGAAGAACACCCACCCCACCATAATCAGCAGGAACGTCAATAAAATCTGTACTTGCTTTGGCAGGGCATGATAGAAGGCCTTTTTGCCGACGAAGCGCTCGGCGACCAGCAGTATGCCGTGATATACCCCCCAGACGACAAAAGTCCAGTTCGCGCCGTGCCATAGCCCGCATAGCAGAAACACAATAACCAGGTTGAGGTAAGAGCGCCCGACCCCCTTTCTATTGCCGCCGAGCGGTATGTAAAGGTAGTCTCTGAACCAACTGGAAAGTGAGATATGCCATCGCCGCCAAAAATCCGTGATGCTGATAGACAGATACGGGGCATTGAAGTTGCGGGGACATTCGAATCCGAGCATCAATCCCAAACCGATGGCCATTTCAGAATAAGCGGAAAAATCGAAATATAACTGAAAAGTGTAAGCGGCAGCACCAAACCAGGCATCAATGCTGCCAGGTGCTTCGGCGGCGAAGACAGCATCTGCCACCTTGGCCACTACGTTTGCCAAAAGTATTTTCTTTGCAAATCCGAGGATAAACAGCGCCGCCCCGTACGAGAACTTATCCAGCCTGTGCGTCCGGCAAACAAGCTGCTCGGCGAAAGTCGGAGCTTGTTGTGACTTGGCATCTATGGTGCCGTAACGCTGAATCGGGCCGGATAGAATCTGCGGGAAGAAGGAGACGTAACACGCAAAATCAAAAAAGGAACGCGCCGGCGGCGCACCGCGGTAAACATCAACCATATAGCTGAGGATTTTGAAGGTGTAGAACGATATACCAACCGGCCAGGCAATCTTTAAGACAGGCAGAACCTCCGCCCCGAAGGCTCTCATGACATAGTTCAAATTCTCCTGCAAGAATACGAAGTACTTGAAGAAGCCTAACACACTCACGTTCACTAAAAGGGAGATTGCCATAATCGGCAACTTCCATCTGTTGCCGTCTGATCTGGCCATAATAATGGACAAAAGATAGTTTATTGAACTGACACAAAACAACAGAACCGCAAACCAAGGATTTAACCATGCATAGAAGACGTATCCGGCCAGGACAAGAAAGACATTGCGCATCAGAATGAACTTATGTGGTATGAGATAATACAGTATAAGCGATAAGGGCAGGAAATAGAATACAAAGATATGTGATGTGAATGCCATCGACTTCTATTTTATCACTAGATTGGTCCATATTGCCCAGTAGATAGGGTCTTTGCTTTCACCAAAATACTTGTTGATGATTCCACCCATGTAGTAATCATCGATTGGCACTTCCAGAGCCATGCGTTGTATGTCCATTGCCTTGAATTTCCTGAGATTGCCGCCGATTTCCCGTACCCGTGCATCCGCAACACTGCTTCGCGGCTCTGCTGGATTGTAGTGGCCGACATAGATGATGTCTCCATCGACTTTGCCGCGGTGAACCTGGAGAACCTTGTATTTCATAACGTGAGCATAGTCGTACAAGGGATCGTTTATTATCTTGCCCCTTATTTCAAGCAGCTGCGCCGTCACCTCGATGCTTCCGAGAGTAGTCACTTTAACATCTTCACCTGTGTCCGGTTTCTTTGTGCAAGAAGCGCAAAAGCCGAGGATACAGAGCAACGAAAGTAATAATAGACTAATATGGGTATGTCGACCGACAGGTATAGGGGATCGTATCATTTTGCTGCTCCCAACTCACAATATGTCCAGTGTGGTTCCCAGCCATCCGGCAGCACAAGTACCGGGCCATCTTTGGTAGCCCCGTGGACTTTGCGCAGAGCCTTACTCTGGCCACCAATCGTGGGCGCATCGCTGAGCCGCATTAAACCCATCGGAGCACCTGATCCGCTGGCGTCGCCGTCTTCCTGCATATTCCCAGTGAAAAGCACATACCGACCGTCCGGAGAGACCGCGCCTCCGTAAACATGCCGCCCATCCTCACCGTACACCAGGGTCCTTGCCTTGCCTTCTGCATCCGCCATCCACAACTGTGTCCAGCCGTATTCATTGTTTTCCTGGTTGGCGGGACGATAAGAGAAGATGAGGTGCTGTGAATCGCCAAACCAGTCCGGCGTGCAATTGTTCATGCTGCTGACGGCATTAGCGGCGCCTGTAGCAATCTCAATCCGGGCCACAGACCAACTGCTGCCAAAAGAATTGGCGACACCACACAGCCATTTTCCATCCGGCGACCAGGAGAGCTGCTGAAAGAAACCCCGGCGGTCCAGGCGACCAATCTCCTTCTTTGTAGCCAGTTCGACAAAGTAAATTCCCTTCAGGGACATGCACGCGATACGTTTGCCTTCCGGTCCCCACGATGCCCACGTGTATTCACCTTCCCCCCCAAAAACTGCAGCATTACCCCCGTCACTGTCGGCAAACATTAGCTCGCCTTGCATTCCATGCAGGTTGTTGTCGAAGCTCTCACTCACGGCAATGCGCCGATACGAAATTCTTCTGCCGTCCGGAGAAAACCGTGGAAGGCCTTCGTTGAACATCGGTGTATTCGTGATGTTGTTTATGTCCGATCCATCCGGGCGCATGGTGAACAGGTCCCAGTCTCCTTTCAAAGCCCGGGCAGCATAGACAATCCAGCCCTTCTTACACACTTCTTCGGCCAGCTCGGCCACTCTCGGATCGTCGTACTTGCCGGAGGGCTGTGAGTTGACGGCCAGCGTCCGGCCAGCAAATAGAGCAATACCGGCGATAACAACAAAAGTAAATATTCCAAAATGGTTTTTCACAGCAATCTCCATCAATTCATCACTCCTGAGGATCAATCATAGTATATGTCCAATGCGGCTCCCAACCCCACGAGAGTTCCAGAACCGGTCCGTTGTTGGCTTCGGGATAGGCCTTATGCAAGGCTTCGTTCTTACCTGCGATAACAGGGGCATCTTGAAATCGAATGATTGCCATTGTTGTCAGGGAATTGTCCACCTCGCCGAGGTCCCGCTGCGACCTTGTAAAAAGAACATACTTCCCGTCCGGAGAAACACATCCGCCGTAGATGTGTTGTCCTTCTTCGGCGTAAAGTATCCGTTTTTCCTGGCCGTTGCCGCCGGCCACCCATAACTGCGCCCATCCGCCAACACCGGGGATAATACCGCGAGAGTAAACAACATGCTGGGAGTCCGGCAGCCAGTCAGGCGTGCAATTGTAGCGGTCTACCTCACCGACGGCATTCACTTCACCTGTTATCCCGCTGAGCCGGCCAATGTTCCAGTACTGACCCAAACCGTTGGCCGTGCCGACAAACCACTTACCGTCCGGCGACCACACAAGTTGCTGCACAATGCCCCTGCGGTTCAGTTCGTGAATAGTCTTACTCGTGGACAGGTCAACAATCCGTACTCCTTTTATGGAAAGACAGGCAAGAATCTTGCCATCGGGCCCCCACGAGGCCCAATTGTACTCACTGCCCCAGGCAGCCGGATTTGCGCCGTCTGCATCGGCGATAATGAGGTCATAGATACCGTACTTGTTGTTATCAACAGCAGCGTCTTTGGGCATTCGATAGTATAGTATCCTTTGTCCGTCCGGCGAAAAACGTGCCGCCGCCTCATTGAACCCGGGGGTATTCGTGATGTTCCTGCGGCCTGACCCATCAGGACGCATCAGAAACAGATCCCAGTCACCCTTGCCGGTACGTGCGCTGTAGATGATCCAGCCTTTACCACGTACTTCGTCGGCTAAAGCGATTACCCTGTTATCATCATCACTTTCACCAAAGAGTTGCCCTCCTTGCTGAGCCCCTTCCCCTTGGAGAGAGGCACCGGTGATAATCATTAACACAAACACTAACTGCCAAACTCGCATATAGCTCCTGCTTTGTTCGAGAAACACTCGGTCCCACACCAAAAATCTCCGGGCCGTGGCCTTTAGACAAATGCCCGTCATGCGATTCTAAAAGAGATACTATTTTACCGACTTTGACGCTGCAGTACAACGCAGAAAAAACTCGGCTATAACTGCTTGAACCCCACCCTTTCTACGATGATGGACATTCTTAATTGTTTACGGATTACATGATTGATACATTTCTTTTCATCCGCATACTTAATCCGAAAGAAATTAAAAATTCTGAAAAAATTCATATTTTCACAAAAAATTGACATTTATTAGGACTTGATATAGGCAAACTTGACATCTGTGGAGAAATTCTGGAGACATAATGTCACCTGAAAATCAGGGTGTTTTTGAGCTCCTTAATGCACAATGAAATTGTAACTACAGTACGAGGCCCATAACTCGTTTGCATAACCGAAGCACCGGAAAGTATATGCCCTATAGGCCCACCTCCCATTCAGACTACCTGCCACTTATACACCCTACAGACGTATACTCATTTCTATTATTGTCGTTCAAACCAGATATTATTCGCTCGTCCGGAATCGATCCAAAAACCATTCACTTTCCCATCTATCCGGTTAAACCGTACAGTCATAACAGAATACTTGAAAGTGTCGTCATCAATTTTCTTAAGCGCCGCATAAGGATCTATAGGTGGAAAACTATACATGGTTGATTTGCAGAACATCCTACCGTCCTTCTCGTACATCTTGTAAACCGAACCCAACAATTCTTCTGAGACATAAGAACCAAGATAATCATCATATGAGATTTCTTCAGTTTTCTCGACATAGGGCATCATTTTATGTTCCTGACCTCGCTGGAAAAGAATCACTGAACCATCGTCCTGAAATTCGAATGCTACCTCAACCGCCTTCATGAAGAATCCGTTTTTTGAATAGGGATATAGTGTGTTGTATTGGCCTTTAGGCCCAAAGGCCAGATGATCATCTTGCATTACGAATTCGAAAACATTAGTTCCAAGAGTGAATTTTCCAACATATTTCTCGATCATGGTTTTGGGCAGTTCAATCTCAACATGCTTGGTTTTTTCCTCAGTTGTTATTCCGAATATCTCATTTGCGAGCAAGTTAACAACATCCCCGGCATTTATCATCCCGTTTGCCAGTGAATGATCGAGACATCTTTTTCAGGAAAATATACTGCTTTCGTATGGAATGATCCGGTGTAGCCGTCATGTCCAATAGTCTTGAGACCTTTGTATGTCTTACACTCGAGACCGAACGCATACCCGCAAGGAGTCGAATTATCAATAAGGCCTTCAACCCACAAGTGCTTCGCGTTTCTCAGATACATCTGCCATTTGGCCATATCAAGGACAGTCGAATTCACACCGCGAGCGCCAGCAGGTGTTTGGTGGAAGTCGTGATTCATCTTATACCCGTCCTTGTCGGCACCATAACCAATTACCCTGTCTTTGATGATCATATTCTCGTCGACATTGAAGAACGTTTTATCCATACCAAGCGGACCAAAGATGACCTCTTCGGCGTACACATCGATTGGTTTGCCCGAGACGATCTCAATGATCTTTCCCAGCAGGAAGTATCCAGAGTTCGAATACATATGCTTTGTACCCGGTGCGAAGTCGAGCCTTTTCTGCGCAAGCAGAAGATCGAGCACTTCATCTGACGAAGGTTTGCCGCCCCACAGCCCCATGAGCAGATGAAGGTTTGCATAATCTCTCACGCCGCTTGTATGATATAAGAGATGTCCGACAGTTACCCCTTCCTGAAATTCAGGAAAGTATTTTCTAATGTCGGTATCGAGAGTAAGTTTACCCGATTTAACAAGTTCAGAGATACAGGCTGCCGTAAACTGTTTGACCATGGAACCAATATCAAATACGGATTCAGGTGTGATTCTGATACCATAGTCGAGATTGGCATACCCGACTCCTTTGGTGTAAACCACTTCTTCTTTTGATACGACTGCAACCGCAACACCAGGGCCTTCACGTTCGTAGTTTGCCATGATGCTATCCATTTTCGCCGAGTCGATGACTGTCAATACTATAAGTGACAAGATGAAGTACATTAGTCCTCCAAGATAACTGATAAGAAATTTACTCTCAATCGATATGGAATATTATACCCCAAATGGAGATACCAGGTCAAGGCGACAAGCTGTCACCTGGAAATCAGAGTGTTTTTCAACTCGTGAAAACAAAATATTAAAAAAATCGATTTTCTGTTGTAAAATTGCTCCTTTAAGCCTCTATAAGATAGAGAAACGCGTTATCTCAAGGATAAAAAGTTAATACACAATCAGATTCTATATTAGTAAAGGCTGTTTTAAATGGTAATCGGGATGCATACGGCTGTCTTTTTGAGCGGCATGAGCGTTCCGTTCAGGCAGTGGCACTGGCGGTTCTTGGTGATTACCATGCTGCTCAGGATGTAGTACAGGAATCTTTTGTAACCGCTTACAGGAAATTAGGTGGATTACGAAAGGGATCGTCTTTTGGTCCATGGATTCGAAAAATTGCTAAGCATCAAGCGATACAGGTCAGCCGCAATATGTCGAAAGTAAATGATGCGAGGAAGCGTTTAGTCGAATTAAGTTCACCATCCAACGATGGCAGAATTGATGAACCAAACAGAATGCTTCTTGAAGCAGTAATGCATCTGCCCAGGCATGAGCGTGTAGTGATTATGCTTCGGTATTTCGACGGTCACTCGAAGAAGATGATTAGTAAAATGACCGAACGTCCCGTCGGTACAATAACAATGCAGCTCTCGCGTGCTCATGCACGTTTACACAAATGGCTGAAAGAGAGTTCGAAATGAAAGAACATGATAATCAAATTGAAAATAGGCTTAAAAGTTTGGGAGATCTACTCAGATCCCAGCCTTCGGCTAAGACCAATGGGATGCGGAAAATTGAACAGATGGAGCAGGTCAAGCCGTTAAGGTCTGTTGTTTTCATACCAGCACTGGTTAAATCAGGACTCGGGCTTGCGGCGTGCCTTTTGATAGGCGCGTTTTTGTGGATCTCAATAGCCTGGCCGACAAGTATCACATTAGCAGACGTTCATAGATCTATAGAATCTAAAACCTGGGTACTCATTAGCTATGAAGATGGAATGAAAGAGTGGGCCAATCTGAGTGAGCGACGAAGCTTTTTAACTTACAATCGTAATCGCAATTTCTGTGTTCGAATGCGCGACCATGTCAACGGCATATCGCAGACTTATCACAGCAATTGGGGTCAGCAGATCCACGAAGATACTTTTCCTGTCCGACCCTATCCTCAGACACCATGGGAGTATGCTGTAGGAGACTGGGACGATTGCGGAATCGGGCAGTTTGCCAACAAAACAGTTGAGAAATCCACTGATACTATCGACAGCCAAAAAGTTGTTCGGTTCGACACCTATAATGTGGGCCCGCTCGGTATTCGCTCGATGGCTCAACAGGTTTGGGCAGATCCGGAAACTCGTTTACCGATACGGATTCGGAAATATTCGAGGCTGGATAAGTTCAATACAGGTGATTTTTCATTCCCTGAGACCGGCCCATCGAGTATTTATGATCTTAATATACCGCAAGGTTTAGAAGTTGTCAGTAATTGGGGCGTTACAGAGCTGTCTGCTATGGCTGTCGTAGATGCTGCCAAACAAGCGCTGCGACAGCTCCCGGATAAGATGTGCATTGTTAGAAAGAGCGATTACACAATTTCTATCAACTATCGTTGTGGCAACAAATTTCGCAGCGAAACTTATGGGCAAACAGATCCTGAACAAAATAGCTTGTTTGTCATCAAGCCTCCGGAAAGCAATGAACAGATACACCAGTGGGCTTCCAATAATCTTACTCTTTTTGATTTGTGTATCTTTGACGGCGAATACGAATATTCATATGATACAGGCGAGGATTTACGGAATTCTTCAGAGGAAACGGGGGCAAAACTGAGTGTGGAATACCGCGGGGGGGAGGAGGATTGGATTGACGTGCTTATACCTCTCCGGAACCAATGGCCATATGAGAGTAGCGTAGGACCCTTTAAAGTATTAGAGGGTGAGCCGGAGACGCCGCCTGGATGTGTCCTGCTTCGATATGAAGGATTGGGCCTGCGTCGGGACTGGTACGTCGATCCCAAGCGAGATTATATTTGTGTAAAACAGTTGCAGTTCCACAAAGATCAGAAGACCGACCTGTTGATAATGGAAGAGTATCGGGAGGCTGAACGAACAGACTTAACTCGCTTACCATCAGGACAGTGGTATGCCCGGACAGTAAAAAGACAGGGGAAACAGGCTGTTGAATACAATGTGAAATTACTTACTGATTTTGAATTAGAACAGCTTACCGGCAAAGATGATTCGGAAGGATTCTTTGATGGTGAAAAACTGTTAAAAAACGCAATGGACAATAAAGTAAATGTGACATTTTGGGCACGTTAGCGATCAGAGGAATTTAGGAGGTCATTATGCGATACTTAACGAACACAATTCTAAAACTGGCGATTCTTAGTACAGTTATAGTCACATTCTATTCCGGGCATACTGCATTTGCAAAAGCTAAAGAAAACATTGTACATTTTCCCGAAAATAGATCGATGGGAATGCTCTATGTTCTGGATTCAGACAAGGTGGACACAGGCACCTATGACGACTGGCAGGTGCTTTGTGAAGCTACCGGTAAAGTAACTGTTCCGGCTGGTAAAGCATTGAGACTGGATTTGAGTAAAAAAGCAGGTAAAGACTTATCACCGTTATCTAAGCTGCGACCTGATGACCTGACAATGCTGTTTTGTCGCGGTGTTAAGATATTGGATGAACAGCTAAAACATATTTCGCATTTGACTGGCCTGAATGAGCTATATCTTAGTGACACCAATATACTGGGTACTGGATTTAAGTACCTGACAAATATGAGGTCATTAAAGAGATTACGTTTCGATGAAACGCATGTCGGCGACAATGAATTAGCTTACCTTTCGGATTTGCCTTCTCTGAAAAGTCTTAATCTCTGGATGACTCCCACAAATGATGCCGGTATGATTCACGTAGGAAAAATAACCTCCCTGGAATATCTTGTTTTAAGCCGGGGTATAGGCGATGAAGGGCTCAGTCATCTGAAAAATTTGACCTCGTTAAGACATTTCTACGCAGGTAGCCGATCAACAAGCGATAATGGACTGGCAAATCTGGCGAATATGACTCAGATAGAAACTCTGCATCTTGGTTACACTCAGGTGAGCGATGAGGGTTTGGTTCACCTTAAGAAAATGACAAAACTCAAGAGTCTTGATCTGGGGAAAAACGTTACCGAAAAAGGACTTGTCCATCTTGTCGGACTAAAGGACCTCGAATTGCTGGGATTACCATTTTCTGTCAGCGACACTGCCCTAATATATCTGTCAAAATTACAATCGCTCAAGGAGATAGAAATCGATGGTGACTTGATCACTACTGAAGGACTGACTGCACTATCAAAGATGAATTCGTTAGAGCGCATTTTTATTGATGACACAGACAAGATGGATGCGATCGTTGGCAATTTAACAAAGCTGTCCACAATAAGATCGCTGGATTTAGGAAGGGGTCTGACTGATGATGGACTCATGCAGTTAAAGAACATGCAGTCCTTGCAGGAACTTGACATTAAGACGGCAAAAGTCACCAGTAAGGGCATCACCTCATTAAATCTACTTCCTTCACTGCAGACACTAGAATTTGCTAATATGAAGCTGTCCTCTGAGGAACAATGGGATGCTCTGGGAAAACTCACTTTGCTAAAGCGTTTGACCTTGATGGCCATTCATTCCAAGGTCACTGACGCTCATCTCGCGCATCTAAGCGGCCTGCAATCCTTGAAGGAGCTGTCAATCCACGCCACTGTCATAAAGGATCGAAAAGCGATTTCCTTATTGGATGTTACGGACAAGGGACTGGAACATATTTCAAAACTCCAATCGCTGGAGCGTCTGTTCCTTTACGATGCTAAGATCACTGATAATGGGCTGATGCATATGGAAAAACTCGACTCCTTAAAATGGATGAACCTTCAGGGTTGTAAGGTCACTGAAGAAGGCCTGGATCGACTTAAAAAGAAGCTGCCAGCACTACGTTGGCACTTGTAGGCATTTATCCTTGTAAGCATTTGCATTGGGAGCTGTTTGTCACTTGATTGGTTGTCGTTTAGATATCAACAGCTTATCTTCAGACATCTATGGTTCGGCAGTCTTAACGCATACAGATATCCCCAATAGAATTATATGATCGATACATTTATTTCTCACCGTATACTTAATCCGATTTAACACTGAAAATTTTATAAAATATTTGTATTTTCGTAAAAATTAACATTTATTCGGACTTGATATAGGCAAAATCAACATTTGTGGTGACAAAATGGTGAGTGCGCCAAGCAAAGCTGCTGTGAGTCAGCTGGACAATCCAGCCTGGTCAAAGGTTAGCCACCGGGCCAGAACGGAACTTAATGTATATTGAGGTAACGAGAT
>Ga0307379_10009285_pt1 | contig 13153 bp, 8 predicted proteins | sample UN2MG_FD_202237 | JGI IMG/M metagenome (GOLD analysis project Ga0307379, IMG submission 202237) | Soil microbial communities from Risofladan, Vaasa, Finland - UN-2 | ecosystem: Environmental > Terrestrial > Soil > Coastal area > Acid sulfate soil | place: Finland: Risofladan, Vaasa | collected...
GAAAATTACCAGCCAGATGGCGATATTAGCTAAGACTTTCCCAAAAGTAATGAGGCCACGCACTGCTGACTTGAAGGTTTCTGAAGCGCTCCAGCCAGTCGCACCCAGGGGCTTTGCCTCCTGCAAGCTTACCTCAATGAGTGACATATCTGAGGTGCGCTCCAGGTATTGCATGCGCCCCTTAGTCCGCTCGATTTCCCCTCGGACATTGGAAAGTTCTCGCTGCACAGCTAATATATCTTCCACCGTCTCTGCTTTCTCGAGCAATGCCAGATACTGGGCCTCGGTTGCCTCCAGGTTACGTAGCTGAGCTTCCAGGTCGGTATATTCTTCGGTTACATCTCGGCTTTCGGTGTTCTCGTAAGGCACATCTATGGCTAGCTGGCGGAGCCTGTCGAAGGCTTCATCAAAGCGCTCAGCCGGAACTCGGATAGAGACATTACCAAAAACTCCATTTTCGCGCTCATGCTTGCTGGAGGAAACCACATAGCCATCTAGGTCGCCGGCTATTTCGGCGACATCATCCATAGCCTCGACTATATCGTCCACCTCTAAAGTTAATTGGCCAGTTTTCACGAGCTTTCGGTCTATGCCTGCCTCGTCAAACTCTCCTTCACCGGTGCCATACTGGTCTGTTTTTGAGTAGGCTTCTTCTGCTGCTGGTATCGGGGTCGGTGCTCCCGCTGGTGGTGGTGCTGGTGCTACCGCTGCTTCTGGTGCTTTGCCACAGCCTGCAGCCAGCAGCCCTAGAATTAGCAGTATTGGTATTAAGATTTTGAGTAGCTTATTCATTTATTTACCTCGCAGATGGTCAAATTTTATACCCTTTTCTCAATATTGTAAAACGAAATAATGCCTTTTGAAGTTTATGGGCCATTCTCCCTGGTTTATGTGGACAAACTAGCCTATAGTGCCTTCACTGAACCAAGATGCAATCTGTCATCGCGACGTCGGGGGGCAGGTAATCACCGCATTTGCCCTGTATTGTTATTATTTGTGCTCTTGTCAACTCAGCCAGTTCAGATTCATATTTCTTGTCAAACATGCACTGGACCCTCCATGGTTCTATACTATTGCCAGCCAGCTTGACAAATGAAGTGCCAACAACATTTTTGCCTACGCTGTCGACTACCCCCGTCACATTGAGAATCTTGCCCTTGTATTCGGCTTCGGCTGCTTTCCTGTCTGTATAATAGGCTTGAAGCAGTTCATCAACGGTTATCTCTTCAATGGCCGGGGTTATCTCAGGGCCTGATGATGAAGCACCTGACGTACCAGTAGAAGCTGTTCCCTGGGAAGCTATGTGAATAGCGAAGCCTGCTACGAGCGAGATAGCTATTACGGCAAGGGAAAGTATGATTATCGGGCTTCTCCTTTTCTGTGTTGGGCTGCTTTCTTCATAAAACTTCTCTTGCCTCTGATAGGTTGTCTTCGCTAGCGGAGGTAAAGGCTTTGCCTGCTCGTTTATTGGCCAATCCAGGCCTGCGCCGCACTTTGGGCAAGTTGTGAATTCAGGGTCGATAATAGCATCGCACTGAGGGCATTTGTATTGGAGGCTCTTACCACAAGCCTCGCAGGCCCGCGCGCCTATAATATTTTGCGAACCACACTTAGGGCAAGGGAACGTTTCTTGCATGCTGTTGCCTTCCTAGAATGTTTTGATACGCCGAGTTTAATATTTTCTGTTGTCCTCATTACTTCCCTGGCAAAGCTCCCGTTTAAGTTCGAGAATTATACCATGTGTTTATCCTGATTATACATCTAGTGGAAATAAAGTAGAACCTCCGGGAGCGGCTTGATTGCTTGAGTCGCTTCCAGGTGTAAACACGCATTGACAGCCTGCCACAGGCAAGGGTTTTGTTGAGCTAAGTGCTTTATTTTGCTATCCTTTGTGGCTATGGGTAAATGTAACAGGCGGAGGAAATGCCAATGGGTCAATCTATAGTCGAAGAGCTGGAGCCGTTAATCAATCCGAGGTCGGTTGCTGTGATTGGAGCAACAAACAACTGGAATAAGTGGGGGTTCTCCACTTTTGCCAGCACGCTGAATGGTTTTGAGGGCGAGGTCTACCCGGTAAACAACAAGGAGAGCGAAGTCATGGGCCGTAAGGCATTTGCGCGAGTGACGGATATACCGGCCCCGGTTGACCTTGCTGTCTTTGTCATTCCTGCAGCCAGCGTGCCCGCTGTCATGGAGGACTGTGTTGCTAAAGGGGTGAAGGCAGGCGTAATCATTTCGGCTGGCTTTGCCGAGACTGGAGAAAAAGGAAAGAAGTTGCAGGATGAGGTCTTGAGGATTGCCAGAAAAGGCGGGATTCGTTTCATTGGCCCCAACTGCATGGGTTACTGGAGCGCCTCATCCGAGTTGAGGGCCTTTATGTTTCCCATGCCGGTTAAGGATGGCCCCCTGGCCTTTGTGTCGCAAGGAGGGAATGTTGGTGGTGCCGTCGTGATGTCCGGGTACCAGCGGGGAGTAGGTTTTCACCGGTATGTAAGCTGCGGCTGCGCTGCAGATATACAGATTGAGGATTACATTGAGCACTTCGGTGAGGACCCGGAGGTAAAGGTTATACTGACATATATAGAGGGCGTAAGTGATGGTGAACGCTTTTTGGAGAAGGTGAAAAAGGTAACACCGAAGAAGCCGGTGATTGCCTTGAAGGGGGGCAAAACGGCTGCCGCTGCCAAGGCCGTAACATCCCATTCTGGGGCGCTAGCCGGCTCTGACGATGCTTATGATGCAGCATTTAGAAGCGTGGGGGTAATCAGAGTCGAGAGTCCGGAAGAGCTACTGGATGTGGCCCTTGGATTTTTAACCCAGCCGCTTCCTAGAGGCAGGAACGTGGCCATTCTCACCCCTGGTGGAAGCTATGGTGTTCTGTGCGCCGATGCTTGTGCCTCGGAAGGCCTGAACGTGATTGAGTTACCTGATAAGACTATTTCTCTGCTTGATAAGGTCTTCCCGCCGCGGTGGAGTCATGGTAACCCTGTGGACCCTGCAGGGGATAGGAACTTCATCAGCTATCTGACGGCTCCGCTGAAGTTGTTGAGAGTAGAGGATGTAGATTCGTTGATTTTTATGGGATTTGGTGGCTTTTCTATTTTTGCCTCTATGTTCCTTTCTTCGGACTCAGCCTCCCCCGACGGCGTTGCTTCGTGGATTCCTTCCCAGGCGAGGTTTCGAGAGCTTGCCCCGGTATTTAGCAGAGTGCTTGGTTCAAAAGATGCCGTGAAAATTAGCAGGATTATACATCCTGTTATTTCTATGGCAGCTTCAATGATCGGTGTTCATGATGAAGAAGAAATCGCCGAGCTTGTGGAGTTAATTGCCTCTGCAATAGCTGCCGGAAGAATCGACCCTTCGTTCTTCATCACTCCTTCCAAGTCAGGTGATTCCAGGGCTACTTTGAGGAAGGGGGCTCTAAAGGAGATGACGTCTGTCGAGGCGATTGAGCGTTTTCTGGCAGCGTTAGCTGAGCAGTGGGTTGTGAGCTACGGCAAACCAGTGATTACTACTACCTTTGCCGAGGGCCAACCTCGCCTGCTGGGCTCCCACTATGCGTACCCTTCTGGCAGGCAGGCTGCCAGGGTTCTGATTAAGCTGGTGGAGTACAAGGAGTACTTGGAAAAGCTGGGCGTGCATCGGGGTTAATATCCTTGGGCGAGGCTAGAGTTCCGCATTACATGTGGTTGTGCATAAAACAACAAGGGCGACCTTTTAAGGTCGCCCTTGTGGGGGTTGGATATAAGCTGCTTATTTTTTGTGAAGGTCCTTGGTCTTCTGTCTTATCTTTAGCTGTCCATCGGCATCGGAATGGTTCTCCGTCCTCTGCCTTATCTGGAGTTGTTCTTCTTCATTGTTCCGGTCTTTCTTGCCGGCGTGCTCAGCGGCCTGCGATTTGGGGTTAAACGGCTTTTGTAACCCCGGTGCTGTGTCAATCCCTTTACCAGGGACTCCGCTTAGCTTAAGTATTTCAGCCTTGGTCAGAAGAGTCTTGTTGATGGTGAGGGAGACCGAAGCTGAGGCATTATCGGTGACGACATTGCTCAATGGGTCAGTGCCCCTGGCAGTAGCTATATTGACAATAGGCCCTGGGAGGTCATCAATAGTGACGGGGTAGGTGGCAGTAGCTGCGATGCTTTCACCAGGGTCGAGGCTTGTTGAAGTATTCAAGTCGATTGACCCTAGCATATCGTCTTCTAAGGCGAGGTTGTCGATGGTGACATTGCCGGTGTTAGTTATGACATAGGTATAAGTGATAATTTCATGGGGGGAAGCTGGATTAGGTGTGGCATCTTTGGTCACCTCGATGGAGGCTAAGTAAGCATTTAAGGTAACCTCGGTGGTAGCGTTATCGTTTACGGTATTACCCAACGGGTCGGTGCCAGTGGTGGTAGCCGTGTTGGTGACGGGGCCTGGGAAGTCATTCACGACGACGTCATGGGTGTAGGAGCCTGTAGAGGTAGCCGTTTCACCTGGGAGTAAGGTAGTCTTATCCAGAGAGATATCTCCCAGCTTATCGTCACTTAAGGTAAGGTTATCGGTGGTGACCTGGCCGGTGTTTGTTACAGTGTAGGTATAGATTATGGTGTTGCCCAGGCTGGCGGGGTTTGGTGAGGCCGTCTTGGTGACCACGATTGAGCGGGTATAGTCATTGAGGTCGACTGAGGTGGTATCGATATCAGTGACCGGGTTGTCCAGTGGGTCGGTGCCTGAGGCCGTCGCCGTGTTGATAATGGGTTCCGGGAAGTCGTCTATGATGACAGTATATTCGGCTGTGGCAGTGACGTTGTCTCCTTGACCCAAGCTGGTCTTATCCAGAGCAATTGTGTTTAGCATATCGTCTTCTAAGGTAAGGTTATTGACAGTTACATCGCCAGTATTAGTGATAGTGTAAGTGTAGGTGATGGTATCACCCAGGGAAGCTGGATTAGGTGTGGCTGTTTTGGTTACCTCAATGGAGGCTAAGTATGTTAAGGGAACTGAAGTTGTAGCATTATCGGTAAAGGTGGTGCCATTTAAGTCAGTGCCTGAGACGGTAGCGGTATTCATCAACGGTCCCTGGAGATCAGTTTCAACTACGGTGTAGGTAGCGGTAGCCGTGATGTTCTCGCCAGCGCTGAGGCTTGTTGGAATGTCGAGGCCGCTTAAGTCGAGCTTATCGTCCTCCAGGCTGATGTTACTGATGGTGACATTGCCGGTGTTACTGATAATATAAGTATAGGTGATGGTTTCACCTGGGGAAGCTGAAGTTTTGTCGGCAGTTTTTGTAATACTAAGACTGGCATCCTCTTGGGCGCTGACATTAGCCGAGAACAGGGGTATTAGTAAGGCAACGGCGGCTATCATCAGCAGCAAAGTCCACTTTTTCATCATTGGTACTCCTTTTTATATTTGGTAAACTCGTTTTCACGCACCAGAACTCCACCCTATCGCTAATTAATAACGAAAATAGCGCAGAAAAGGTTTATCCCTGGTTAATCAGGGTCTCGAAATTTTTGAGACATCCAAGGGGAAATAGGCTTATCGCCAGATATTGTTGAGGGAGCCGCACTGGGTGTCTGGGCGAGGCTAGGTTGCTTCGCTGACTGCTTCGTCACTTTGTTCCTCGCAGCTTCGGCTCGCAATGACATTCCTCGCACTACATGTTTGGAAGTGCTCAGGTCTTGTTTTCTTAGGGTTGATAGAAGCTGCTAACCCAGGCTGGTCTTGGTGGTGTTTGACCCGACTCGAGCATCTGCTTCCACTGCTCGTCGGTGAGGCGGTTGCTAATCGGCTGCTTGAACTCGTAGTAGCTCAGAGTGGGCCCAGCACCGATGATGATTCTGCCATCGGGGACTTTATAAGCTGCCAGAATGAGGCCGACATAGCCTACCCCCTCCTCCAGAACTTCCTCTGGCAAATTGGTGTCGGTATGGACGTCAGCCACAATGGTAGTTTCCTTGCCTTCGGCTTCAGCGCCAACGATTATGCTCTCAAGGCCCTTGCCGAAGTTCCTGATGAAGTCATAATCGTCATCGGTTAGTTCCTTACCCTCGAGCTCGTTGATGGCGATGCTGAGCGACCTGTCCAGAACGGATTCTAAGTTTGCCAGGCGATTATCTTCTTTCTGGCTCAAAGCTCCGAGCTGAGACAGCCCTTCTCTGGTCATGCGGGTCAGGTCTAGCATACGGGCATAGAACTCGGGCACCGGCTCGATATAGCCAACGAGCGGCTTTGGCGGCGGCGGTGGTCCCGGTGCCGATGTCAGTCGTGGGGTATAGCTTTGCTTGGCGTACAGTATGGTATCATGCCTGAGCTCGGTCCATGAGGCTAGAGCCGTGTTTAGCTCTTTGTCCTGCCAGGCTCCGGTCTGCATGAACGTGGGATAGCCTTTGCCAAATTCATTGAGCAACGGTTTCAGGGCGTATAGCCAGGACCAGTACAGGTTGCGGTTCCAGTCCTCTTCGGTGAAGGAGGCAAATTCGTCTCTGAGCTGCTTGAGCTGCTGGTCATAGCTGGTGTCTTCGCCCTTATACTCGGTGTCTCCTTCCCGTTTTAGTATCTCATAAGCTCTGTCCGAGCCCAGGACTGCCATGATATCCAGACCTCTGGGGAGGCATCTGGCCGGGCCCATCTGGGTCATCTTCATGGTGAATGGATTGCCCGTGCCGACATACATGCCCACCGCAGGCGTTACCAGGTTCTGGAACATGTAGGAATCGGGGACAAACCTCTGTCCCATAAATCTCAGTCCTTTGGTCTTGGATAGACATTCATAGAGTTTTTCTTTGGTTACAGGAGGGTAGACTACACAAACTCCTGAGCCGCCGTAGATTTCAGGGTTTCTCATCTGGGCCAGCTCGGCTTTCAGCTCCAGCAGCTTGGCTTCGGCGGCAAGCTGGTTGGGGGCGAAGTCTTGTCCGAATACCTTCTCCAGGGCAGTCAGGTACTCGTAGGGTGTCAGGTCATCGGCGGTACCGACGAAAAATGAGGTGACGGCATAGATTCTGTCCCAAATATCTTTAGCTGTATAATCGCTGACTTTTACACCGGGCAACTCGGCTGAAATAAGAGATGCCTGAATGGTAGCAATTTCAGCATCTTCTTCGGATATCAAGGCGTCATTCCCGCCTTTAAGCAAGAAAGCCATCCTGCCGTACCACATCATCGTCTTGAAATAGCTCTTAAGGATATCGCTGCGGGTGTAATGTCCTCTGGGGACATATTGAGAGTAGTCCTCCTCATATTGATTCTGTGAATCTGGTGAGTTGAAAATGGCGCTGGGACTGAAGCCGCGGTGAGCTTCAATATTCTTGATTTCCTCGTTGACTTCTTTTTTCACATAGCTGGGGACAGCGAAGTCTATTTTCTTTGAAGGCGTTTCAAGAAGCTTTAAAGCCACAGCGAAATAGGCAACGTTTCTCCGTGCGGCTTCTTTCAGTTCTGGCTCAGTGAAAGCCTGATAATCAGTTTTGGCCCTTTCCAGCATTGCCTGGCTCATATCAATAAGCTGGCTGTAGAACTCTTCCTCCTCGATTCGCTTCAAGATCTCGTTGAACTGAATATGGTACAGGTGAAGCAGGGTGTCTGTGGTGACGAATATAGGAATATCCCTGTTTTCGAGGGTTTTATAGGGCTCCACAATGTCATCGCCGTTCCACGGGATAACCACGAAGCCGTTTCCCTCGAGAAGGGCTTCCTGTCCGGGGTTCAGCTTGAACTCGGCTTCTATCTGGCTTGAGTTAGCCGTTTGATTTAAATCCAGGGGCAGGGAATAAAGCAAGCTGCCTGGAGTGAAGCTGACCGGGGTTGGCTCGTAGGCCGAAGCCATAGCTAGTTTGGGGTTGGACAATTGGCTGGATGAGGGGATAGTCATTGGCTGTGGTGCTGATGGGGGCTGGACTGCACAACCACTGACTAAGATGGCCATAACTATAAGAGTAGCCGTAACAATCTTGGTAATTTTCATCTCAACCTCATTAGGGGGGAATTCGTCTCAAGCTGGGCAGGTCTTTGAATTCCTATTTATATGAACTGAAAACATCGTCAGGCTTAGCGGTTATTCGATAGCCGCCTTATTTTTTAGGATTATTTTTTATCTTTTGTGAAGAAGACTGATTTTTATTGGGCTCAGTACTGGTTGGCTGGGTCTCATCCTCGTGTTTACCATTATGCTTGTCTTTACCCTCCTCAGTCTCAGTGCCAGGTTCCTGTTGTGGCTTTTTGTGGCTCTTCTCTGATATTGTATCAATAGCTCGTTGTAAGGCCGGTTTGGCTCGCTCCGGTGCCTGTTCCCGAGCGTTTTCCAGGGCTGCCAGGCTTCTAGAGGTGCTCTCCTCCAGCGATTGCCTTAATTGTTCAGCCTTTCTATTTTTGGTAGTTTTGGGTTCGGGTGTTGCAGTTGCTTCCTCTGGTTCGGTAGTTTCGGGTTCGGGTGCTGCAGTTGTTTCCTCTGGTTCGGTAGTTTCGGGTTCGGGTGTTGCAGTTGTTTCCTCTGGTTCGGTAGTTTCAGGTTCGGGTGTTGCAGTTGTTTCCTCCGGAGCAGTCCTAAACTGCGAGGCTTCGCTTTGTGTTATCTCTACCTTCTGGATTGCGTTATTAGCCTCTTCAAGGTGTTCGGCTAGTTTCTCTGTGATGATGGCGGCTTGCTCAATCTTTCCCTCACGAGCCATGGCTGCGATTTCAAGTGCTCTATTTTCAGCCAGGTGAGTATGAAGCTTAGCTTTGCCTGCATCGGAAAAAGTGAAAGTTAATTTTGCCTGTTCTGTAGCCAGCTTCACCGTGTAAAGGGGTTCGTCGGGTAAGGCATTTGAGGAAGCAGCTACTGTGCTAGTGCTGGTAAGCAAGATAACAAGGGCTGCGGTCAAGGCAAATGCCCAGCCTCGTCGCCGGGCAAAGAACCCTGGCTTCTCTGGCTGTCTTTGTTGCTTGGCATAAAGCCGTGCTCCCTCGAGGCGAAGTCGAACTCGGGCTTTGAATTCAGGACGAGGTTGAAGAGACGAAGCTCTCCAGCTAAAACCCAAGGCTGCCCTAAGCAGTGGCTCAAGCTCAGCCGCCTCTTTAGGGTGGCTTCTAAGGCAACTCTCGATACTTTCGCCTTGAAACATTCGCTCAAGGCATTCGTTGAATATTTTTTCTAATTTCTTAGCCATTGTACTTCTGGACGAGGATTTTCCTCAGTGATGCTGTGCCATTGTATTGTAAGGCCTTTATCGTCCCTTCACTTTTACCTAGTGTTTTGGCAACCTCAGCAATATGTAGCCCGGCAATGAAGCGGAGGGAAACCACCTCTTGCTGAGCTGGAGGCAATTTCTTCAAAGCCGCGGTTAATTCCTCTACTTCAGTCTTTTGCTCAGTTATGGCTACCGGGTCTTCCATGCTAACTGCAGTTGCCTCTTCCAGGGGCGCTCTTTTCTGCTTTGTTTGTTTCCTCACGTGGTCAATCACCTGATTATGAGCGATACGAAACAGCCAGGAGGCAAATGGTGCCTCTCGCTGTTTGTAAGAACCGATTGCATTTAAGGCTTTGATGAATACCTCCTGTGTTAAATCTTCCGCCTCGGCCTGGTTATTTACCCTGAAGTAAATATAGCGATACACTTTATTAAAGTACTCATCGTAAATCTGACTAAAGGCTAATTGATTGCCATCTATCGCCTGACGGACTATATTTTCTTCGTTTGACACCAGATAATCTCTGTTCACCTGGTGTCTATTATATTATAACGAGCCAGAGAGGGGAAACGTTTATGTGTAGACGGGTTTGAGGTTAATATATTTGCCCTCTAGTGAAGCCAATCGTTCTGGTTGCGCTCTTGTTGGCATAACTAAGTGCAGGCTCACCGCTCCTGAGTTGTATTGGCCTACTGTCCGGAAAATAGCCTCTGCGGGTTCTCCACCATCATGGTGTTAATCTTTTCATCGCTTATCCCTGCCTCCTTGAGAGCAGGGATGATATTCTTGAACACATGGACATAGGACCAGTTGGCGAGTAGCTTCTTTTCCGAATCCGGCATCTCAAAGGGGCGGCCAGTCCAGTATGGCGCATAGTCGTGGGAAAGCATGATTCGTTCGGTATAGCCAATGCCAACGAGGCCGATTATACAGGCTTTCCTCAGGATGTCTGGAAAGAGGCTGTCAATGCCTAGTCGGTCGAAGGCGATGTAGGCTCCCTTTTCAAGAATGGAGACGTGATATTGCAGGTTGGCGTTGCCGCCGATGTGCCCGATCACTATGCGCTTGGGGTCTGCCCCCTCGGAGATGAGGAGGTCAGCCTGCTCTGGTCCCATGGTTCCAGCCTGGGTATGGGTTATGATGGGGACTCCGGTATCTTTCTGAGCCCTGGCAGCCGCCTTTAAAATCCTCTCCTCATAGTGAGATATTTGCCCACGACCCGTGGCTACCTTGATGACACCAGCCTTGACCCCTGTATCCCCGATACCCTGGGTTATCTCCTTCATAAATGTCTCGTATACCTCGGTGGTGATGTCGAACATTGGGCTACGAAACTTAAGGTAACCGGTCTTCCCCTGTTTCTCTGTGTACATCCCGGTGGCACAGATGATGTTTATGCTTAATCTCTCGGAGACAGCCTTTTGCAGTTCTACATCCCTACCCATGTCGTTGGCAGAAGCATCAACCAGTGTCTTCATCCCATAAGCCTTTGCCCCTTTCAAGGCATCTACGCAAGCCGTGGTGGCTGCTTCCCGGTCATAGGGCAGAGCCAGCGCATCACATTCCCATCCTGTATAACTTAAGACGAGATGCTCATGAATCAGAGTCAAGCCCAGTTTATCCGCAGAAATCGGACCGAGCACCGCATTGACCTTAGTCATAGTATTTCTCCTTCCATGCTGTTTTCTTCATATTCGACCTCTTGTATAGTGAGGCTAGGATTTCTTTCATACCTCTCATCGCCATATCTTGTTAGCGGCTCAGCTTCGTGATGCTGGTGCCATCGGTCAGGGGAGAGGGCGCTTTAGTTTAGCATGTTTGGCTGGCTCTGGAAAAGAATTATAGTTTCTGTGAAATCCTTGTCCTTACCCCCTTCTTCCGCCATTGCGAGGCACAGAGTGCCTCGCAATGGCGTCTAGAATTGTGGATCAATGAAGAATGCTGCCCGCATTCGTGGATTAACATGGCAGCATTCCTATTGACACAACCAAGGGCTTCCAGGATAATGCGGTGATAAGGGGGAGGGCATTGAAATGCTTGAATTAAAATTTGACAAAACAAAATGTGCAAGTTGTAAAGCGGTTAGTTGCCTTGTCAAATGTCAGTATATGGACTTCGACAAGGATAAGGCAAAAATAGAATGGCAGAAGGTAATCAATGGTGAGGATTCTTCCGTACTACATGATTGCGCAACGTGTTATGCGTGTGAGGAATATTGCCCCTTTGGAAACCATCCGTTCTACTTAATCGTCGAGCGCCAGGAAGAAAAGGGCATATTACCTCAATCCAGGCCTATTACTAAGCAGGCAATCAATATGACCACAGCCCAGGGCAAATTTCTAATAGGGAAACCTGAAAAGACGGCATTATCCTTTTGTGCTATACCAAGGCTTAACACTTTGGCCGTTGGGAAACTCTTTGAGGATGTTCTTCCATCCTGGGTCCTGGGTGCTGAGTTCTTCTGCCAAGCTATGTTCTTGCATTTTGCCAGGATGTCAATGATAAAGGAAAACCTTCCCAAGGTAATAGACAATATCTGGAACCAGGGAATGAGGGAAGTCATATTTCTCCATGATGAATGTTATGGCACCTTTACAAAACTAGCGCCTGCCTATGGCATCGAAGTACCGTTCAAAGCTGTTCATTATTTTGAGCATTTATACAATAAGCTGAAGGAACTAAAAGGCGAAATAAAGCCGTTAAATGTTAAAGCGGCCTATCATCGGAACTGTTCAGCTCGACTTGTCCCGGAGACAGACCACTTTGTGGATGATATATTCGGGCTAATTGGGGTTGAAAGAGTTAAACGGGAATACGACCATGAGAATGCTCTATGTTGTGGGGGGCTTTTGATGACGTCAATGGGTTATGATGCGGGTCACGATGTGCAAAAGAGGAATATAGACGATATGGTAAAATTCGGGGCTGAATATTGCGTATTTAACTGCCCAGCCTGTTGGGACCCTCTAGCTGAGAAAGTTGCCAGAAGAGGGATAAAGCCCATACACATAATCGACCTGTGCAAGCTGGCAATAGGTGAAAAACAAGCAGTGGAGGTGACAGTATGAGTGATATAAATGAAGCTCTGGTTAAGATAGTCGGCAAAGATTACGCTTCAAATCACCACGAGGAGCGTTATTTCTATGGCCGGGACCCTGGTTTAATGACGCCGCACGAAGCTGATTATGTGGTAATGCCGAAGACAACCGAGGAAGTGCAGGAGATAGTAAAGCTGGCAAACAGGGAGAAGGTGCCGATAGTTCCCAAGGGAGCGGGACTGGCATTGACCGGCCTGGTGATTCCTCTTAAGGGCGGAATCGTGATGGACATGAAGAGAATGGACAAGATACTGGAAGTAAATGAGGGCGCTAGATATGTTGTTGTTGAAGGTGGCGTTTCCCACGGTGTACTGAGAGAATATTTAAAGGAACATCATCCGAATCTTAGACATAGCGTTCCTGAGTCACCGCCAATAACAACAATAGCCGCCAATGTAGTAATACACGGACAGGGGCGTCTGACAAACCAATACGGCTTTAATTCCGACATGGTTAATGGTCTGGAAGTCGTGTTACCAACAGGAGAGATTTGCAAGATAGGTTCGTGTTCTGTAGGTCCGTATTGGTTCTCGAAAGGGCCTCCGCTGCCCGATTTATCTGGACTCTTTCTGGGATGGCTTGGTACCACGGGCATCCTCACAAAGGTGGGTTTAAAGCTTTATCCTAAAAAGAAAATGAAGGACCTTGAAGTATTCGTGACGGACAAAGAAGAGTTAGTCCCGGACATCATATTCAAGATTACCCATACTGAGATGGTAGAAGACCTGGCTATTTGGGCCCAGGAACGGCCACTGATGTTCAGAGGAAACTATCATATCAATATCTTTATAACTGGAGACTCGGTAGATGAGCTCGAGTTGAAGAGGAAGATGGTATATGATTCAGTTCAAGAGTATGTTGATAGCAAGGATGCTGGGTTTATGACCATCAATCTGGAT
>Ga0307379_10009286_pt1 | contig 13153 bp, 10 predicted proteins | sample UN2MG_FD_202237 | JGI IMG/M metagenome (GOLD analysis project Ga0307379, IMG submission 202237) | Soil microbial communities from Risofladan, Vaasa, Finland - UN-2 | ecosystem: Environmental > Terrestrial > Soil > Coastal area > Acid sulfate soil | place: Finland: Risofladan, Vaasa | collected...
ACTGTAGATGGTAAAATCCAAGCTTTGGTTTGGAATGATAATCCTAATGGACTTTGTTATAATAAAACACTTATGTCCCAAGCAGGGTTTGATCCAAATTCACCACCAAAGAATATGGATGAATTGAATGATATGATTGCAGGGATAAGTAATCTTGGAGATGATATAATAGGAATTGGGATTAATAATGCACTTGAAAGCCTTTCAGTTGATTATTTTCATGAATGGTTATGGAATTATGATGGTGAAATACTTGATGATGATGGAAATGTAGTAATTAATAATGAAGAAGGAGTTGAAGCTGTTGAGTGGTTAAAGAGTCTTGTTGATAATGGTTATTTGCAGCCAGGCTTATATATTAGGGAAATAAGAGTGCTTTTTGCCCAAAACAAATGTGGATTTATGGTGGAAGGACCATGGATTACAGGTATTCTTAGATCTGAAAGTGGTAAAGGAGAAGCATTTGATGAAGAATGGGGAGCTACTACTATGCCAAAAGGACCAGCTATTGATATTGACCAGGGCTACAATCACCCAGCTTCACATATTATTGTTCTAAGTCCAACATCGCCAAATAGGGAGGCAGCATTCAAATTTATGGAATTTCTTGTCTCTGACCCGGAAATAACTTCAGCATGGTATGATAATACAGGAATGTTTCCTTCTGTAAAAGATCTACTTCAGGAGGAGAAATATCAAGATGAGTTTGTACAAACATTTGTAAAAGCTATGGAAGCAACAAGAGTACCAAATGCATGGGGCCCTAAGTATCCAGAAATAGCTGAGAAGGTTGCAGCGTCATTTCAGGAAGTTACTCTTACTGGAGCAGATGTGCAAAATACATTAGATACATTAGCAGAAGAACTTGAAAAGGTTTTAGAAAAATAGAGTTTGAACCGAGATATAATCAAAAGTTTTGGATTGGAATAGTAAAGGAGCATATCCTCCTGTAAAATATTAACAATTAGAAAAATATTGAAAGGAGAATATGCTCTATGAGTAAGTGTACAAGAAAAATCGAATATGTAAAAGAGGAACCGGAACTAGCCTGGTCGGTACTGGAGCAGATTGCAAGAAGTGGGGCACAAAAGGTGCTGCAGATAGCACTGGAAAACGAAGTGGAAGAATACATTCAAAGACATTCCAACCTTAAAGACAGCCAGGGGAAAAGAGCTGTGGTAAAAAATGGATACATGCGGCAGAGGAACATAGTAACAGGAATGGGACCCTTGACCATAAAGCAGCCCAGAGTAGATGATCGCAATCTTGGCATACACAACAGCCAGAGATTTACCAGCAATATACTGCCGAGATACCTAAGAAGAATCCCGAGTATAGACAACCTGGTGCCTGTGCTCTACCTTAAGGGAATATCAACAAATGATTTCGCATCAGCACTGACAGCTATCCTGGGAGAGGGAGCCAGCGGGCTCTCTGCTACAAATATAGTAAGGCTTAAGAGGACCTGGGAGAAAGATTATGATGAGTGGAGAAACAGAGACTTCTTAGATAAAGAATACGTATATTTCTGGGTAGATGGCATATATTTTAACGTACGCCTTGATGATAACCGCTCCTGTATCCTTATAATAATGGCTGCAGATAAATATGGCAATAAAGAGCTACTGGCAGTAGCTGACGGCTACAGGGAGAGCAAAGCTAGCTGGAAAGAGATACTACTGGACTTAAAGAGAAGGGGACTTAAAATGGGCTCCAGGCTTTCCATAGGAGATGGAGGACTGGGATTCTGGGCAGCTTTAGATGAAGTGTATCCTGAGACCAGAAGACAGCGCTGCTGGGTGCATAAGACTGTCAATATACTGGATAAGCTTCCCAAAAGCATGCAGCCAAAAGCAAAATCTATGATTCAGGATATGTATATGGCTCCCACCAAAGAAGAGGCCCTAAAAGCGTATGATCACTTTGTAAATGCATTTTCTGATAAATACCCAAAAGCTGTAGAATGCCTCACAAAGGATAAAGAGGATCTGTTTACCTTCTATGATTTTTCTGCCAGTCATTGGATCCATATACGTACCACCAACCCTATTGAATCTACCTTTGCTACAGTAAGGCTAAGGCCCACCAGAACAAAGGGCTGAGGTTCACGTATTGCAACGCTAACCATGGTCTTTAAGCTTGCTCTTGAGGCTTCAAAGACCTGGAAGAGATTAAAGGGCTATAAGTTAATATTAAAGGTACTGGAGAATAAGAAATTTATTGATGGAGAGCTAGTTGAGGGGGTGGCTGCATAATGATTTTCTGGAGGATATGTGGACTCTCATCCACAACATTTGACAGTATCTCTTTGAACCAGGTAGATCTCTAAATAAAGGGATCTACCTAGTAATATAATAGAAGTGGATATTAATGAAAATAAAAGAAAAAAAACTGACACGGAGTCTAAGTAAATTGCAATTAGCAATATTGTTTGTGTTGCCATCTATTTTTGTAATAATTTTTACTCTTGGCTATCCAATAGGATATGGAGCTTGGCTTTCTTTTCACGATTATAGCTTGATTGATGGAAAAGAGGCTCCTACTTTTGCAGGTATTACAAATTATATTTATGCAGTTACCCAAGACTCTTTGTTTTGGGTATCATTAAAAAATACACTAGTATATGCTATAGGAGTAGTGGCTCTTTCATTTATTGCAGGTTTTTCAATAGCACTTGCATTAAACAAACCAATAGCCGGACGAGGGTTTTGGAGAACTCTTTTTTTCTTTCCCTGGGTAATACCATCAGTAGTTGTATCTCTACTGTTTATGTGGATGTTTAATGCAAATTATGGAATCGTAAATTATATTTTATTAAAGCTGGGATTAATAAACGAGTATATAGGATGGCTTATAAGTCCTAATCTTGCAATGCTTACACTTATAATTATTACAGCGTGGAAACTTACTCCTTTTATGATGGTAATGTTTCTTGCTGGGCTACAGACTATACCTAAAGAACAAGTAGAAGCAGCAATTGTCGACGGTGCTAAAGGAGTTCAGGTATTTAGGTATGTGACTATTCCAAATTTAAGAGAAATGATAATGATAGTTACTCTTATGGGTATGATATGGGAATTTCAAGATTTTACATATATTTGGGTTATAACAAAAGGTGGACCAGTAACTGCAACAACGACTTGGCCTATTTATATATATAAAACTGCTTTTAGATTTTTCGATTTAGGCTATGCTTCTTCAATGGGAGTAATATGGATGATTGCAATACTTGTTTTTAGTATTTTTTATATTAAATTTTTAAGTTCGGAGAAACATTGATTGCAAAAAGATTTATGAGTGGATCCAATATATTTAAGTTAATATTTCTTATAATCTGTTCAATATTTGTGATATTTCCCCTTTATTGGATGTTATCTACATCATTTAAGAATCTTGGCGATGTTTTATCAATGCCACCCCAGTTGTGGCCAATAAGACCAACTCTTGAAAACTTCAAGAGAGTTCTTTTTGCTTATCCAGGCCAAAGAGTATTTTTTATGACGTTTTTTAAAAATTCATTAATTGTTGGTAGCGGTACTGTAATTTTTTCGACTTCTCTTGCAGCACTGTCTGCTTATGTCTTTTCCCGGTATAGGTTTGTTGGAAGAAAAGTAATATTGAATGCAGTTTTAATATTCCAGATGTTTCCACTGGTATTACTTTTGATATCTTTCTATGCAATGTTTTCAAAGTTAGGACTTCTAAATACACATATTGGTCTTATAATTGCACATACAAGTTTCGCATTACCGTTATGCACCTGGATGTTAAAGGGGTTTTTCGATAAAATACCAAAGTCAATTGAGGAGGCGGCTCTAATAGATGGATGTTCTCAACTTCAAATAGTAACTAAAATTATATTCCCCCTGGCTTTACCTGGGATATTCTCTGTTGCTGTATTTGCATTTCTTACATCGTGGGATGAGTATTTGTTTGCGCTAACGCTAATAGCAACCGATGAAGTAAGGACTCTTCCTCCTGGAATGGTTTTGACATTTGTTGGTCAGTTTGAAATTAGGTGGGGTGATATGATGGCTGCTTCCGTAGTGGTAACTATTCCTATTGCTATCATATTTCTAATAAGCCAGAGGCTTCTTATCGAAGGTCTTACAAGCGGTGCAGTTAAAGAATAAAATTTATATAAAAAGTTATATGAAAAGATAAAGCACTTGGTAATTATACTATTAAAATAGTATATGAGGATAGAAGATGAAACTAAAAAATTTAGAGGTATTAAATAAAAAAGAAATTGGGAGTATAGATTTCTATTCAAAAGAGTTACTAAGTGAAAAAGGAATTTTAATCCCAAGTGATAAACTAAAAGAGGTATTAAAAAGAAAAGGGGTTAGGTTTGATGGTTTTGTTGCTAAGTTTAATGAAAAAATAATTGAAGAATCTATTAAGAGTGCTCCTAAGGAGATAAAGATTTACAAAAGAGATTTAGAATACTCTTTAAATATTGGGAGAGGAACGAAATTTGCTAGCGGACATAATGCAATCTATATATTTGATAAAGAGAATAAAAAGAGAATTCCAATAAAGAAAAAAGAGGTTGAAAACTTCGCTTTAATTTCTGATTATTTAGATGAGATTGATTTAGTAGGAATTGAAGCATATCCCCAGGATGTATATCCTAAGTCTTCAATCTTACATGGACTTGATGCGGTTTTAGGTAATACTTCAAAGCCGGTGTATTTTTCTCCTGAGACATTAGATGAAACTTTATACCTACTTAAAATAATTAAAGCTATTTCTCAAGATTTTAAGAACTATCCAGTTGGTATTTGTCAGCTCTCTCCACATAGTCCTTTTGCCTGGGATAAAAACACGATTGAGGCATTAGCATTACTTGCTGAGAATAATTTTCCTACGGTAGTTTTGCCTGCGCCTTTTTCATTTGTTTCAGCACCAATAACACTTGCTGGTGAAATACTGCAGTCTAATGTTGAACTATTAAGTTCATTGGCAATAGCCCAGTTAATAAATCCAGGTACTCCTTTTATTTTTGGAAATGCAAAATCAACAGCTGATATGGCAACCGGAGAATATTTAATAGGTACACCTGAATGTAATTTATTTAGAATAGCGTCTGCTCAAGTAGCAAGATATTATAATGTACCTTCACATTCAATTGGTCCAGATACAGATTCAAACTTACATGATGAACAGAATGGATTTGAAAAAATTGCTTCGCTGATTTCAGAAGCAGCATCTAGAACAAATTTAGTTATAAATGCAGGAATGTTTGGAACTGGGATGACTGTTAGTTATGAACAACTATTAATAGATGCTGAATTAATAAGGTTTGTAAAAAGATACATAAAAGGTATAAATGTGGATAAAGAAACATTAGCGTATAATTCCTTAAAAAAAGTAGAGCACGGTAAAGATTTTCTTACGGACTCGTTGACTTTAAAGTATCTTAGAAGTGATGAACATATAAATCCTATAGTTTCAAATAGGAAAAATTATGAAATATGGAGACAATCAGGCGGCCCAGATATTGTACAGAATTCGGAAGCTATAGTAGAAGAAATCTTAAAAAATCATAAGAGGCCGATGCTTAAGCCCGAAAAACAAAAAAAGGTAGAAGAAATAATTTTAGAATTTGAAGGTAAATTTAAATAAGTATGAATATATTATTAAGTTAAAGGATAGAGTTTATAAAAAGGTTAGAGATGAAGTTATTAAACAGGCTGAAGAAAATATAAAAAGTCTTATCAATACTACAAATTAGAGGAAAAGTTATGGGGTTGACATCTAAAGAAAGAATGCAGATTGCAATGGATCATAAAGAGCCTGATAGAGTTCCTTATCAAGCTACTTTTGTACCGGAAGTTGAAAGATTATTAGAGGAAAAATATAAAGAGGAAATAAAAGAAAAAGGAATAGACATAGAAGACCAAAGAAAATACTCAGGAATAAGTAAGCTGGATATACTGTTTGGCCATGATATGCTGCTTTTAGCATATGGTATTTCCACTGGTTATTATAGAGAATCTAATTCAGATACTTATGTAGATGAATGGGGTATTACTTGGAAAAAAATTCCTTATAAAACAATAAATGACGATGGGTACTATACAGAAATTATTGGTTGCCCACTGGCAGATGATAATAAAATTGATAGTTACGTACCTCCAGATCCGGATGATGAGGATATGGGGTATGCTGAGGAAATTATAAATAGGTATGGGAATGAATATTATATTTGTGGAATTATAGGCTGCTCAACATATGAAGCTTTTAAATATCTTAGAGGAGCAGCTCAGAGCCTGATAGATTTAGTAGCAAATAAAGATATTGCTCATAAGATAATGGAAATGTCTGTTGATTATCATTTAAAACTTGGATTTAAATTAATTGATAGAGGTGTGGATATATTATGGCTTGCTGATGATATTGGAGGGGAGAATTCGCTTTTTATATCACCCGAGACATTTAGAGAAATGATAAAGCCTAAAATAGGATATATGATAAGTGAACTAAAAAAGAAAAATAAGGATGTAAAAGTTGCCTTCCATAGCGATGGATATATTGAACCAGTAATTGACGATCTAATAGAAGTAGGCGTAGATTTATTAAATCCAGTTCAGCCTGAATCAATGAATCCAGCTCATATTAAGAAGAGATTCGGGGATAGAATTTGTCTTTGGGGTACGGTAAGCATACAGCAAACTCTTCCTTTTGGTAGCGTAAGAGATGTAGAAAATGAAGTAAAAGAGATAATAAAAGCTTGTGCACCAGGAGGTGGTTTACTTATAGCTCCAACTCATAATTTTCAACTGGATGTGCCATTTGAGAATATTGAAGCATACTATAATGCAATTAAGAAATATGGGAGATACCCTATAAAATTATAAAAACTATTAACTATTTTTTAATTTATTTGGAGGATGTTAAAAGTAATTAGATTTTAAATATTATTATGATAAAAATTATAGAACATGCAAAGAAGAATTGAAAAAATAGATATATAAAAATATACAAAGAGGTAATTGAAATAACATCAAGAGAGAGAATTTTAAAAACATTAAATAGAAAAACTCCAGATAGAATTGTGTGGTCTCCCTTAATTGCTGGGTATTTTTTATTAGCTCAGAAGAAAGAAATCCGAGATTTAGGCATAATTAAGATGTGTAAAAAGTTTAATATTGATATAATAGCTAAAACTACAACCAATGCTGCTATTAGTGTATCTAAAAATGTTTTAGCTAAAACTTTTATAAATGACAAAGAAGTAAAAAATCCAGAAGAGGAACATAATTGGCAATTAGAAGCTCGTGATATTTTTGAGATGCCTAAATACCGTAACAATAAGATTAAGACTATTGAAAAACGGTTTGAGACTCCTATTGGTGAGTTATCATCTTTATATGCATATAAGGATTCTAGTAAAACTATTTTTCAAAAGGAATATTTTGTAAAGAAAAAGGAAGACATAAAAATTCTTAAATATATGTATAATGACCTCAAATACTTACCAACCTATGATGATACTAGAAAGGAGGAAGCAAAAATTGGTGAAGATGGTATTGTAGCAGTTGGAGTGGTAGGTTCGCCTATAATTGATATGATTGAGAATTTTATGGGTATTCAAAATTTCCTCTTTTATCTGTACGATTACAAAAAAGATATTGAGTCCCTTTATGATACAATATTTGCTAAAAATGTTGAATCTCTTGAGATAATTGCTCGCTCACCTGCTAAACTTGTAGTAGTTTGGGAAGATACTGGAACAGGATTATATTCTCCTGATATATTTAGAAAATATATAGCACCAGTTCTAAAAATATATAGCGATATTGCTCATAAAAATAATAAATATATATTAGTACATTCTTGTGGTTTACTGAAGGATATAATTAATGATTTGGCAGAAACAGGAGTAGACGGATTAACAGATGTGGCACAATTCCCAACAGGAAATATTAATTTAATAGATATAAGAAAAAAAGTTAGCAAGGATTTTATTTTAACTGGCGGTATTGATTCTACAGTGCTTACGAGCCCAGATAAGAGAATTGTAGAAAAAAATGTAATAAAAATACTTAATGATATGAAGCCGTATGGTAATTTTATTATTGGTAGTGCAGATTCAGTTCCGGCAGATACACCTATAGAGAACTTAAAATTAATTTATAAATTAGTTGAAGAGTATGGGTATTATTAATACAATACTGTGATAATAATTCATATATAATTTAGATTGTTTTTATAATTTTATTTTATAGAATTTAAAAAATAACTGTGATTTAGGTATGAAAGGATATTTAAGCCATAAGGAGTTGGAGTTAAGGACCCTCAATATTATCAGAAATACGGGACCTAGCACCAAGCAGGCAATAGCTAGCAAGTTAGGTATTAATATAACGACTATAACTAGCTTGATTAATAAGTTATTTAAAGAACATAAAATATTGGTAGTTTCAGGAGTAGATGAATCTACAGGTGGTAGAAAACCAAAGTTATATCAAATAAATAAAAAATTAGGATATGTTATAGGATTGGATATTGGAGGAGATAATATTAGAGTAATAGTAACGGATATTTTAGGAAATATAGTTTCCAGCTTAAGGGATAAAACAAACTCAGGAGAAGATAGAGAGAAAATAATAAACAAGGTATTGAATATAATAGGCAATTTAAGCATTGGATCTGAAATTCCAAAAGAAAAAATACTTGGAATGGGAATAAGTATATCAGGTATTATTGATACTAAATCAGGATATAGTATATTTTGCCCTAATATAGAAGGGTTTAAAGATTTCCCTGTAAAGAAAATTATGGAAGAAAAAACTAAAGTGGAAGTATTTATTGATGATAGTGTAAGATGTATGGCTATTGCAGAAAAAAGATATGGAATTGCAAAAAGTTATAATAATTTCATTTTTGTAAGTTTGGGTAAAGGGATAGGTACTGGAGTGTATATAGATGGGAAAATATATAGAGGAAGTATGGGTTTAGCTGGAGAACTTGGGCATATAACGGTTTCAGAAAATAGCTCAATTTGTAATTGTGGCAATAGAGGATGTCTTGAAGCAATCGCTTCAAGTGATGGAATTATTAGAAGGGTAACAGAAGGAATGAAAAAGGGAATTGTAACTTCTCTTTCTTCTGCTATTAATAATAATTTTGATAATCTTACGGTTGAAATTATTGCAAAAGCTGCAGCAGAGGGAGATAAATTTGCTTATTACATAATAAATAGAACAGGTGAATATGTTGGAATTGCTATTGCGGCTGCTCTTAATTTATTTGGTTCTGATTTAATTGTACTAGGTGGAGGTGTTTCTAAGTGTGGGGATATACTCTTAAGTGCTATAAAAAGAACCGTAAAAACTAGAGCACTGGATGTTATTTCTAAAAAAGTAAAGATAATAAAAACTCAATTAGATGATAATAATGCAGCGTTAGGTGCTGCTACTAATTTAATTGATATGCTTTTTGATAATTGTTATGAACAGAATATATTAAGAAGGAGTTTAAAGTGAAACTTTCAAGAGTAGAGGTTTTGTCAGATAAAGAGATAAAAGAAATAGATGAGTCTTCAAAAGAAATACTAGAGGAAACAGGAGTTATGGTTTTAAGCGAAGAAGTGCTAAAAATATATGAAAAAGGAGGAGCAAAAGTAGATTATGATAATAAGATTGTGAGAATTCCAGAAGAAATTGTTAATAAGTGTATAAAAACTGCTCCTTCTGAGTTTAAACTCTTTGGCAGAGATGAAGATAATTTTTTAAATTTTGGTAAAAATTTGGGATATAGTGCTAGTGGTCATAACGCTATTTATATTTTGGATACTAAAACTATGGAAAGAAGGCCAACTACTAAAGAGGAAGTCGGAAATTTTGCTAAGATTTCTGATGCTTTATCTAATATACATATAGTGGGAATACAGGCTATGCCTCAAGATGTATTTCCCAAGTCATCAATACTTCATGGACTAGATGTAGTTTTAAATAATACCTCCAAGCATATATTTTTTTCCCCCGAGAATGTTAGTGAAACAAAAGCTTTAATTGAGATGCTAAAGGTAGTATGTGGAGAAAAAGACTTAGCTAAATATCCAATTGCAACTTGTCAATTATCACCACTAAGTCCTCTTGCATGGTCTGAAGGAACTTCGAAGGCGATAGTAGAAGTAGCAAAATCAGGAGTACCGCTTTGCATACTTCCTGAGCCATATTCTGGGGTAACATCCCCTAGGACACTTGCAGGAACACTGACTGTGAATAATATAGAAGTACTTTCGGCTATAGTATTAGCACAAATTGTAAATGAAGGTACTCCTGTTATATATGGTGCGTCATGGACTACTTTTGATATGAGTAAAGGAACTGTTTTGATTGGAGCACCAGAAAGCTGCTTGCTTGGAGTTGCTGAAGCGCAAATTACAAAGTACTATGATTTACCCTCACATTGTACTGCGTTTAATACAGATTCAAATATTTATGATGAGCAAAATGGCTTTGAAAAAATATTTAACACAATAGCAACTCTTCAATCGGGTATAAATTTAATAGTAAATGCAGGTATGTTTTCAACAGGTATGACTGTTAGCTATGAACAGCTTATTGTAGATCACGAAATTGCAACATTTGTATATAGATATTTAGAAGGAATGATGGTAAATAAGGACAGTATTGCAAAAGAAGTTATAAAGAAAGTTGGGCAGCGTAAAGATTATATGACAGAGCCACATACATTAAAATACCTTCGTTCTGGTGAACATGCTTCTTATAAAGTATCCAATAGAGATGTTTATGATATGTGGAAAAACAATGGTAAACCTTCTATTACAGATAATGCAAGAAAAGTTGCTGAAGAAATAATCAGAGAACATAAACCTAAATCCCTGACTAAGGATAAGCAAGAAAAATTAAAAGATATTATTGAAAGTTATGAATCTAAACTTAAAAAATAATTATCTAAAAATAGTTTGAGAAATATATTAGATGAAATATTAAAATATTAAATACAAAGAAGAGCATGCTCTATCATCATTTTAGAAATTATGGATGTAGAATAAGTACTAATTATTTTTATAATGGCTTAAAAGTGGCTGTTCTTGAAAATGAATATCTTAGAATATCGGTTTTAATAGATAAAGGTACAGATATATTTGAATTCTTATACAAACCTAAAGACACAGACTTTATGTGGTTATCTCCCTGGGGAATAAATTCTCCTTCAAGGTTCGTACCTACGGTAGCATCAAAAGATGGAAATTTTATGGACTACTACGAAGGTGGATGGCAGGAAATTATTCCAAATTTTGGGAAAGGTGGTTCATATAAAGGTATTGAAGAAGGAATACATGGTGAAGTATGTCTGATACCTTGGGAGTATCAAATAATTGAGGATAATCCTTCCAGAATCTCCATAAAGTTTATGGTTAGAACTTATAGAACTTCATTTTATCTGGAAAAAACACTGACTCTTAATAAAGGAGATCCGAAGCTTTATATATCTGAAAAATTAAAAAACGAAGGATATGCAAATATAAATCTTAATTGGACTCACCATCCAACATTTGGTGGAGCTTTTTTAGATGACAGTACCATTATTGATATACCAGAAAATAGGATAAAGTATTTATTAAAACCTGAAAATGTAGGAAAGTATGACGAGGTAACTGGTAATAATATAAAATGGCCTAAATTTAGAGGGTATAGTGGAAAAGAAATTGATTTTAGTAAATCTCCTACAGTAGAAGATGAAAATCAAAGTATAGATGAAGTATGCTTAGGCAATTTAAAGGAAGGTTGGTATGCAGTAACTAATATAGGTAAAAAAGTTGGATTTGGAATGAAGTGGGACAAAAAAACCTTTCCTTATATATGGATATGGAGAATGTATGGTAAAGGGTACAAAGATGGACCATGGTGGGGTAGAGTTAGTTGCATGGCACTGGAGCTTTGCTCAAGTTTTTCTCCGATTGGACTAGACGAATCAATAAAAAATAGTACTGCAATAATGATGAAACCTCAGCAAGAAATAAAAACTTCTTTTATGGCTATAGCATATGAGAAGGATAGTAATGTTAAAGAGATAGATGTAAATGGAAATGTTTTACCGTTTTAGGATAGCCGCAAACCCTTATCCGTATTTATAAAAATCCTTTAAAGCCCTTCATCCCATTTTCTACGTCTATATTTGCCAGGGTGATGTAAATAGTTGTAGTGCTAATGTCTGAGTGCCCCAGGATACGCCTTAGTGTCTCTATATCTTTTGTCTGCTTATAGTATTGTGTAGCGTATGTATGCCTGTTATGGTGAGCTCACCATAATGTAGCGCTCTACATAATGCCTGAGGGTATGCGGTGTTACGTCCTTATCTATCCCGGCTTTTTTAGCGTATCTTTTAACCATAAATTGAATATACCTACCTGAAAGTTTTTTTCCTTTTAATGTTGAGAAAAAGTAATTACTTTTGGGCCTTATATTTCTCCAGGTATCTAAAAGATCTGTAAGGTAATCCGGTATGGCAAGATCTCTGTCCTTTTTTCCTTTCCCGGATTCTATCCTTAATTTTCCTTTGGTTAGGTTTAAGTTACCGGGCTTAAGATTTACAATCTCAGAAAGCCTTAGTCCGCAGTGAAGCATAAGCAACATAATAGTTTTATTTCGCAAGCCTGTTGGGTATCTTTTACTCGGCTTCTTTAATAAATTTTGGACTTCTTCCGGCTCTAAAGTTACCGGGAGTTTGTTTTTTCTCATTTATGGCCTTTTTTAACTAATACTACGTATAATCTGCATTATACATAGTATATCGCAGGGTTTTCAAGGGGTGGGATAAATTGCGTACTATATCACAAAAATTGCTTGAATTTTTGATTGGTAAAATTTTTAATATTATTAAGTATTTTAAAACATTTTCCCCTGACTTGCAGGCTCTTCATATTCCAATAGTTTATATACCGTTAACAGTTCAATAAATAAACCTCTTGACTTTGCCCTTGCCAAAACCAAAAGCAACAATATAGCCTTTATCTTTTTTTATCCTTTGCAGGTCTGTTGTGCCCATTGATTTTAGGTCACAATCGTAAACTCCTACTGCTTTGATGATATACACGGCACCCACCCGCCGCAGCCCGGCAAGTTACGCACCGTTGATCCTCCCTCTAGTCTTTTGTTTTTTCATCTAATTC
>Ga0307379_10009287_pt1 | contig 13152 bp, 10 predicted proteins | sample UN2MG_FD_202237 | JGI IMG/M metagenome (GOLD analysis project Ga0307379, IMG submission 202237) | Soil microbial communities from Risofladan, Vaasa, Finland - UN-2 | ecosystem: Environmental > Terrestrial > Soil > Coastal area > Acid sulfate soil | place: Finland: Risofladan, Vaasa | collected...
AAAAGCGTGGGCCGCCGCCTCCAGGATATCCTGGTTGTCGAGCTCCTTGTTGATGACTCGGCGCAGCCTGTCCGTTCCCGCCTCGGGGACAAGAGTGAAGCCTGTCTTGCGGACCCTGAGGATGTTCTCGGTCACGGCCGGAGACAGCCCCTTGGGACGCAGCGAAGACAGAGAAAGGGAGATCTTCTGCCCGGCCAGATCGTCCATCAGAGCGGTGACCGTCTCTTCGAGGAAGGGATAATCGCTGATCGAGAGCGCCGACAGCGAAACATCTTCGAACCCCGTCGCCGCCAGGCTCCGCCGGACCGTCTTCCGGACGAGCGCCGGTTCCATGACGCGATACGGGAAATAGATACCGGTAGCCTGACAGAAACGGCAGCGCTGGGGACAGCCCCGGGCCACTTCGATGGCCACCCGGTCGAAAACCGCCTGGACATCGGGCACGACGACCGCTTCGGGAAAGGAGGGCTTGCCGGGATGGGCTTTGATCCTTTTCTTGATTCTTGCGGGCGCCCCACTCTTCGGCCTCCGGGCCAGGAGCAGAGAGCCGGGGGGAACGTAGCTTTCATACAAGCTGGGCACATAAACTCCGGGAATGCCCGCCAGCCCGTTCAGGATCTCTTCTCTTCCCGCTCCGGTCTTGCGCCGGGAGATGAGGTATTCGGCGATCTCGACGAAGGCGTCCTCGCCGTCCCCGAGGAGGAAGGCGTCGAAGATATCGGACACCGGCTCCGGGTTGAAAGCCGCGGGGCCGCCGGCCAGGATGAGCGGACAGCCTTCTCCCCTCTCCGCCGAGAGCAGGGGGATGCCGCCGAGGTCCAGGATGGTCAGGATATTGGAATAGTTGAGCTCATAAAGGAGCGAGAAACCGAGGATGTCGAACTGCCGAAGAGGAAGTTTGTTCTCGAGTGAAAAGAGGGGAAGGCGGCGGGAGCGCAGCGTCTCTTCGAGGTCCGGCCAGGGCGCGAAAACCCGCTCCGCCAGGAGAGCCGGGTGGGCGTTGAGGATGTCGTAGAGGATCTTCTGCCCGAGGTAGGACATGCCGATCTCGTAGACCTCGGGAAAGACCAGGGCGATCCTCGCCTCGACCGCCGCCGGATCCTTGCGGACGGCGTTCCATTCTCCGCCGATGTAGCGGCCCGGCTTCTCGACCTGCTCGAGGACGCCATCGATGAAGTTTTCTTTGCTCATGCCGTCACGAAAAAGAATGAACGTGGAGAAACGGATCAGATATTGGCAAACCGCCTCATCTTGACGTTCAACACGAGCCCAACTCCCAGGCAATTGGCCAGGAGCGAAGATCCGCCGTAGCTGAGCAGCGGGAGCGGGATACCGACGATCGGAAAGAGGCCGATGACCATGGCCACGTTGACGAGGAGTTGAAAGGTGATCATCAGGCTGACCATGAAGATGATATAAACCCCGGCCCGGTCACGCGATTTCCCGGCCGCCCGGAACAGCCTCGAGAGAAAGACCGCGAACAGGAACAGTACGGCGGTGACACCGACGAACCCGAATTCCTCGCCGATCACCGAGAAGACGAAATCCGTATGCCTTGCCGGCAGGAATTTGAGCTGGCTTTGGGTTCCTTTGGTGAACCCTTTGCCCAGAAGACCCCCCGAGCCCAAGGCGATCTTGGACTGGAGGATATGATAGCCGGAGCCCCGCGGGTCGCGGCTGGGAAAGACTACGGTGGTCAGCCTCTTTTTCTGGTAGTCCTTGAGGTAGAAATTCCAGCCTGTGATCCCGGCCAGGACCGCCAGCAGCAGGATCCAGGCCACCGCTCTCCGCCTCAGTCCCGCCAGGATCAAAGCTCCCAACAGAAGGGGAAGGTAGCTGACCGCCGTCCCCAGGTCCGGCTGCAGGGCGACGAGCATAAACGGCAGAGCGACGAGCCCGCAGCTCGCCACGACGCCGCTCAGGTTGACATAGCTCCTCTTGTATTCCGCGAACAGACGGGCGAGGGCCAGGATGATAGCGATCTTGGCCAGCTCTGAGGGCTGGATCTGGAAGAACGGCAGCCTGATCCAGCTCCCCTTGCTGATGAACCGGCTGAAAACCAGCATCAACACCAGGACGAACATCACAGCGCCATATAGATAGAAAGAGAAGCTCAGCAGGACCTGGTAATCGATCGCCAGGAGAACGAAGAGGGCCAAGAGACTTCCGGCGAGAAAAACGAGCTGCCTCCAGTGATAGTCGCCCGGGAGGTAATGGGAAGCGCTGTAGATGACGAGCACACCGACCAGGGAATTCAGGACGAGCAGCCCGATGAGAGTCCAATCGATGCTATCGAACAATCGCCGGTCAATCATATTTTTCCCTGTAGAGTGAAAAAAGCTCTTTGGCCAGGGGGGCGGCGGTGGCCCCCCCCATCCCGCCGAACTCGACGATCACAGTGACCACCACCCGTGGGTCGTCCCGCGGCGCAAAACCCGAGAACCAGGAATGGGTCTTGATCTTTATGCCCAGTTTCTCCGCTCTCTCCCGGCCGATGATCTGGGTGGAACCCGTCTTGCCGCAAACTTCGAAACCTTCGACCTTGGCTCCTCGGGCGGTCCCCTCTTCGTTGACGCATTTCCACATGCCCCGGATGACCTTCTCGAAAAGATCGACCTTGATCCTGTCGGCGGAAGCGCTGTTCGCACCCCCGTCCGGCTGTTCGGCCTGAGGAGAGGCGGGAGATTGGAGCAGATGGGGGACGATGCGGCGACCCCGGTTAGCCATGATGGCCGTATGGACGGCGACCTGGAGGGGTGTCACCAGCATCGGTCCCTGCCCGATGGACACGGAGATCGTCTCTCCGGGGTACCAGTTCGAATTCCGGAACTGCCGACTCCATTCCGAGCTCGGCACGAGACCTTCTTTCTCACCGGGGAGGTCGATCCCAGTCTTATCGCCGAAGCCCAGGAGCTTGGCGTATTCCGCGATCCGGTCGATGCCCAACCGGCGGCCGAGGTTGTAGAAATAGACGTTGCAGGATTGGCGGATGGCGTCGGTCAAACCGAGGGTGCCATGTCCTCCGCTGTACCAGCAGCGAAAAGGACGGCCGTAGAACTGAGCGCTCCCGGCGCAGAAGAAGGTGGTCTGCTCGGTGATCACCCCGGCGTCCAGGGCGCCGAGCGCCATGGTCAGCTTGAAAACCGACGCCGGGGAGTAGAGGCCCCGGATGGCCCGGTTCTCCAGGGGGTGGTCCGCCCGGCCGATCAGGTCCATCCATTCCTGAGGTGAGAATCGGGTGATGAATTTATTCGGGTCATAGGTGGGAAAGCTGGCCAGGGCCAGGACGTCTCCGCTGCGGGGGTCGAGGACAACGATGGCTCCTTCCCGGCCCTCGAGAAGCTGGCTGGCCTTCTGCTGGAGGTCGAAGTCCAGGGCGAGGCGGATATCCCGACCTGGAATCGGCTCGATCCTGGACACTTCACCCCGGCTGCGGCCCTGGCTGTCCACGACCTCCAGCCGGCGGCCGTCCGTCCCCACGAGAACGGATTCGTATTGTTTTTCCACCCCGGTCCGACCGATTATATCGCCCAGACTCCGTTCCGGATAAAGGCCGCTCTTCAGCTCCAGGTCGGTCAGCTCCTGCATATAACCGATGATATGGGCCGCCATGTTCCCGAACGGATAGTGCCGCCGGGGACCGATCTCGACGACAAGCTCGGGAAGTTCGAGCCGCCGGGCCTCGATACGGGAAACATCCTTCAACTCCAGATTGTCCATGACGACGATAGGACGGAACGCCGGAAGGGATTCGTACCTGGCGATCCGTTCGCGCAGGTCCTCCGGCGCGATCTCCAGGAGTCGGCCGACCTCAACGATCGAGCGGTCGTAATCGCGGCAGTTCTCCCGGATGATCGAAGCCTTGAACGAGGCTACGTTATCGGCCAGGATGACAGCGTTCCTGTCCAGGATCAATCCGCGGGGGGCGGAGATCAGGCCCTCCCGGGTCCTGTTGGCTTCCGCCAGGGTCCAGTATTTCCGGTGGTCGAGGATCTGGACCTTCCAGCAGAAAAAAAGAAGAATCAGCAAAAGAAAACCGATGACGATGGCGACCTGGCGCGTCCTTGCCAGGATGAGCGACAGGTCCTCGTAGATCTTGCCTTTTTCCATCGCCGCAGCCTACGGGATCTCCGCTCCTCCTTTCCGTTTGAATTGCAACAATAAGGTGACGAAAACGGCCGTGAACAGAGGCTGGAGAAAAACGAGCCCGCCGGCGGCGGACCATCTCTCGCCGAAAAGAAAAAGGACCAGGAATTTCCAGAGAACCAGCTCGGCGGCCGCCATGATCAGGACAAAGACGAAGGTCCGGCCGGGAGATAGGACGTTGATCTTCCGGGAGATGTACCCCGCTCCGAATCCCAGGAGAGTCTTCGTCAGCCCGCCGACGCCGAAGACTCCCAGGGACAGGGAATCCTGAAGGAGACCGCAGACCGTTCCCATGACCGCCCCGAAAACCTCCTGCCGGGTCAGGCCGAAATAGAGGACGACCCAGGAGAAGGGATTGAAAACGACCAGGAGGGAAGGAGAGATCTTGCCAAAAACGGTCTGAAGTACGACGGCCAGGATGAGCCCCGCGATGACCTCTGTGGAACGTCTCATTGTCCGGCTACCTCAAGACAGGTCCCTCAAGTCGACGGTGAAGACCGCTACCTGGTCCAGGTCGGAAAGGTCGAAATAGGGCTCGACGACGATCTTCTTGAACAGGTCGGTCTCCGGGGTGACGATCGAGAGGATGCGCCCGACGGGGACCCCGGACGGATAGATGCCGTCCAGCCCGGAGGTTAGGATTTCCTCGCCCACCGTGACCTCCCGGTTCGTCTTGACGATATACTTCAGGATGCATTTTCCTTTGGCATCTCCCTGCAGGATGCCGATGACCCGGAAGCGCTCCGAATAGACCCCCACGCCGCTGTCCCCGTCGGTGATGAGCTGGACGCGCGCCTGCTTGCTGGAGACGGGCTCGACCACCCGGCCGACCAGATGGGCTTTCCTGTCCAGGACCACCATGTCTTTGTGAACGCCATCGGCCGCTCCTTTGTTCAGCTCGATGGAATTATAGATCCGGTTGGAATCAAAACCGATGACCGAGGCCACCAGGACCGACCGGGAGAGCGTTGAGAGAAGACCCTGGATCTCCTCAGCCCCTCTGAACTTGAGCAGCATGTTCTTGAGCGCCAGGTTTTCCTGCCGGAGCTTCAAGGCCTCACTTTCCAGGGCTCGATTCTGCCGCCGAAGGTCGCGGAAATAGAAATAATTCTGCCAGAAATCCTTCAAGCCCTGGAAAAAAGACGCGACGCCGTGCTGTACCGGTGTGAAGACGGCGAAGACCGCCCGTTCGAAATAAGCCGGCTCGTCGCCCCTGGGCACCTGGATGGAGATGAACAAGAGGTGGACGAATACGAGTCCAAACAAGAGAGCAAAACGTCTATTTTCTTTCAAGCCCCGTCAGTCGAGAGCAATCTTTTTCAAGAGCTCGAGGTCGTTCAGCAACTTGCCCGCTCCGAGGACGACGCTGGTCAGGGGGTCCTCGGTGACGAAGACAGGCAGCTGGGTCTCTTCGCGGAGGCGCTTGTCCAGGTTCCTGAGGAGCGCCCCTCCCCCGGTGAGGACGATACCCCGGTCGATGATGTCCGCCGAGAGTTCGGGCGGAGTCCTTTCCAGGGCGATGCGCACGGCGTTGACGATCGCCGAGACGACGTCTTCCAGGGCTTCGCGGATCTCCTGGTCGTCGACGACGATCGTCTTGGGGATGCCCTCCCGCAGGTCCCGGCCCTTGATCTCCATGGTCAGGGGCTCGTCCAGGGGATAGGCCGAACCGATCTGAATCTTGACGGCCTCGGCCGTCCGCTCACCGATGAGCAGGTTGTATTTCTTCTTCAGGTAGGAAATGATCTCTTCGTCCATTTCGTTCCCGGCGATACGGATGGAATGGTTGAAAACGATTCCGTGGAGCGAGATGACGGCGATGTCGGTGGTGCCGCCGCCGACGTCGACGATCATGTTGCCGGTCGGCTCAGTGATGGGGAGGTCCGCGCCGACCGCCGCCGTCATCGGCTGTTCCACGAGATAGACCTCGGAGGCCTTGGACCTCAAGGCTACATCCTTGACGGCGCGCCGCTCGACCTGGGTGATCCCCGTGGGGATGCCGATGACGATGCGCGGCCGCAGCCAGAAACCGCGGTTATCAGTGGCCTTCTTGATGAAGTAGTCGAGCATTTTCTCGGCGACCTCGAAATCAGCGATGACGCCGTCGCGCATCGGCTTGATGGTCATGACCGAGGTGGGTGTCTTGCCCAGCATATCCTTGGCCCGGGCGCCCACGGCCTCGATCTTGCCGCTGATCTTGTTGACGACGACGATCGAGGGCTCCTGGACGATGATCCCTTTCCCCTTCAGGAAGACGAGCGTGTTGGCCGTCCCCAGGTCGATGGCCAGGTCGCAGAACAATCGGTCCTTGAACCAACTGATAATGCTCATAACTTTCCTGCGGAGTGTTCTATTGTATGCCAGACGAATCCTCATTTGCAAGTCCAGGGATATTCTCCGGGCGGCCACTCTTCGTAAGGGGGGGGCCAGGCAAGTCGGGGAACGTCCCCCGATTTATTGGCTTGACTATTGCCTCCGAATTTTAATATACATAGGTAAATTTCATGGTTTACCTCTGGAAAGAAAGGAGCGAGCGATGAGCTACCAGCCGTTTGTTCCCGAGAACACCAACATGAGGGAATTCACCATCAAGGCCCTGATCCTGGGCATCATCATGACCGTGATCCTGGGCGCCGCCAACGCTTACCTGGGGCTGCGGGCCGGGATGACCATCGCCGCCACCTATCCGGCGGCGGTCATCGGCATGGCCATCCTGAGGCTGATGAGAGGGTCCATCCTGGAAGAGAACATGGCCCGGACGGTGGGTTCGATCGGTGAGTCCGTCGCCGCCGGGGCGATCTTCACCATCCCGGCCTTCATCATCTCCGGGGCCTGGCTCAGGTTCGACACCGTCGACGCCTACATCAAGTCAACGGCCCTGATGTTCGTGGGCGGCCTTCTCGGGATCATGTTCGTGACCTTCCTGAGAAGGGTCATGGTGACCGATCCCGAGCTCGGCTTTCCCGAATCGGTGGCCGCCTCGGAGATCCACAAGGCCGGTCAGAAAGGCAGCCAGGGGGCCAAGTTCCTTTTCCAGGCGATGGCTTTGGGAGCGCTGATCTACTCGCTGGGTGTTGTCAAGCTCTTCGCCGCCACCAAGGAGTTCATCCTCAAGGTTGGCACCATCGGGGCCAGCTTTGTCCGCCTGGGAACCGACAAGGCAGCCCCCCGGGTCGATGCCGGAGGCACCGTGGCCGTCTCGGGTCCGGGTATCTATCCGGCCTACATCGGCGTCGGCTACATCATCGGGCCCCAGCTGGCCTCGCTCAATTTCGCCGGCGGTGTGCTGGCCTGGGGACTCTTCGCCCCGCTCCTGATGTTCTTCCTGGGGCCCCAGCTCGTCGAAAAATTCTACGGACCCGGCGTCGCCATGGCCAGCGTCGCCTGGCCCGACATGATGCTCGATGTCTGGAAGTTCATCATCCGGCCGATCGCCGTCGGCGGAATGCTGGTCGGCGCCGGCTACACTCTCTTCCGAATGAGAAAAAACCTCGCCGCCGGTGTGAAGCGGTCGATCGGCGACGTCAAGAAAGCCTCGGGTCAGGTGCAGGTCACATCCCGTTGTGAAAAAGACCTGAACATCCGGCTCGTCCTGGGCTTTCTCGGCGTCACGGTCGTGATGATGGTCTTTGTCTACAAGATATTCTCCGGTTCCTTCGCCTCGGCGATCCTGGCGGCGCTCGTCATGGCCGTGGCCGGGTTCTTCTTCGCCGCCGTATCGGGGAACCTGGTCGGCCAGATCGGATCGTCGAACAACCCCATTTCCGGCCTGACCCTGTCCACCCTGATCATCGCCGCCCTGCTCATGGTCCTCGTCGGGGCCACCGGAGTCAGCGGCGTGGCCGCCGTGCTCGGCGTCGCCGCCGTGGTCTGCGTTTCATCGGCCGTGGCCGGAGAGATGCTCCAGGACCTCAAGGTCGGACACATCCTCGGCGGCACGCCGTGGAAGATGCAGGTCGGCAACGTCTTCGGCGTCCTGCTGGCCTCTCTCGTCCTCTACTTCCCGCTGCTCGTGCTCCACGGCGCCTTCCAGTTCGGCAGCAAGGAGCTCCCCGCGCCCCAGGCCGGGCTGATGGCCGCCCTGGCCCAGGGCATCGTCGGCAAAGAGATGGCCTGGCCGCTGGTCATCGTCGGAATGCTCATGGGATTTGCCATGATCCTGGTCCAGGTCCGCTCTCCCATGCTCGTGGCCGTCGGGATGTACCTCCCGCTGGAAACGACCTTCGCCATTTTCTGCGGCGGGATGATGAAAGGGATCGTGGACCGGATGGCCAACCGCAGAGGTCTCAATCCCGCCCAGAAGACGCGCGTCGAGAATGTCGGCATCCTGCTGGCCTCGGGCCTGATCGCCGGAGAAGCCCTTACCGGTCTGGTGCGCGCCACCTGGAAATTCCTCTTCTTCCAGAAAGTCCTCGGCGCTGACATCCCGGAGATCTTCGTCAACGCCAGCTACTATGTCGGCCTGGGTGTGCTCGTCCTGATCGGAGTCTACCTGGTTTATCTTCCGCTCCGCAACGCCGGCAAGGCCGACGAGCCGCCGCCGCCTTCGGCCGTCGTCTGAAATACACGCGGGGACTGTTCTCTTCACGAACGGTCCCTCTTTTTCTCGGTAGATGGACAATTTATGTATGTCGGAGCTCCCCCCTCAGGTTCTTAACGCCATCCAGGCTCGGGAGAGTCGCTCGACGGACTTCCAATCCCACAATCCTTCGCTCAAACAAAAGAAAAATTGAAAAAGGAGCGGGTCTGCCCTAAAATAAATCTAACCTAAACATGCCGGTACGCAAGATCGTTACCTTTGGTCATCCTGTGCTCCACCGGGCGGCTCTGCCCATCCGGGAGATCGACCGGGAGATCGTCGACCTCGCCCGCGATATGGTGCTCACCATGCATGCCGCTCCGGGGATCGGCCTGGCCGCTCCTCAGGTCGCGGCCGGCAAGCGCCTCATCACCGTCGACCTGTCGGTGGGCGAAAAACCGGAAGAGCTGATCGTCCTGATCAACCCGGAATTCCTGGAGACCGAGGGCGAGGACGTCTCCGAAGAGGGCTGTCTCTCGGTACCCGGGGTGCATGAAAACGTCCGGCGGCCGGCCCGGGTGCGGGTCAAGGGCATCGACCTCGAGGGAAAAGAAAAGGTCATCGAGGCCAGGGGAATCCTGGCCCGGGTGTTCTGCCACGAATTGGACCACATCGATGGACGCCTCTTCATCGAGCACCTCTCCCCTTTGAAAAAAGCGCTGGTCAAGAAAAAACTGAAAAAAACGAAGGAAAGCGGCGGAGCGAAATGAAGGTTGTTTTTTTCGGCAGCCCCAGGGCCGCCCTGCCGTCGCTCGAACGGTTGATCGAAGGCGGTCACGACATGGCGCTGGTTATCACCCAGCCCGACAAGCCGGCCGGACGCGGGAAAGAGCCGACGCCTCCCCCGGTCAAAGAGGCGGCGCTCGGGCGCGGGATCCCCGTCCTGCAGCCGGAAAAAATTCGGAAAGACCAACGCGTTCTCGAAGCCCTGAAGACGATCGCTCCCGACATCAACGTGGTCGTGGCCTACGGGCAGATCATCCCGGCCGCGGTCACCGAGCTCCCCCGCTTTAAGTCAATTAATGTCCATTTCTCGCTGCTGCCCAAGTACCGGGGCGCAGCTCCCGTCCAATGGACCATCCTCAACGGCGAGGCGACGACGGGTGTGACGATCTTCGAGCTCAACGAAAGGATGGACGAAGGGGATATCCTCAGCCGCCTGGAAGCGGAAATCGGGCCGCGGGAGAAGGCGCATGAGCTGGAGGAGAGGCTCTCCCGCCTCGGAGCCGAGCTGCTGGTCAAGACGCTGGAACGGATCGAGCACCTCCCCCATATTCCCCAGGAACATGCGCAGGCCACGCCGGCGCCGCGGCTCCATAAGGATCAGGGCCGGATCGACTGGACAAAGGACTGCGTTTCCATCGACCGCAGGATCCGAGCTTTCTCTCCCTGGCCGGGAGCGTATACATTCTTTCGCGGCCGGCGGCTGATCGTTCACGAAGGAATCCCCCTGCCCGCTCCGGCCCCGGCCTCGCCACCCGGGCGCATCGTCGAGCTCCGAAAGGAAGGGCCGCTCATCGGCTGCGGAGGAGGCGGTGCCTACCTCATCGCCCGCCTGCAGCGGGAGAACAGAAAAGAGATGGCGGCCGCCGATTTCCTGCGCGGGACAAAAATGGAACTCGGCGATTGTCTGGGATAGGCAAAGGGAAAAAACCGGCTATTCTTCTTCGAGGATATAATTGTAGGGGTTGACCGGCTTGTTGTTGAGGCGGACCTCATAGTGGAGGTGCGGTCCCCGGGCCTTCCCGGTCTTGCCCACCAAGCCGATGACATCTCCCCTCTTGACCCTCTGGCCGGACTTGACCAGGAATTTGCTGAGGTGGAGGTAGTGGGTGGTCACCCCGCTGCCGTGGCTGATGACGATATTCTTGCCGCCGATCATGTCGTTGTCCAGGGTGATGACGATCCCATCCGCCGTAGCAACAATCGGGTTGCCGAAATTGGTGGCGATGTCGATCCCGTAGTGGAACTGCCGCTTGCCGGTGAAAGGGTCCGCCCTGTAGGCGAAGGGAGAGCTCACCCAGCCGATGGTCGGCCAGATGGTCGGCATCGAGGCCAGCTTGACGATTTGAGACTCAAAGTAACTCGCCAGGACGTTCAGGTTCTTCCCAACATCCTCGGCTTTTTGGGCCAGCGCTTTGGCCTCCTGGAGGCTGACTGTCTGACCGGCGGGGCGAAGAGAAGGCTCGCCATCGCCGGCAGTGGGTTCGATGCCCGTCGTGTCGCCGTTGCCGACGCCCAGCTCCTCCATGACCTCCGGCGACCGCAGACCCGCCATGACATTGAGCTTCTTGGCGTAGTTGTCGAAGTTCTTGACCGTGTCCCGGAGTTTCTTGATCGACTCCTCGTATTCGGCCAGAAGCCGCTTCTGCTGGCTGCTCTCGCTGAGCAGGATCTTATATTTCGCCCGGGTCACGTTCATGGCGAAATAATCGACCAGGAACCCCGTCAGGGCGACGAAGGCGAGGATGCCGACAACTCCCAGCACCTTCAGGGTCTTCTGGGACAGAGTGATGGTCCTGAACCTCTGGGCGCAATGAGGGACGATGATCAGGGAGAGGAATTTTTTGGCCATGATGTGTCCTTTGCTTACCAGATTCGGCCGGGCCTGTCAAGGGTTTCGCCGCTATTTTTTCCCTCTCCGGCCGATGTTCTCCTGAATCCAGCGGACAATCTCTTGAGTGGACGTCCCGGGCAGGAAGATCTCCCGGATGCCGACCTTTTTCATCCGCGCGATATCCTTTTCCGGGATGATCCCGCCGGCGATCACCGGGATGTCTTCCGCCCCCTTGCCTTTCAAGAGCTTGATGATCCTGGGGAATAGGATGGGGTGGGCGCCGGAGAGAATGCTCAGGCCGATGAGGTCGGCGTCTTCCTGGATGGCCGCGCTGACGATTTCTTCCGGGGTGCGCCGCAGCCCCGTGTAGATGACCTCCATGCCGGCATCCCGGAGGGCCCGGCAGATGACCTTGGCGCCGCGGTCGTGGCCGTCCAGGCCGGGCTTAGCGACCAAGACCCTGATCTTCTTTGCTCGCATGCTCACCTCCCTCGCCCGGCGGTCATCAAAATGTCACCGGTTCCTGGTATTCACCGTAGACGTCCTTCAGGGTGTCCATGATCTCTCCCAAGGTCGCGTAGGCTTTGACGCTTTTTAAGAGATAGGGCATGAGATTCCGGTCATCGCGGGCGGCCTTCTTCAGGTCGGCCAGCGACCCTTTCGCCGCCGTTTGGTTCCGGGTCTTCCTGACCTTCCGCAGCCGGGCCACTTGCTGACGGGCCACGGTCCTGTCGATCTCCAGGAGGGGAATCGGCTCGTGCTCCATCGCGAAGGCGTTCACTCCGACGATGATCTTCTCCCCGGCGTCGACGGCCTTCTGGTACCAGTAGGCGCTGTCGGCGATCTCCTTCTGGGGGAAGCCGAGTTCGACCGCCTTGACCATCCCGCCCATATCATCGATCTTCTTGATGTAGGACTTGGCTTCGTTCTCCATCTCCCGGGTCAGGGCCTCGACGAAATAGGACCCGCCGAGAGGGTCGATGGCGTTGGCGACACCGCTCTCATGGGCGATGACCTGCTGGGTCCGGAGGGCGATGGTGACGGCCTCCTCGGAAGGCAGGGCATAGGTTTCGTCGAGGGAGTTGGTGTGCAGCGATTGCGTGCCCCCGAGGACTGCGGCCAGCGCCTGGACGGCCACCCGGACGACATTGTTGTACGGCTGCTGGGCCACGAGCGAGACGCCCGACGTCTGGGTATGGAAACGGAGCCACCAGGAGCGGGGATTGCGGGCCCCGAAACGGTGGCGCATAACCTCGGCCCAGATCCGGCGGGCCGCCCGGAACTTGGCGATCTCCTCGAAGAAATCGTTATGGGAGTTGAAGAAGTAGGATAGACGGGGCGCGAACTCATCGATCTCAAGACCGCGTTCGAGACCCCACTCGACGTATTCGATGCCGTCCCGGAGGGTAAAGGCCAGTTCCTGGACCGCCGTGGCCCCGGCCTCCCGGATGTGATAGCCGGAGATGGAGATGGTGTTCCAGCGGGGGACTTCCTTGGCTCCGTATTCGAAGGTATCGATGATGAGCTTCATCGAGGGGCGCGGCGGGAAGACGAAGGTCTTCTGGGCGATGTATTCCTTGAGGATGTCGTTCTGGATGGTCCCGGAGATAACCTTGGGCGAAACACCCTGTTTCTCGGCCACCGCGATGTACATAGCCCAGAGGACCGCGGCCGGAGCGTTGATGGTCATCGAGGTCGTAATCTTATCGAGCGGGATGCCGCGGAAGAGGATCTCCATGTCGACCAGGGAATCGATGGCCACGCCGCATTTCCCGACTTCCCCTTTGGCCAGGGGATGGTCTGAGGCGACGCCCATGAGCGTGGGAAGATGGAAGGCGACGCTCAACCCCGTCTGACCGTGGGCCAGGAG